>OLGZ01000160.1_pt1 | contig 64792 bp, 67 predicted proteins | sample 1605981 | NCBI WGS metagenome assembly OLGZ01 (sample SAMN03283291) | human gut metagenome | biome: human-associated habitat; material: feces | host: Homo sapiens | place: Peru | collected 2012
TAACAAGTGTTTTATCTGGAAATATGTAAGAACAACTAATATAATAATGATAAATTTATTTTATTAAATTCTATGTTTATTAAAATATAAATAAATATGAATGTAATTAAGAAGAAATTGAATATTAATTCCTTCTTTTTTTCTTTGAAATCATAAATTAATCTGTATAACAAAAATATTGTAATTGTATGATTTTAAATTTTAATTAAAAATAAGATTTTGTGGTATAATAAACTTTAATTGGAGGGCAAAAAATATGGATAATTTAAATTTAAATCTTTTAAAGTACTTTTATTATGTTGCATATTATAAAGGATTTACTAATGCATCTAAAAAACTTCATATTGTTCAATCAACATTCAGTTATAATGTTAAAACACTATAAGACATCATAAAAAAAAGATTGATAATACGAAATTCAAAAGAATTTGAATTAACTGAAACAGGTTATGAATTGTATGAGATATTAAAATCAGTTTTTGGAATATTGGAAAAAAATTTTGAATTCACAAAAAATGATAATTTATATCAAGAACTATCAATAGGAGTAAGGCATTTTCTAAGTGATTTTATATTTAAAAATGCTTTGATTGAATTTGTTAATAATATTCCACACATAGAAATTAATACTGAAAAAATGAATGAATTAGAAGTTGCAAGTCTAGTTTTAAATGCAATAAAATTATGGAGAATTGATGATGATAATCGAAAATTTATAATGGATTTATTCAGTATTGATAATTTACAGTCATCCAATAATTTAACTTATCAGGAATTAAGTGAAAAAATGCTTAAAAAAGTTAAAGTTAAAAAATTAGAAAGAAGAAAAAAATTATGAAAGAAATTATTACAAACAAACACAATTTAACTGAAGAAGATATTACAGAGGTTGTAAAGAGGGTGAAAATTTTAGTTATTAATTCTAAAGAAGAAATTTTACTAGGATATTCACACAATAACTATCAATTTCCTGGTGGACATGTTGAGGATGGAGAAAGTTTGCCACAAACTGTAAAGAGAGAAATGCTTGAAGAGACAGGTATTGATTTAGAAGTGAAAAATATAGAACCGTTTGCTGTGGCTTTAGGATATTATAAGGATTGGCCTGCTGAAGGAAAAAATAGAAAAATTGAAATATACTATTATGAAATTAAAACGGATGAAAAACCAAATTTGAATAAAACATCATACACAGAAAATGAAAAGGATGGTGGATTTGAATTAAGATCTATTCCTTTAAATAAAGTGGAAGATGAATTGAAAAAGAATGCTGAAGAATTTGACGATAAGCGTGGAATTGCAAGAGAAATGTTAGAATTGTTTGAAATATATAAATCTAATATTGATTAAAAGGATTTCTTATGCCATACCTAATAGCAATAGATAGTGATGGAACATTACGTCATTCAGATGGTAGTATTTCTACTAGAACAAAAAAAATTATTGAAAAATTAGTAATAAAAGGAAACATTGTAACTATATGTACTGCAAGACCTAGGTATCACACTCTAAAAATAAGTGAAGAGGTAGGAATTAATGGATTTTTAATTTCATCAAATGGTACCGATTATAGCAATATTCACATACAAATAAGCTTATAAAAACTTATGAAGGAGCAGATGGACTTAAAACAGGATATACAAAAGAAGCAGGATACTGTCTTACTGCAACAGCAAAAAGAAATAGAATGAGGCTTATTGGAAGTATTATGGGTGCAAGTGAAAGTAAAACAAGAAATAGTAATATGATGACTTTATTAGATTATGGTTTTAACACATATGAAATGCAAGTTGAAGTAAAAAAAGGTGAAGTAGTATCAAATAAAAGTATATCAAAAGCTGAAAATCAAAACGTAAAAATAGTTCCTAAAAAAGATGTTAGTGTATTAGTTGAAAAGGGAAACGAAAAAGATGCATTAAACTATGAAATGAAATTAAATAAAATAAAACTTCCTATAAAAAAGGACAAGAAATAGGAACATTAAAACTAAAAGATGGTAATAAGGTTATAAATGAAGTTAGTTTAACAGTAAAAGAAGATGTTAAAAAGGCTAGTATTATAGAACTTTATAAACGTTCTATAACAAGTGTTTTATCTGGAAATATGTAAGAACAACTAATGGTTGTTCTTTTTGTTAGTTGTAATTAGTTATATTTTAGAATTTAATTCTTATGTTAAAAAATTATAAGTTACTTTCTTTTCTTTTCACCCTATAAATGTTATAATTATTATTAGAATAAGAGGGATTATTATGAAGAAGAGTAATGATATAAAAAGACTTGAAGAAATAACTAAGGTACTACTTAAAAATGATTTGAAAAGTGGCATTTCTCCATCAAAAGTATGCAACATATTAACTGAGTTAGGTCCTACATTTATAAAGATAGGCCAAATACTATCAACTAGAATAGATTTGATACCTAAAGAATACTGCACTGCGTTATCAAACCTTAGAAATAACACAAGTGTTATGCCAAGGGATGAACTAGAGAAAATATTAAAAGAAGAATATGACGATTATAAAAAAATATTTAAAAGTGTAGATGAATGTATTGGAGCGGCATCTATCTCGGAAGTTTATAAGGGTACTTTAATAAACGGGGATACGGTTGCAATAAAGGTTTGCAAAAAAAACGTTTACGAAAAGATGCAAAACGATGTCTCTTTAATGAAAAGAGCAATAAAGGTATTACATTTAAATAAGATAATAAAGATCATTGACCTTAATAAGGCACTTGATGAGATGCTTTCATCTGCATATGAAGAAAGTAATTTTAATATAGAAAAAGACCATTTAATAAAATTTAAAAAATTAAATGATAATGGGTATGTAACATCTCCTAAAGTATATAGTAATATTTCAACAAACAAGGTGCTTGTTATGGAATATGTAAAAGGTGTTACTTTAGATAAAAAAGATGCTTTAATTAAAGAAGGGTGTAACTTAGAAAACCTAAGTTATATTTTAAGTGATAATTATATTAAACAGGCATTAGATGATGGATTCTTTCATGCTGATCCACATCCTGATAACATCATGGTAAGAGATAATAAAATAGTTTTTATTGATCTTGGTATGATGGGAACTTTAAAAGAAAAAAACAAAAAACTATTAAATGATGCAATAGAAAAAATAATAGAAGAGAATTATTATGAATTATCTAAAATTCTTGTTTTAATGTGTACTAAAACAGGCGAATGTGATATGTCTAAATTAAAAGGTGATGTATCTATGATATTAAGTGAAGTTGCAAGTCAAGACTTAAAGGATATAGACATTGCTAAATTTTCTTCTAATATGTTTAAAATGTTAAGGGAAAATAACCTTGTATTAGATAAAGATATTACGATGCTAATTAGAGGTATTTTAGTTATGGAATCATCTTTAAAAAATCTAAATGATAACCTTAGCTTATTAAGCGTTTTAACAAATCATGTAGTAAATAAAAAAACATCTTTAATAGATGGTGAAAAGATAGTTAAAGCAGGTAAAGAAATCGTTAAAAATACCAAAAGTTTAGTTTCGGTACCAAACGAGGTATTAACGTTTTTCAAAACCTTAAATAACGGAGATAATAAAATTAAATTTGAAATGTCAGGTTCTACAAAGCAAGTAGATAAAATAGAAAAAATGCTTCATGAACTTATAATAGGAATAATAGATGCAAGTTTAATTTTAGCACTTTCAAACGAAAAAAACGAAACCATTAGAATGGTCTTAATAGTATTTATAATAATACTTTCAGTTTGGTTATTCATTAAAATGTTAATAGATCATATTCATAGAGGATATTAATTAGTAATAAAGGAGTATTTAAAATGCAGTTTAAGAAAATAAAACAGAATGCTAAAAAGGTGTTAAAAAAACATTTCTTTAGAAACGTTGTCATAACATTTATTTCACTTCTTATAATAAATGGTGGATATTCTTATGTAACGCAGTCCGCTAGAAGTACTGCAAATAATAGGGTTGTTAAGGAAGCCCAAAAAATAAATAAAAACAGTAAGTCTAACGCTGATTTATTAGATGATATAGCAAAAAATGGCAGGAAAGACGTAAGATATGCTAAAGAGGAAGTTAAGGGAAACACAAGAGATTTGTCTTCTGTATTAGTTAACGAATTAACTAAATCTAAATCATTTTTTCTAGGATTTTTAAATTCTATAAACAAAGTCGTTTTTAAGAAAAATTATAAATTAATATCTATTTTGGCATTACTTTCAGTAATATATTTCTTATACATTATTTTAATTAAGTATCCTACCATAATAGGTAAGGCAAGGTACTTTTTAGAAAAAAACAGATTTGAAGATACAAAGATAGAAAAGTTGTTTTTTGCATACAGAGTAAAAAGACAGATTCATTTATCTTTTGCACTACTTTTGAAAAACATATATCAGGCTTTATGGAACTTAACTATTATAGGTGGAATTGTTAAACGTTATTCATACTTTTTAGTTCCGTATATTTTAGCAGAAAACCCAGATATAAAAGCAAAAGACGCAATAAGGTTATCTAAAGATATGATAAAAGGATATAAGTTTAAGCTATTTTTACTTGAACTTACCTTAATTCCTTGGTATTTATTAGGCTTTATAACCGCCGGATTAAGCGATGTATTATATTTTGATGTGTATAAAGAGTGCATATATTCATCTTTTTATATGACACTTAGAAAAATATACAAAAAAGAAAATAAAGACGCATTAAAACTTTTGGACGATGAGATTTTAGATGGAAAAGTAACATTAGGATGTTACCCAGAAGAGAAAATAGAAAAAAGATTTAAAGCATCAAATGTTTTAAAAGGTTTAGATTATGATAGAAGGTACAGTATAACTTCTTTGATATTATTATTTTTTACATTTTCATTTATAGGATGGATATGGGAAGTTATGCTTCATCTAGTAAGTGACGGAGTATTTGTAAATCGGGGGACCATGTTTGGGCCTTGGCTTCCTATATATGGAACGGGAGGTATATTAATTCTTGTTTTACTTAAACCATTTAGGAAAAACCCTTGGTTTTTGTTTATAACGGCATTTATATTATGCGGCATAGTTGAATATTTTACTGGATGGTATTTAGAGACTTTTAAACATATGAAGTGGTGGGATTATAGTGGTTATATCTTTAACATTGATGGAAGGGTATGCCTTGAAGGCCTTATTGTATTTGGCCTTGGAGGGTGTGCTTTTACCTATGTTTTAGCACCTCTAATTGATAACCTTTATAAAAATATAAATCCTAATTTAAAAAGTATGATATGTTTAATATTAATATTGTTGTTTGTAATAGATATGGTTTATTCTCATTTTAATCCTAATTGTGGTGATGGAATAACAAGCAATGTATTAAATATAAACAAAAAAGATAAGCAAATTAATTAGATTTACTTATCTTTTTTAATTATTATTTTATTAAACATCGCAAGCATAACAGGCATTGCAAATACATTTGGAAGGGCATATCTAAAATAAGTGTTAGCAGGCGATACAAAACAAACTAAAAGAAGAATAAATGATGGAATAAGATATATTATGTCTTTGTATTTTTTTCTATAAATCATATAAGATAACATAAATAACAATATCCAAGTATTAAAGCCTATGTTAATTATTAAACCAATAAAAGGTATATATGGAAATATTGTTGCAAAGCCTCCTAAAACCATTCTTAATGGCTTTAATTTTTCATTAAAGTGATAATCAAAACCATAGTTATTAACTATTTTTTTACCCTTAATATGTACATACCAATTTGTTTCTATAGGATAAAAATATCCATAAGTATTTTCTATTGTTGCTTCCATATAAGTTAAAGGATGCTTTTTAAATTCTATAAACCATACTTTAAAATAATTATTTAAATCCTTTTTTGTATAATCTTTATTAAATTCATTTTTTACTGGATCCGCTAACTTTGGATTGTATCTTGTATCAATAGTATCATAATTTAAAAGTTTATCAATTATGACTTTTTCGTTTTTGGTAACTTCATTTTTATGTTCTTTTACATATCTTGCCGTTTGCTGAAATGGAACTGATAATACTTCTCTTATACTTCCACTTGTTATTTTAAAGTGAGGAAGAATTATTTTATTATAAGAAATGTAAAATGATAAAGTAGCTATAAATATCAATATAAATTTAAATAAGTTTTTCTTATTTGCAAAAACAAGAAAAGGAAATGAAAGTAAAATAACATGAATTCCGTTATTTCTAAACAAAGTTATTAAGATCATTAAAATTATTTCTAATATTATATCTTTTACTTTAATTTTCTCTTTAATTTTAATAAATTTATACATAGAAATTATATATAATATAATAAGAGATCCAAAAATAACATCTTTAACAGGGCTTAATGCATAAAGTGGAAATACCGGTACCAAAGAATATATAAGTAAACAAATTTTTCTATATTTTAAACTTACATTTATATCTTTCATAAATTTTATAGTATATGATAGGGTAGATGAAAGAATAAGAGTTTGGATGATAGTATATATAAATAATCCTATGTTAAATGAAGAAAAAAGTTTTATTCCTATGTTAGTTAAAAAACCTAATAATAGTGTATGCAAAACAGGATGGTGATTAGTGATAATTACGTTTTTATCTATTAAATTTACATACCCAGAATATTTATTATCTATACCAAAATATTGCAGTAATTGAAAACTAGGATCCGGTGATAAAATGCCAGGATAAAAAGCTATTATATAAATAAGCCAAAAAAGTAAAATTACTATAATAGAAAAAACAAAAGGATGTCTATCAAATATTTCTATTAATTTATTTTTTTTCTTTTGATTGGTTTCTTTTTTGCCTTTATCCATATAATCAAATAAATAATCTATTACATCAAATATTATTTTAAAAGTTAATATAAATGAAAAAAAGGTTATTATAGGATGATTTATAATTGGTTTAAAACTTCCTTTTATTATAAAACTAGTCCCTATTAACATAAAAAGTGTTATTATAAAAGAAAGTATGCATTCTATTATTTTTTTTCTCATGTTACTTCTCTCCTTAAATAAGATTATATAATATTTGTTATATATAATTCAAATTAAAGTCATAATTTTTACAAAATATTTATATTAATATGTAAAACAGTTTATTATTATATATTGAATAAAATTTTAAAAGATAGTATAATTTACCTTATAAAGGTGATTTTTATGAAAATAGATTTAACTAAAATGATATATAATGGTCTATATAAACTTCCTATAAAAGGAGAGATAGTAATACCCAATGACATGTTAATTAATACTTCTATTAAAGAAATAACCCCTGTTAAAGTAGAGGGCTTTATATACAATAATGATAGTGATTATGAACTTGACATACGAATAAATGGGGTTATGACTCTTTTATGTGCTAGAACATTAAAAAAGGTTAATCGTCCATTTGATATTCAAATAGATGAAATAATTGATGAAAATAGTGATAATTCTTTAGAAATTATTCAAAATAGTCTTGATATTTTTCCAATTGTATGGCAAAATATATTAGTGGATGTTCCTTTAAGAGTTCTTGCGCCTGATGCCAAGGAAGAACTAACTAGTGGAAATGGTTGGCGTCTTATTACGGAAGATACCGATGAGGAAGAAATTGATCCAAGACTCGCAAAGTTAAAAGATTATATTAAAGAGTAAGGAAGGAGTGAGAATATGTTAAAGTTGGATATCCAATTATTTGCAGTTCCATTCAGAAAAGTTAGTAAGACAAGAAAAAGAATGCGTCGTACTCACTATAAAATTGAAGCTAACGGAACAGTAAAATGTCCTAAATGTGGTGAAATGATTAGACCACATAGAGTATGCCCAGAATGTGGTAACTACAAAGGAAAAGAAGTTATTAAGAAAAATGAAGCTTAAAATTTAAGCTTTTTTTTATGTCTTTAAACGTGTTATAATTAGTACTAGTATGAGGAGTTAAAAAATGAATTATAAAAAATTAAGAAAGTTAATAAAAATAATATTGGGAATTGTTATAATAACAATAATGATATTTAAAAATAATAATATAAAAGATTTTGATAAAATTGTAGCTTCTATAAAAAATGATGTAAATGATGAAGTTAATGGTAAGGTAAATGGTAATTTAGAGGTATCTTTTATTGACGTTGGGCAAGCTGATTGTATACTGATTAAAAATGGAAATTATAACATGCTAATAGATGCTGGCAATAATGAGGATGGAGAAAAGTTAGTTAATTACTTTAAAGGTCTTGGCATAGAAGAATTTACATACGTTTTTGCAACTCATCCACATGAAGATCATATAGGTGGCATGGATGATATAATTAAAAACTTTAAGATAGATAGTTATTATATGCCTAATAAATTATCTACTACTAAAACGTTTATGGACGTATTAGATGCTCTTGAAAGTAAGAACCTAAAATATACGGTTCCAAATAAAGGGGATACATTAAAGCTTGACGATGCTGATATAAAAATTATATATGCTGGTGATGAGACAAATGATATAAATGATTCTTCAATAGTTTTAAAGTTAACTTATGATAAAAATTCATTTTTATTAACAGGTGATGCAACTAGCAATGTTGAGAAAAAAATTTGTGATGAAGATATTAAAAGTGATGTTTTAAAAGTTGCACATCATGGCTCTATTTATAGTTCATCAGATGAATTTTTAGATAGCGTTGGTGCAAAGTATGCTGTAATCTCTGTTGGTAAAAATAACTCGTATAACCATCCATCAAATAAAACGTTAGAGAAATTAGACAAAAGGAATATTAAAATTTATAGAACAGATATAGATGGAACTATAACGTTTATTTCAAATGGAGAAAATTTAAGTGTAAATACACATAAAACTGATACTAATGGGTAGGTGATTTTATGAAATATGCGGTAGATAAAGTGGAAAATGGTATCGTTTTACTTGAAAATATTTTAAGTGGCGAAAAAAAAGAGGTTGAAAAGAAATTGTTTTCATTTCCTGTAAAAGAAACTGATATTGTTTTTTTTGAGAATGGAATTTATAAAAAAGATGATGTGGAAAAAGAAAAAAGAATTAAGCTGATAAAAGCTAAAATGGAGGCTTTGAGAAAGAAGGAATAGTATATGAAATTAATGTTAATTGGCGGTGGCGACATAGGGAAAAATGGTACTAAATATGAAACGGGTGCGATAGATAGAAAAATAGTTAAATTATGTGACAAAGAAAAACCCAACTTTTTATTCATAGGCCTTGCAAGTAGTTTTGCAGATTCTTATTATAAACTAATTAAGGATATATATAAAAAGCTTGGTTGTGAAACAGGTAAAATATCTAATAAAACATTAACTCATATAGAAGTTGTAGAAGAAAAAATAAAAAACGCTGATATAATATATATTGGTGGGGGAGATACCATTAAATTAGTTAACATATTAAAAGAAAATGGTATTGATAAAATGCTTAAGGAAAAACTTAATACCCCATCTGTTTTAGCAGGTATATCAGCTGGTGCTATAGCATATCTAAAAAGTGGGTTATCTGATACTCAAATAATAAATAATATATCTAATAATTATGTTGAGGTAGAGGGTTTAGGTTTTTTGGATTATATGTTTGTACCTCATTTTTCTAGTGATTATAAAAAGAAGGAAGATTTAGAAAAAGTATTAAAAAACAATAAAGATAATATTGCGTTATGCACAGATAATTGTGCTGCAATAGAAATTATAGATGGACGTGTTAACGTAGTAAAAAGTGATGAAAAAGCTAAAGCATATAAAGGAATTTACAAAGATAAACTTTATTTAGAAGAAATTAATTAAAATATTATGTTGAAAGAAAATTACTATGAAACATTACATGAAACTTAAAAATGACCCCTTTTTAAAAATAAAAAAGGATACTAAAAAGCAGCTATAAAGATCCTTTTTGGTTAGAAAATAATATATAGAGGTAAACGAGATAATAAATTTATCTTGTTTTTTTATTAACATAATAAATTATTTTATATTTATCTTTATTTCTTTTATCTTTTTTGTTATAATATTTATTGATAATAGGGGTGGCTTTATGAAAAACAAAAAGGGTCAAGCACTTGTTGAGTTTGTTTTAATACTTCCAGTTATGCTACTAATAATTTTTTGTATGATAGATTTTGGACGTGTTATGTCATTAAAAAATGACTTAGATGGTGCGTGTTTTGATGCAATAACTTTTTATCAAGATGGAAAAGATAAAGATGAAATATTAAGTATACTTGAAAAAAATGAAGTAAAAGATATTAATCTTAATATAGAAGTTAAAGATGATTATGTCGTAATTAGCGTATCTAAAAAAATCAATCCAATAACCCCAGGATTAACTTATATTAAAAATGATGTTTTTAATGTTACAGAATCTAGGGTGATTAAAAATGAATAGAGAAAACGAACGTGGACAAACTCTTAGTTTATTCGTACTTTTACTACCACTTTTAATAATGATTGGTGCGTTTTTAATAGATATTAGTTATGCTAAATATAATAAAAGAAAATTAGATAGTATAAATAAAATTGCCATAACATATGGTCTTTCTAATATTAATTCTGATCCAAAAGATAATATTATTAATCTAATAAAAGAAAATGACAAAGATATTAAAGAATATAACGTAGATATTGATGTGGAAGAAAAATCAATTAAAATTTCTTTAGTTAAAGAAAGCAATAGTTTTTTTGGAAAAATTTTGAAAAAGGATTTTTTTAAAGAAGAAAGTAAATATTTAGGTTATATAAAAGATGATAAATTTATAATTGAAAGGGATAAAAAATGAAAAAAGAAGCTGCAAAAATAATAACTATTTTCTCTTGCAAGGGCGGTGTTGGAAAGACGACTTTAACTCTTAATCTTGCTGGAATTTATAGTTTGATGGATAAGAAAGTACTTATAATGGATCTTGATTTAAATAGTGGAGGAATTGCACTTAGTTTAAATGTTAATTGTGATAAAACTATTTTTAATTTAGTTGAAGATATAAGTAATAACAGGTATGACAATATAAATAGTTATATTTCCAAATATAATGAAAGAATTGACGTTTTACCCGCTCCTAAGGATCCGAGAAATGCATTTAAAATTGATTCAAAGTATATAGATATAATAATTACATCTTGTATTTATAAATATGATGTTATATTAATTGATACTAATCATAATTTAAGCCCAGTTTTGCTTTCTGTTTTGGATAGAAGTGATAATACTGTTTTCTTAATTACAAATGATCCAGTTGATTTAAAAAATTCAAGAAGTATGATAGCAATATTAGATGATAGTAAATTTGAAAATTATAAAGTTGTTTTTAATTCTTCAAAAGACACTGGTAAGGATTACTTTTCGTTATATGATGTTAAAAACATAATAAAACATAACATCGATTATACAATTAATAGTTCTTTTTATATAAAAGATATTGATAAGTATGTTATTGATGGCGAAATATTAACTTTAAATAAGAAAATACGAGCTCTTAAAAAGGGTGACATATTTAAATTAACAAAGCTTTCTAGTGCTCTTTTAGATACTAAGAAAAAGGAAAATGAAGAGGAGGAAGAGGATGAAAAAACAAAAATTAACTGATGTTTTTGATGTTAAGGAAGAAAAGGTAGTTACTAAACCTATAGCTGATTATGATGTTTTTAAGGATAAAGAACTTTTAGATAATTTAAGAAACACTATAATATCAAACATAATAGATGATAAAATACCTAATAGTAAGATGCTTCATGAATATATAAATGACGAAATAGACAAAGCTTTATTAGGATATGATTTAACTACTTTAGAAAGAAGTCATATTTTTAACTTAATTGATAATGAAATAAACGGTTATGGTCCGATAACTGAGTTATTAGAAGATCCAAATATTACTGAAATAATGGTAAATGGGAAGAATGAAGTTTATGTTGAAATAGACGGACAAATAAGCAAAGATGATTCGGTTTCGTTTATTAATGATGAACATATTATAAGAACGATTCAAAAAATTGTGCAACCACTTGGTAGAACAATTGATACAGCAAATCCTATGGTTGATGCGAGATTAAAGGATGGGTCAAGGCTTAATGCTGTTATTCCCCCTTTGTCACTAAAGGGGCCTGTTATTACAATAAGAAAATTCAGACAAGATATGAGAAGTATTGATGATTTTTTAAGGACTGGTGCAATGACACCTTACATGGCACGTTTTTTAGATGCCGCGGTAAGAGCTAAATTAAACATAATTATATGTGGTGGTACAGGTTCAGGTAAAACAACTCTTCTTAATGCTTTATCATCTTTTATAGGGGATCATGAACGTATAATAACAATAGAGGATGCTGCCGAATTAAAACTTAGACAATCACATGTCATTGGTCTTGAAACAAGACTTGTTAATTATGAGGGTACTGGTGAAGTTACAATAAGAGATTTAGTAATTAATTCACTTCGTATGAGACCCGATAGAATAATAGTTGGTGAAGTTCGTGGCAAGGAAGCCTTTGATATGCTTCAAGCAATGAATACTGGTCATGATGGATCTCTTACAACAATGCATGCTAATGGGCCAATTGATGCGTTAAATAGACTTGAAACTATGGTTTTAATGGCAGGTATGGATATTCCCATTAAAGCAATTCGTGAATATATAGAAAATGCAATTGATCTAGTAGTTAATGTATCAAGACTATCAGACGGTAGAAGAAAGATTACATCTATATGTGAAGTAGATGGTTTTAAGGATGATGTAATTAGATTAAGAGAAATATTCTCATTCAAACAGACGGGTATTACTAGTAATGGTGAAGTAGATGGAGCCTTTGATCTTAAGAAACGTGTTCCAAGTGTGTATAATAAGATAAAAAATAGAGGTATTAATGATTTAGACGATATATTTAACGTTAAATAAAAAGAGGTGAAAAATATGAATGTATTTATAATTCAAACATTAATTATGATACTATTAGCCTTTATTATATTTTATTTAATAATATATAATAAAGCTTTGAAAATTGAAAAAAGAATATCAAAATATAGCATAGATTCTATTAAAGATATTTCTGTTTCTCTTTTTGATTTAATACATATTAAATATAAAAAATTAGTTAAATTATTTACCAAGACATTAAAAAAGTCTACTGTATTAAAAAAATATCAGGAAAAATATAGTAAATATATATCTTATGATCAAATGAAAGATATTTGTGCAATGGATTATGTTAGTAATAAATTTATAATAAGTATAATTTTCATTTTGATAGCTCTTTTTGCAAGAATAATTGAAGGAATTGCTCCTAGAATACTTGATGTATTAATTTCAGGGTTAATAGGCTTTTTTGTACTTGATATTTACCTTAAAATCAGCAATTTTATAAAGAAAAGAAAAATAGAACAAGAACTTTTAAATGCTATTATAATCATGAATAATGCTTTTAGATCAGGTAGAAGTACTATGCAGGCCATTGAAATTGTTGCAAAAGAATTAAATGGACCTATAAGTCAAGAATTTGAAAAAATGCATCTAGAAATAAGCTATGGGTTGTCTTTGGATGTTGTTTTTGACAGATTTTCAAAAAGAATAGAATCAGAAGAAGTAAGCTATATAACATCATCACTAAGTATTTTAAATAAAACTGGTGGAAACATTATAAATGTCTTTTCATCGATTGAAAAAATGCTATTTAATAAAAGAAAATTAAAAGAAGAAATGAAATCTTTAACTTCTAGTTCTAAGATGATTAGTAGAATTCTTCTTATAATGCCTTTTATCTTTGTTTCTTTTATAATGATATTAGATCCTAAATATTTTTTACCACTTTTCAAAACGACGATAGGGAATATAGTTTTATGTTTAATAGTTTTAATATATGGTTTTTATGCTTTTGCTATTAACCGTATAATGAGAGTGAGGTTTTAATTATGAAGGAAAATAAATCATTTATAACTCGTATTTATAGAAAAAAAAGTATAAAGAAAATGGATGATAAGATAAATTTATTTGGGGTTTCTAAGAAGTTTAGCACTGAATATTTTATGAATTTTAGATTATTTACTTCGGTTTTATTATTTATAATTACGTTTCTATTTTTTAATCAGGGAGCACTTTTTGCTCCTATAATAACGATTTTATGGTATTTATCAGTTAATTATTTTATGATTGATAAACCTCTAAAAAAAAGAGAAAGAAAGCTTGATAATGAGGCGTATTATTATTTTGAAGTTTTAACTCTTGCTTTAGAATCTGGTAGAAACTTAGAAAATGCAATTAAAATGGCTTGTAAATACATTGATTCTGAAATATCTTTGGAATTTAAAGAGACATTAAAACAAGTTAATTTTGGTAAATCTCTAACAGAAAGTTTATCAATGATGAATACTAGAATACCAAGCCTTACTATAAATAACATAATACTAAATATGGAACAATCAAATCTTTTTGGTAATAGCATAATAGATACAATGTATAATCAATTAGATTTTCTAAAAGATAAACAAGTAATGGAAATTAAGTCACAAATTAATAAAATTCCAAATAAAATAAGTATCATTTCAGTTGTATTTTTTATACCTTTGATTTTGCTTATAATATTAGGACCTTTATTGGTATCATTTATTGGATAGGAGACCATCTTGGTCTCTTTTTTTTGTAAAATAACTTTACAATCCGTATATATTATTATTTACTGGGAATATTTTTAATGATAATATTTTAATAGAAGATGGTATTTTGGGAGTGATAGTATGAAAAAGGAAATAATTGAGTTTTTAGATTTTGAAGAAGAAAAGAAAAAGGTAGGAAGACCTCGTCTTGCTGATTCTAAAACAAAAAAAAAGTCACTTATAATAGCAAGTATTTCTTTCTTTTCTGTTATCTTACTTTTAATATTTGGATATGGTACGCTAGTAGGAATTAATCCAAATAAATTGTTGGGTAATATAAATAATGATTCTAAAAAAGAAAATATATTAATAACTGATTTAAAACCAATAGTAAAAAACATCACACTAAAAGAAAATACCATAAGAAAAGTTTATTTAACCGTTTTACCATCTAATTCTACAAACAAAAAAATAAAATATGAATCTACAAATGAAAATGTAGCAACAGTAGATGAAAATGGAAGAGTAAAAGCAATAAAAGAGGGTGATGCAATAATAAAAGCTTATACAACGGATGGCTCTTTAAAAAAAGCATCATTTAGTATAAAGGTAATTAAAGATGTTAATGGTAAATGTAGTTTTTTAAGTGCATATAAAACAAGTGATAAATTGAATTATACTTTAGAATGTAAAAATGCAAAAGTAAAACAAATAGAATACAAAACTTTAAACGAAGATTATATAAAAATAGATAGTAAAAAATTAAGCGATAGTATAATGTTTTCTAAAGAACAATTGGATAATGACATAACTTTAAAAGTAGTATATTATCCCAACAATAGTAAAGTAGCTAAATATGAGACCAAAACTATAAAAAAAATAAGACAAACTAAGGAAAAGAAAGGTAGTTGTAATTTAACTATAAAAGAAATTAATACCAATAGTGCAAAGTATGATATTACTTGTAATAATGCAACTGTAAATAAAATAGCATATAAAATTGGTGATGGAAGTTACGTTGGAATAGATGAAAGCAATTTAGCGGATACTATATTATTTGAAGAAAGTGATGTTACTAGAATAATTTATTTTAATATAAATTATGTAATAGATGGTACAAACAATTTAAAAACAATTACTAAAAATGGTGTTATTCAAAAGAAAGTAGATTAAAGGAACTTAAAAAGTTTCTTTTCTTTTTTGAATAGATTTTTATTATGAGTGTATCATATAAATGGTGATTTTTATGATTAATGACATTCTAAATACTAACTTTCATGAATTATTAGTTGTATCTAAAAGAGCGGTATTTTCTTTAATTACACTATTTTTAGTTACTAAAATGATCGGTAAAAAGCAAGTTAGTCAACTCAGTTTATTTGATTATGTAATAAGTATATCAATAGGCAATTTTGCAGCTGAAATGACAATGAATTTAGATTCCCAAGTTTTAGACGGTTTTTTATCTATTGTAATTTTTGGCTTTCTAGCGTTTTTGGTATCAGTTATAACAATGAAAAGTATTGTTTTAAGAAGGTTTTTTATAGGTACCCCAACTCTTATTATGCAAGATGGCAAGTTTATATTGCAGAATTTAAAAAGAGTTAAATTTGATATGAATGATTTTTTAGAAACTGCAAGAGAAAAAGGGTATTTTGATATTTCAACGATAAAATATGCCTTAATGGAAGTAGATGGTAAAATAAGCTTTTTACCTAAGGAAGAAAATTTACCAGTTATTAATAAAGATTTAAAAATAAAAGCTTCCAAAAGTGAACTTGTTGCAAACGTAATTATAGATGGTAAAATAATAAAGAAAAACTTAAAAAACATTAATAAAAGTATAGAATGGTTAAAAAAAGAACTTAGAACTAAAGGATATAAAACTTATGATAATATACTACTTTTAACGGTATCTGAAAGTGGTATTATAAAAATATTTAAGAAAGATGAAAAAGAGTTAATAAAGAACGTTTTAGAATGATATTTTATAAGTTGTTTATATTCTTTTTTTATGCTATTATTTTTATGGTGATAATAAATGAAGGAAAAATTAAAAAAACACCTAGTTGATAATAAATGGCTTTATATAACTTTTTTTGTATCTTTATGTATTATTTGTATTATATATATATTTAAAAATATATCTCCATTTGGTAATAATTCAATGCTTGATGTTGATTTTTATCATCAATATGGTCCGTTATTAAATGAATTAAATGAAAGAATAAGAAATGGTAAAACTCTTTTATATTCGTTTAATACTGGAGGGGGCCTTCCTTTTTATAGAAATTTTTATAATTATTTATCAAGTCCATTTAATTTAATAATGTTTTTCTTTAAAAATGATGATATAGTTACCTCATTTTCGATTATAATAGGCTTGAAAGCTGTTTTTGCATCCGTTTTTATGGCCTTTTATTTAAAAAAAGTATTTAATAAAAATGATATATCAATTCTTATATTTGGTCTTTTATACGCTTACTCCGGTTATTTTTGTGCGTATTATTGGAATATTATGTGGTTAGATGGTATGGTTTTCTTACCAATTATAATGTATGGTATTAATAGAATAATAGATGATAAAAAGCCACTTTTATACACAATAAGTTTAGCAGTTATGCTTTTTTCTAATTATTTTATAGGATATATGATATGTATATTTTGTGTATTTTATTTTATTATTTACTTTATATATAAAGGCGATTTTAAGCCTTCAAATATTGCAATTAAATCTTTTATATTCTTCTCATTTTCTATATTAGCTGCGGGATTAGTATCTTTTTTTCTATTGCCACTTTTTTATTCATTAAAATCAATAAGTGCTACAACTAATTCTTTCCCTGATATTAAAATTAATTTTAGTTTAATAAATTTTTTATTTAATCATTTACAAGGAGTTAATAGAACCGTATTCATGAGTGACAAACTCCCACTTCCAAATGTTTATTGCGGTATTTTAACAATTACGTTAATTCCTATAATGTTTTTTAACAAGAAAATAAGTAAAAAATTTAAAATATTATCTTTTATAACATTATTATTTTTCTTTTTTTCATTTAATATAAGTAGTTTAGACTTTATCTGGCATGGTTTTCACGTACCAAATGATTTACCTTATAGATATTCATTTTTATATGTTTTTTCATTAATCGTTATTGCTTATTACTCTTTTATTAACATTAAATATGAAAGTAAATTAAGAGTTAGCATTTGCTTTATGATTATGTTTATTTTTATAATGTTATCATCTAAATTGTCATTTAAAAACATATCAGATGATAGGGTAATTATTAATATGATTTTATTAGCTACTTATTTTTGCATTTATTTGTTATCGTTTTCTAAAAAAAATATTAAATTTCTTTTAAATATTTTAATCGTTATTGTAGTTTCCTTTGAATGTAGTTATCCTATAATAATAAATTGGAATATTAATCATGATATAAAAACCTTTATGGAAAGTAAGAAAAACTATACTAATTTAATAAATTATGCTAAAAAAATAGATAATGATTTATATAGAATGGAAAAGGAAGATTATTTGACGCTTAATGACGGAGCTTGGTGTTTATATAATGGTATTTCTACATTTTCTTCTATGGCTTATTATGATACTTCTAAATTTCAAAAAATGTTTGGACTTGCAGGAAATAATATTAATAGTTATTATTATAGATATAGACAAACTCCTATTTACAATACTATTTTTGATGTGAAATATATACTTGGTTCTAATAATTATGATCCATATTATAACGTGATATATAAAAATAATGATTATAGTTTAAATCTATATAAATATTCTTCTAGTATAATGTATAGTGTAAATAGCAAAATAGATAATTTAACTTTAGTTGATGATAATCCATTCTTAAATCAAAGTAATTTTGTATTATATTCTACTGGTATAAAAGATATTTATGAAAAAATAAAAGTATCTAAAATAGAAGGTGCTACTATAAATAATACGTATAGTTTAGATAATTTTAATGGAAGTTTTTCGTATAGTTTAAATGATAAGAAAATTAATATAACCTTAGAAAACGAGCGAGATAGTAACATATATTTATATATAGCGGGAAACAATTTAAATGGTATTTATGTTGATGGAAAGTACTATTCCATAACGTCAGATGAAAATTATATTTTAAATATAGGCTATAAACTAAAGGGAAATATAGATGTGAGCCTTGAATTTAACAATAGCGACGATGGTATACTGGATTTTTATGCATATCATATAAATGATAATAAATTTAAGGAATTTTATAATAAAATTAATGAAAATAAATTAAAAGTAGAAAAATATAGTGATACTTCTATTTTCGGTGATATTAATTCTGATTATAAAGGAACCATGTTTACAACTTTATCGTATGATAAGGGTTTTACGGTTTTTGTTGATGGCAAAAGGGTCAAAACTAAAAAGCTTTTAAATGCTTATTTAGGCTTTGATATTGAAAAAGGAAAACATAAAATAAAAGTAGTATATTATCCGTATATGCAAAAACAAGGACTTACAATTTCAATAATTAGTTTTATTATTATATCAGTATATTTTTTCTTTAAAGACGGTAAAAAAATAAAAATAAGAGCAAAAAGATGAATTTAATGTTTAAATTTATCTTTTTTTGTGATAGAATGTTATTAGTTATAATATGATGGTTAAAACATTAAATAAAACACTAGAACCATTGTATTAAAAAGGGGTAGGTTTTTTAATAAGGAGGCTAGTGATGATTGGCGCGGTAGAAAGAGTTAAAAATAACGTATTATTAAAATGCAGTACTTTAAATGATGAAGTGATTTCTAAAGATTTAGTTGAGATAATAAATTATGGTATTTATCATTTTGCAGAAGGTTTGATGAGTCTGATAAGTGACCTTAATTTTTCCTATACAGAAGAAGATATAAGAAATAAAACGGCAGATATTATAAAAATTCCAATTATAAAAAAAATAAAACGAAAGTTGTTTATTGATTCGCTTGCGCTTCAAATAACGAATGATTCATTCACTGAAGATTATGCATCTAATAAAATAACATTAAAAGAGATAGAAAAAAAATATATAAAAGAGTTAAATATAAATAAAAGTTCAAATCAACTTAACATGACGGAAGATCTTAATTTAAACGAAATAATAGAAAAGCTAAGATTAGAAGTTGATAATAAAATTACAAACAATGTAAGAGAAAATGTATTTTTAACAAATGCTATTAATGATTTGTTTGATAAGATAAAAGATGAATTAGAATTAAAATTAAAGGAAATGGTAGAAAATTTAGATTCAAAATACTTATCAATTTTGTTAAGTGAAATTAAAGAAAATATAGTAAAAGAAGAAAAAGAAAGGGAGTTAGCTATGAATTTAAATGATATGAACGTAAGTTCTGATGAAAATAAAACAAATGTAAATAAATTCGACAAATATGATGACATGACGTTATTTAATAAAGTTATATTGAGCCTAAATACGAAGGAAGAAAAATTAACTAGAAAAGAAGATAGGCTTGAAAAAAGAAGAAAAGAAATTGACGAATATCTTACTAAAACAAATAAAAATATTGAGAAAAATATTGAAAGGGAAAACAAATTATCTCAAAGAAAACTAGAATTAAATGCAAGTGAAGTTGAATTAAACTCTAAATTGTCAGAAGCCGAAGTTATATTTCTTAATATTAAGCCACTTATTAAAGGCCTTAATAAGATAAAGGTTGAAGAACAAAAAGGAGGAGTAGAAAATGAGTAAATTGCTAAGTAACGTATTAGATAAAGTTAGTGAAGATAATAATACTTATCGAAACGAATTACGTGATTTAAATAAATTTATAGATGAAAAATCTACGGCTTTAGTTGGAGATATAGTAACATTATCAAACTATACAATAGATTTTTCTAATGCTATTTCATCAGCAAAAGAAAATTTAGTAAATCCAGTATCTAGAATAATTGAGTCATATGTTATTAAAGATTTAAGAAGTGTAGAAACCGTTAATGAACAATTTATTGATAAAATAAATTATAAATTAGAGTCTGCTAATATAATAACTAAAGAAGAAAAAGAAAATTTTATAAACAGTTTAGACACATTATTAAATGATAAATATCTAGAGATTGTTAAAATAAAAAGAATAGATTTTTTAGATTCTAAGAATCAAAATGAAGAAATAGAAAATTGTGTAAATGAATTTATTAAGGCATTAACAGTTTCTGCAAACTTTAGTGATGGCAAACTAAATCAATTAGTAAAAGAGTATAAGGATTCCTTATATGAATCTATCAAAAAAACATTGATTAAAATTAGCAATGTGTATTTAAATAACTTTGTTAATGCAATAGATGATGCTCTAAAAATTTCATTAGATATTATGCCAAAAGAAATTGACGAAGAAGAATTTAAACCTTATGTTCCTGACATTAATGTTGAAACTAAAACACCTGATATGGACATACCAAAAGTACCTGAGGTAGATACTTCTATCTCAAATATTCCTGAAGTTCCAAAGGTAGATTCACCAATTGAGATGATTAAAGAGATTCCTAAGGTGGATGTATCAGTTGAAAATACTCTAGAAATTCCTTCTATCCCAAATATTCCAGATGTTCCAAAAAACTTTGATACAGATAAAAATAATGATGATACTTTAGAAATAAAAGAAGAAGTAAAACCACTTAAAGTAGAACAATTTGAGCCAATTGCTATTTCAGAAGACAAATATGATAAGAAAAACAGTGAAACAAAAAAGCCTTATGATGTTGAAGAAATTTTAAAAATTGCTAAATCTCCAATTGTCACTATGAATAGTGATAAAAAAGAGGAATTCGTAAATGTATCACCAATAAAAAATGAAGATTCATCAGACTTATCTGAATCAGAATTTGATGAAGAGGAAATAGTAAAGGAAATGATTTCAAGGTTGAATAATCGTCTTTCTATCATAAAAGAGAGACAGAAAAAATATGATAGTGAAAAGCAAAAACTAGAAGAAGATGAAAAATTCGTTAATGATTTAATCGAAACTTCAAATGAAAAAAGAAAACAATTGGATAAATTTGAAAATGAACTAAATGAAAAAGAAGAGGAACTTAAAAGAAAGAAAAAAGAATTAGATAAAAAAATAAATGATGTTTTACCTTTTGCAGATGCTATAATGAAGACAGAAAATCAAGAAGCTTAAACTTAAGCTTCTTTTTTGTTCTTTTTTCATTATGTATGAATATAATTAATTAGAAAGATTTGGAGGATAATATGATAAATAAACAAAAATTATGGTTTCTAACTTTATTCAGTTTAATTTTAGTTTTAAGTGTATATTATATAACTATGCCTAGTGAACTTTTAACTGCCTCAAAAAAGACGAATACAAAAACAAAAGAGGAAAAAAAGGTAAGTGTTACAAAGGAAGACATACTTACAAATTTACAAGTTGAAAAAGATGAAGAAAGACAAGCTTTAGCTGCTGAATATAATGAGGTTTTAACTAATAAAGATTCAAGTGAAGATGAAAAGAATAATGCATATAATGGATTAAAAGAATTAGATGAAATAAAATCAAAAGAAGAATTACTTAAAAAGAAAATCAAAAAGAATTTAAAATTAGATTCTTTTATAAAAATAGATTCAAATAACATAAATGTTACAATAAAGAAAAAGGATCATGATTATTCTCTTGCTAATGATGTTATGAGATTAATACAAGAAGAATATAAAAATAAAATGTATATTTCGGTAAAATTTCAAAATTAAGTACCATTTTTTACTCTTGTTCATAAAATAATATAGAAAAAATATTAAAATACCTCTTATAATAGGAAAGTGGGGAAATTATGAGCAAGGCAATACTGACCAAAAGAGAAAAAGAAATCTTTGACTATTTAATAACAAATAAAACTACAAAAGAAATAGCACAAAAACTAAAAATAAGTGAAAAAACTGTTAGAAATCATATTTCTAATGTAATGCAAAAACTTGGTGTTAAAGGAAGAGCATGTGCGGTAATTGAACTTATAAAATTAAATGAGATTACTTTATAAAATCGCATATATCATGCGATTTTTTCATATAATGTAAAGGAGGTTGTACATGTTAAGAAAATTTGTTTATAATAAAATTTTTAGAACTACAGGTATGCTTTTACTTCTTTTACTTCTACTTTTATTTCCCGCATCGAAGGAATATAATTTAACAGATGATTATTCTGTTAAAACTAGTTCAAATATAAAGAAAAGAGAAGTGTATTTAATTGATAAAGATGGCTATGTTGCTAGATGTAAAATTAACATAAACGAAGCATCCAAGATAGATTATGCAAAAAAACTATTGGAACTTTTGATAATTGATGGAAAATATGAAGAAAAAATTCCAAATGGATTTAAACCTATTTTACCTTCTGATATAAAAATCAATACCATAACAATAAAAGATAATAACATTAACGTTGATTTATCTAAAGAGTTTTATGATTTGACAAAAGAAAACTTTATTAAGGCTAAAGAGGCTATAACTTATAACTTAACTTCAATAGATGGAATCTGTAATGTATATTTAAGTATAGATGGTAAATTACTTGATAATTTTGATAATAAAACTGTTTTACAACCGTTTAAAAGATCTGATGGAATAAATAAAAGTTATGAGCAAACAAATTATAAAAACACTAATAGTGTAACAGTTTATTTTTTAAATAAAGGGAATAATAATTATTATTTTGTTCCCGTAACTAAAATAACAAATGATAATAGAGAGAAGATTAGAATAATCATAGACGAACTTACATCATCAAACATTTATGAAACAAATTTAATGAGTTTTTTAAACTACAATACTAAACTGTTGGATTATGAACTGAAAGATGATATACTAACACTAAATTTTAATGAATTTCTATTTGATGATAGTGCAAACAAAAACGTACTTGAAGAAGTTATATACTCAATTTGTTTATCCATAAGGGATAACTATACTGTAAAAGAGGTTATTTTTACAGTAGATGGTAAAGAAATTACTAAAAGTGTAATAAAAAATATTGAATAATTATTCCTTTTGTTGTATAATTGATTTGTTCTTTATGAATAAATCAATGTCCTGCTAGCTCAGCTGGATAGAGCAACGGCCTTCTAAGCCGTGGGTCAAAGGTTCGAATCCTTTGCAGGACGCCATTTAAAAAGTAATAACTTACATTTATTTTGTAAGTTTTTTTTAATATTTGAATTTTCTCCATCTATGTTAAATGGACAATCAGGATAGCTCTCTATAAATGTCAATTTTTTTTAGATGATAAATTGTTTGTTAGTGATCTTTATATTTTTTGAGTTCTATATCATTTTTCAAGTAATCTTTAACTAAATTAGTGATTAAATTAAAATTCGTAACAGCACCTGGTATACAATTTACTCTTTCTTTCTTATTATCAATTTCATATAAAATATCATATCTTTTAGTTTCTTAAATTGTGTATGGAAAAGCGCTTATTTAATATATTTGGTTATAAATTTTACTAGTAGTTTTGACTCTTCCTAGATTAACAGTAATGTATTATAATTATCGTATTTCTTTACTAACTTAATAATTTCACCTTGATAGATACTTTCTAAAAATTCACCATTTAGCTAATAATTTGCAGTTATATTATCCATTTTAACAATAATTTTTTTACTAAAACTTGTATAAATAGGATTATATATAATTTTACAATTTTTAATATTTTCTTTCATAAGAACGCTTCTTTTTCAGATAATATATTATCGTGAATTTAAAAAAATGAAAATTTTTATGAAATCTCGAGGAACTATTATACTTTTTGGATAACAATATAACTGAGGGAGGCGATAATTATTAGTTGTTTTGTAAATCAGACTGAAAATAATGATTGTGGATTAGCTTGTTTAGTTATGATTTTAAAATATTTTAATTTAGATGTAACTTTAAAAAAACTTAAAAAAAGCATTTCATACAAGGGCGAAAAACTTAGTATATATGATATTATTAAATTGTCAAAAAAGCACGGAGTTTTGGCTGAAGGATATAAAAACGTTGATATTAATAGTTTAAAATTTCCTTGTATAATTCATGTAGTTAAAAATGGAAAACAGCATTTCATTACTTTATTTGGTAGAAATAAAAACGGGTTTTTACAAGCAGATCCATCCTTTTTAGGAGAGTCTTACATAAGTTATAGAGATTTAAAAGAAAAATATACTGGTATAGCTATATTTTTTAGAAATAATAATAATAATATCATGTCAGATTTTTTTAGAAATAAATTCTTAATATTAAAATCCTTACTTCTTTTTTCTTTTATTACTTTATTAAATATTTTATGTTCGTTTTCAATTCCTTTTTTAATAAATTTAAGAATAAACGGAAAAAATTTATCTCTTATTTTAACAATTTCATTATTTTTTTTCACATTACAAATAATAAAAGATTTGATGAATTATTTTAAAAATAAATTTCTAGTAAAACTTCAATTGTTAGTAGATAAGTCTGTTACAAAGCCAACTATAAATAAAATTATTAATCTTCCTCACGAATTCTATCATTATAATAGTTCTGGTGAGTTAATTACAAGAATAAATGATCTATCTTATATAAAGGAGGGTATTTACGTATTTTTAGATATTATTGTAATTAACATAATGTTTTTAATGGTTGCACTATTCATTTTATTGTTTCAAAACACTATAATTTTTTTATTTAGCATTTTATTTATTTTAATTGTGTTTTTTCTGAATAAAAGATTTGTAAAAAACAATTTAAATAATATTTATGAATTTCAATGTTTAAATGAAAGCTTGTATGATAAGTTATCAGGTACTTTTAAAGTCATTTTAACGATAAAAAATTTATCCAAAGAAAATTACTTCGCGAAGAAGATAAATGAAACACATGATAATTTAATACTAAAGTATAAAGATTTTATGAAAAAGCAAGAAAAATTTGACTTATTATCTTCTTTTATTGTTACGATAAGTTCATTTTTTATAATATCAGTACTTTTAGTTCAGAATATAAAAATGGTAAATATATTAATATTATTTTCGTTATTTCAAACTATAATAGATTCATCTACTCAAATAAGTAAGCAAATGCCTTTATATCAAGATTTAAAGGCGGCTTATTTAAGAATAAATGAAATTTATCAAAAAAAAGAAATTGAAAGAACAAATGAAAACATTAATATTAATAAAATATCAGTCAAGAATTTGAATTTTTCTTATGGAAATAACGTTATTTTAAAAGGAATAAATTTAAATATTTGTAGGGGTGATTGGGTTTTTATAAAAGGTATAACGGGAAGTGGAAAGTCAACTTTATTTAAGATAATTACTAAACAAATTGAAACTGATTATAATTCAATTTTTATTAATGAAACTAATTTAAAAGATATAAAAGAAGAAGTAATTAGAAACTCTATTATGTATGTAGATCAAAGGCTAAATTTATTTAATGCAAGTATAAAGGAAAATATATTTATGGGTGATTCCTTTGATTTGAAACCAATTGAAACAGCTTTGGTAGATGAAATGTTAGTTCTAAATAAGATTGATTATGATTATAAAATAGATAATATGAATTCTAATTTATCTGGTGGTCAAATAAGCAAAATAATAATTGCACAAGCATTAAATTCAAAAAGAAATTTTATAATATTTGATGAAACAACAAGCAATTTAGATGTTAATACTGAAAGAAGAATTTATAATAATATTAAAAATAAATACAAAGATAAGACAATAATCGTAATAGCTCACAGAAAATCAAACATCAATTTTTTTAATAAGGTATTTGAGGTTAATGATGGGAAAATAGTAAATTTAAAAGGGGGAGAATTATTATGAAAAAATTAACAAAATATGAATCTAGAAGTATTCAAGCTGGAGCATCTAGCGGCTTTATATTTGCTGGTATAATAGCGGGTATTTCGTTTTTAGCAGGTATTTTTGATGGCTTTACGAGACCATTTAGATGCAGATAATAAAAAGGAGGATATAAATGAAACTAACAAAAAAAGAATGTAAAAAAATAAAGGCAGGAGCCTCTATTACTGCTTCGTTTTTAAATTCATTAATAAGAGGTTTTAATTCTTTTATAGATATAGGTAGATATTTTGGAAGTAGTGTAAGGCGATTATTTGGTGGAAAATATTGTCCCATGAGATAAAGTCTTGATGAAATGAATTTAATGTTTTAACATTTTATATTAATGATTTTTAAATATATTAAAAGTGTGAATAATTAATTTTTTCACACTTTTTGAATTAAAATAATTTGATTTTACTCCATTATTCAACAATTTTTGCAACAAATAAGTAAAAATATATTGAAATTACAATAATTGGGTGATATAATTACAATTAGTAAAAAAGGAGAGGGGGGAAAGAAAAATGATTACTGTTCAAGTAAAAAATGGAAACGTTGATGCAGCTTTAAAGAAATTTAAGCAAAGAGTAGCAAAAAGCGGTCTCCCTTCAGAAGTAAAAAAGAAACAAGCTTTTGATAAACCTGGGGTTGAGAGAAGAAATGCTAAAAAGGAAGCAATAAAAAACAGTCGTAAGGCTGCAAGACGTGAAAGAAATGCTGCATAATTTTTCTTTACTCAATTAAAAGTTACTATTTTACATAGTACTTTTTTTTTTGCATAAAATTAAGTGGTGATACTTATGAAAATAGCAAATATTATTAATGATTATGTGGAATGTAACTTATTTGAAATAAAAATTATAGATGATCGTGTAAAAATATATTATTATGATAAAATAGAGCACTTTTCAAATAGTAAGATAATAGTATCAAAAGATGATAAAAATTATAAAATAGAGGGTAAGAACTTAATAATTGAAAAATTATTTAAGGAATTTCTTGTAATAAAGGGAAATATAAACAAAATTTCGTTAGGAGAATCTAATGAATAAAGGTTATGTAAAAATAAGTATAGTTGGAAAAAATCCCGATTTTTTTTTAAAGCGTTATTGCATAAATAATTTTAATTTTTGGGATTATGAAAAATTAAATTATAATAAAATTACAATTAAACTATCTTTTGATGGCTATCTATCTCTTATAAATAAAAAAAGTATTTATGATATACAAATAATTAAGTATTATGGTTTTATTAAATATGTTAATTATGTAAAAAATAATTATTTATTTTTAATTTGTTTTGCAATGTCAATAGTTTTCTTTATTTTTGTTAGTAATTTGTGTCTTGATATTGAAGTTGTACATAACGACAAAAATATAAGAAAAAGTGTTATGGAGAACTTAAATGACAACGGTATAAAAAAACTTCATATTATACCAAATTATGATAAACGAAAAAAAATAATAGAGAAAATTATACATAAAAACAAAAATAAAATTGAATGGTTAGATATAGAAAGAAAGGGTAGTAAATTAATTGTAAAGGTAACAGAAAGAAGAATAAATAAAAAGCAGAAAGAACTAAAACCAAGACATGTTGTTGCAAAAAAAAGAGGAATAATAAAAAAAATAGAAGCTCAAAATGGTGTTGTTTTAAAAAAGATAAATGATTATGTAGAAAAAGGAGATATAATAATATCTGGTGATATTATTAAAGATGAAACGGTAAAAAATAAAATAGTTGCAAATGGAACGATTTATGCAGAAACATGGTACAAAGTTAAAGTAGAGTATCCTCTATATTATAAGGAAATTAGGTATCTTAATGATGTTAAAAATAATATAATTATAACTTTTTTAAATAAAAGGATATACGTAAGAAAAAACTATATTAATTCTTACTTAGAGAAGAAAAAGGTTTTAATTTATGATAAGATTTTTCCTTTTAATATAAGTTTGGAAAAACAAAGAAAAACTAAAACAATTAAACAAGTTTTAACTTATGATGAGGCTCTAAAAAAGGCTAATTTACTTGCAGAAAAAAAGATTTTATCACGTCTTTCGAAAGATGAATACATAATCAGTAAAAAAAATTTGAATTTTAATGCTTATGATAGTAAAATAGTTGTGGATGTATTTTTTAAAGTGTATGAAAATATAACAGATTATTTGGATGTTGATTTAAATTTAACCAAAATATCACCTACGCTTGAGTAAAAAAAAGAGGTTTATTATGTCAAAAATGTTTGTAAAAATTATTCATAATGTGTGGCCAATGCTTTTTATATTTGCAGTGATTGTAATATCAATTAGAATAGCTTATTTAATATGTAATAAGAAAAAATTTGTTTTGCATAAAGAAATTAAAATGTTATTTTTTCTTTTTTATATTTTGCTTTTATATTATGTAGTTACTTTTCAAGATAACAATTATGGAACTAATAATTTTACACCATTTAAAGAAATGTTCAGATACAACATAAATTCTAAGTTGTTTTTAAAAAATGTTTTAGGTAATGTAATTCTTTTTGTTCCTCTTGGAATTTTTTCAAGTTATTATATTAGAAATAAAACGTTTATTCCAGTCTTTTTAATTTCATTTGTAGTATCATGTTCTATTGAATTTGCTCAAAGCATGATAGATAGAACGGCGGACGTAGATGACGTTATTTTAAATGTTTTAGGTGGTATATTGGGATACGTTTTTTATAAATATGCAAATAAATTATCTTTAAAATTGCCTAGCTTTATTAAAAATGAATTATTTTTAGATGTATTGTATTTATTCCTAATTTTGATTATAATATTCTTAGCTTTTAAGTTTGATTTTTGGAGGTTTATGGCATGAATTATTTTGAAGTAATAAATAGTAATAAAGAGTTAGTTGAAGAAACAGAACAAATGAAAGATTTTATAAAATATTGTGTAAAAAAGTTGAAATTGAAAAATGTAATTTTTAATGTTATAATAGTAAGTAATAAGAAAATTCATGAAATAAATAAAAAGTATAGAAAAATTGATAAACCAACGGATGTAATTTCTTTTGCATTAGAAGATAGTAAAGAGAATTTTACTCCAAAAATAAGGATGCTTGGAGATATTTATATATCTTATGAAAAGGTTAAATCTCAAGCATTGGAATATAATCATTCGTTGGTTAGAGAATTATGTTTTTTAGCTATTCATGGATTGCTTCATCTTTTAGGATATGATCATATGAAAAAGGAAGATGAAATAAGGATGTTTGAATTACAAAAGGAGTTGTTGGATAGTTATGGCATTAAAAAATAAAGTCAATGTTGAAATATCAAGAGGAAAATACGTTGAGTCATTAAATTTAAAAAAGTTAGGTTTTAAAAGAATTTTAAAGAGTTTTAAGTTCTCTTTTGATGGATTAAAATATGCTTATCTTCACGAACAAAGTCTACTTTTGCATATGATTGTGATGACTTTTATAGTGGTTTGTGGTTTTTCATTTAAAATAAGCCCCATCCAATGGGTAATAACGCTTGTTATGGGAGCTTTGATTTTAGTTACAGAATTGTTTAATACGTCAATAGAGGCAGTAGTAGATATGGTAACTGAAGAATTTAATCCACTTGCTAAAGTTGCTAAAGATACTGCATCAGCAGCCTGTTTTATAGCTGATATGACAGCAGCTGGGATGTGGCTTGCAGTCTTTATTCCAAAAATAATTTCACTATTTAGGTAGTTATTATGAGAAAAATAAGAAAATTTTTTGATAGAGAACAGAATCTTTTGATTCATATAATAGCTACTATAATTGTTACGGTTTTAGGTATAATTTTTAAGCTACATGTAATAGAGTGGATAATGATTTATTTTGCTGTTTGTTTAGTAATTACTTCAGAACTTTTAAATTCTTCAATAGAACTTACAGTTGATTTATATACAAAAGAATTTAATCCACTTGCAATGATAGCAAAGGATACTGCTGCCTCGGCAGTTGTTATTTCTGCTTTAACAGCAGCTATGATAGGAGTTTATGTATTTTTGCCAAAAATTATAAGTGTGTTTTAAAATAGTGAATTTATTTCACTTTTTTAATTACTTTAATAATTTGTAAATACTAATATTGAAATTTATTCTAAAAAATGATAGAATAATAGTATCTTATTAGAGATAGGAGTGATTTATATGTCTTCAACAACTTACTTATTTAATATAGAAAATATTAATGAAGCATTAGTAAAAGAAACAATTAAAGAAGTTTGCGAAGCTTTAAAAGAAAGAGGATATAATCCAGTAAATCAGTTAGTAGGTTATTTAATGAGTGGTGATCCTGGTTATATTTCTAATCATAAAGAAGCAAGAAATAAAATACTTAAAATTGATAGAAGTAAAATTCTAGAAATTTTATTGAAGGAATATTTAAATTAATGAGAATAATTGGATTAGACTTAGGAACTAAAACACTAGGAGTTGCAGTAAGTGATCAAACTGAAACTATAGCAAGTGGTGTTACAACAATTAGATTTAATGAAAATGATTTTGAAAGTTGCTTGAAAGAATTAGAAAAAATCATTGCATTATATGAAGTAAAACTAATTGTTATTGGTCTTCCAAAGAACATGAATAATACATATGGAGAAGCTACTTTAAGAACCAAAGAGTTTTCTAGAAAACTTGCAAGTAAATTTAATATAGAAGTTGTTATGCAAGATGAAAGATTATCATCTGTTGCTGCAAATAACGTTTTATTATTAGCTGATTTATCAAGAAGAAAAAGAAAATCTAAGGTGGATACGGTAGCAGCGACAATAATTTTACAAAGTTATTTAGATATAAGAAAGGGACAAAAACATGGATAATAAAGAAATAAAAAAGGATAACACGTTTACTATAATTGGGGATAATGGAGAAGAAATAAAATGTGAAATTTTATTTACTTATGAAGATGAAAAAACAAAGAAAAATTATATGGCATACACGGATAATACTTTAGATGATGAAGGCAATACAAAGGTTTATGCATCTATTTTTAATCCAGAAGAGGAAAATCCCGTACTTCTTCCAATTGAAACAGATGAAGAGTGGAAATTAATTGAGGGAATTTTAACTTCATTATCAAGTAGTGACGAAAAAGAAGAGGCTTAAAGCCTTTTTTTTGAACATAAGATATTTAAAAGTTAGGAAGTTAAGTAAAAATAGTACTTTGACCTATATTTTTAACCTTGTAGTTCATATTATAATTGCTGTTTTTTAAATATTTATATTATGACTTTATTAGGTTATTTGGTTGATTTTTATGATAATAAGATGATATAATTATGTAAGAATTTAGGTGGTGTTATTATGGATATGGAATACTTAATTAGAAAAATGGAAAAATATGCTGATGAAAAGGGAATTCCAATAATGGAGAAAGATGGTATTAATTTTTTGACTGAATTTATTAAGTTAAATAAGGTAAAAAATATATTGGAAATAGGGAGTGCTATTGGATACTCTGCGATATGTATGGCGAATGTTAGCAAAGATATTACTATAACTTCAATTGAAAGGGATAAGGATAGATATATTGAGGCTGTTAAAAATGTTAAAAGTGCTAATCTAGATCACAGAATAACACTTGTTCTAGCTGATGCATTGGAATTTAAAACAAATGAAAAATTCGATTTAATATTTATTGATGCTGCTAAAAGTCAATATATGAAATTTTTTAATAATTTTTCAATAAACTTAAAGGATAAGGGCTTTATAGTAACTGACAATATAAAATTCCATGGACTTTCTTTTTCTGATAAATCAAAACTATCTAGAAACTTAAGACAACTTATAGGTAAACTAGAAAATTATATAGATTTTTTAAATAACAATAAAGATTTTAAAACCAGATTTTTTGATATTGGTGATGGAATTGCAATTTCTGTTAAAAGGAAGAAAAACAATGAGACAAATGATAGTAAAAATAAATAAAGAAGAAGAATTATTATACCCAGCTTTTGGGTATATTTTAGGTGTAAAAAATTATTCTGTTTGTTTTGAAAAAAGTTTTGATTTAGATGAAATTAAGAATATTAGAAGAAGAAAATTAGATAAAAAAATATTTGTATCACTAAATAGAGTAATATTTAATGATGAACTTAAAACTTATAGAGATACACTAAAAAAATTAGATAATATGGATTTAGATGGAATAATTGTAGGAGATATAGCGGCATTAACTTATGATTTAAAGACAAGTGTTATTTTAGATCAAATGCATCTAAATAATTCTTCATACAGCATAAAACATTATTTTAACAATAGTGTTTCGGGTTTTGTTTTAACAAATGATATAACTTTAGATGAAATAAATAAAATAAAAGAAAATAATAAAGGTGCAATTTTATTTAAACAGGTGTTTGGACTTCCTCATCTATCAACGTCAAGAAGAAAATTAGTAAGTAATTATCTTAATAATTTTGGGTTAAAAACAAAAGATAATGTATATAAAATAAAAGAAAATAATAAAGATGATTCTTATTTCATAATTGAAGATTATTTTGGTACACATATATTATCCGAAAATCCTCTTAACCTTCTTAAATATATTGATTTACTCAATGTAGATTATCTTATTTTTGATAGTTTTTTGCTTAAAACAAGTAAGTTTATATATGATGCTTTTTATAAGAAAAACTTAAATTTTAATAAAATAATAAATGATACTTTTAATGCTAATGAAGGGTTTATAAATAAAGAAACAATTTATAAGGTGAAGAAAAATGATTAAAAAGCCAGAAATTTTAGCACCGGCAGGTGATTTAGAAAAATTAAAGTGGGCGGTTTTATATGGCGCTGATGCAGTATATTTAGGTGGAGTTAATTATAGTTTAAGAGCTAATGCAAAAAATTTTACCATAGAAGAGATTAAAGAAGGGGTTATGTTTGCTCATGGTAAAAATGCTAAGGTATATGTTACAATTAACATTGTATTTCATGACATAGATGTAGTTGGTCTAGGAAATTATTTAAAAAAATTATATGAAATAGGGGTTGATGCTATTATATTTAGTGATCCTTTAGTTATTGATGTAAGAAAAAAATATGCTCCATTACTACCACTTCATTTAAGTACTCAGGCTTCTGTTTTAAATAAAGACGCTTGCATGTATTATAAAAAATTAGGAGTAACAAGAATTGTTTTAGCTCGCGAATGTAGTAAAAAAGATATACAAAATATAATTGCAGAAACAAATATGGAAATAGAAACTTTTATACATGGTGCTATGTGTACAAATATATCTGGTAGATGTGTTTTATCCAATTATTTCACTAATCGTGATGCTAATCGTGGAGGATGTTGTCAAGTATGTAGATTTAATTTCGATTTATATGATCAAAATAAAAATGAAATTTCAACAAATTCAAACTTTTCTATAGCACCTAAGGATTTATCGTTGGTTAAATATATTAAAGACATGATTGATATTGGAATTTCATCTTTTAAATTAGAAGGAAGAATGAGATCTGTTTATTATATTTCAACTTTAGTTAGAGTATATAGAAAATTAGTTGATTTATACTGTACTAATAATCTAAATGATTCATATATTAATAAAGCAATAAAAATATTATATAGATGTGCTAATAGAGAAGTTGCACCACAATTCTTTAATAAAATGCCTGATTATAAAGAACAATATTATTCAAATAAAAGACAGGAAGATTCTAATCAAGACTTTTTAGGTGTAGTTCTTAATTATGATGATGCATTAAAAGAATTAATAATAGAACAAAGAAATTATTTTAAAAAAGGGGATAAAGTAATGATTTTTGAACCAAACGGTGATGATTATTTTATGGAAATAAAATATGTAAAAGATGAAACAGGAAATGAAATAGATGTGGCAAGGCATCCTAAGGAAATTATTAGAATAAATTGTGAGAAAAAAATAAGCAAATATTCAATCATGTGTGTCAACTTTTTAGATTGACAAAAGTACAAAAATATAGTATCATTATAGCCAGTTTTGTAAAAAAGAGGTGAAACTTATGAAAAAAGATTCAAAAGAAATATATTTAACTAGTGAAGGCTTTTTGAAGCTTGAAGAAGAATTAGATCATTTAAAGAAAGTAGAGCGTCCTGAGGTTATTAATGCTTTAAAAGAAGCAAGGGCACAGGGAGATTTATCTGAAAATGCTGAGTATTCTTCTGCTAGAGATCGTCAAGGAAAATTAGAAGGTAGAATAAAAGAAATTGAATACACTTTAGAAAATGCTACAATAATAGAAAATAACAATGATGGTAAGATTAAAGTGGGTTCTGTTATAACAGTAAAATACGATGATGATGACGATGAAGAAGAGTACACTATTGTTGGAACCAATGAAGCGGATCCATTTTCTAATAAGATTTCTAATGAATCTCCAATTGCACAAGCTGTAATTGGCAAAAAAGAGGGAGACAAAGTGTCTGTAGATTCTCCCAATGGAAGTTTTAATATAGAAATACTAAAGATAGCATAAGCTGTCTTTTTATTTACAATATTTAACTTTAATACTTGTAAAACAAATTTAAATAGGATATAATACTAATTGATTTAGAAAGGACTTGATAATATGGAAAATAAAGAAAAAAAAGAAAAGAAAGCAAATAATGTTCACGAAATTTTAATAGAAATTAAAGGTAAGGATTGGGAAGAAAAACTAAATGAGACCTTTAAGAAAATTATAAAAAAGGTAAAAATAGATGGATTTAGACCTGGAAAGGCTCCAAGAAGCATATATGAACAAAAATATGGAAAGCAAGCATTAGTTATAGAAGCAGTTGATGATAATATGCAAAAGGCATATGAGATGGCTTTAGAAAAGTTTGATAAAGAACCTATTATGCAGCCTACCGTTACAATTAAAAAAGCAGATAGTGATGGTGTTATTTATGTATTTACATTTACTACGAAACCTGAAGTTAAAATAAAAAAATATACTAATTTGGGCGTTAAAAAGGATTCAATTAAGGTAACTGATAAAGACATAAAAGATGAAATAGAAAAAATGAAAAAGGAATATGCTGATTTGAAAGTAAAAGATGGTAAAGCCGAAAAGGGAGATACCGTTATAATTGATTTTGAGGGCTTTATGAATGGTAAAGCATTTGAAGGTGGAAAGGGAGAAAATTATGCTCTAGAATTAGGTAGTAACTCGTTTATACCTGGTTTTGAGGATGCTTTAATAGGTACTAAAGCAGGTGATAAAAAAGAAGTTAATGTAACATTTCCTAGTGATTATCATGCAGAAGAGTTAAAAGGTAAACCTGCTACATTTAAAGTATTAGTTCATGAAGTTAAAACTAAAGTATATCCTGAATTAAATGAGGACTTTTTCTTAGATTTAGGATTAGAGGATGTAAAAACTAAAGAAGATTTAGAAAAAACAGTAAAAGAAACCATGACAGAGCAAAGAGAATATGAAGCAGAAAATAAATTTGTTGATGATTTATTTGAAGCACTACTTAAAGAAACCACTGTAGAAGTACCTCATGAGTTAGTTCATCAAGAAATAGATAGAATGTTAGCACAATATGAGGAAAGACTAAAAATGCAAGGCATTACTTTAGATCAATTCTATAAGTTTACTAATTCTTCAGAAGAGCAATTAAGATCTCAAATGCATGAAGAAGCAGAAAAAAGAGTTAAACTTCGTTTTGCAATAGATGAAATAATTGATTTAGAAAAAATTGAAGCTACGGATGAAGAAGCAGAAAAAGACGCAGAAGAAAAAGCCAAAAAACATGGTATGAAAAAAGATGATTATATTAAAGCATTTGGAGGAGTTGAAATGCTTAAATATGATATAAAAGTACAAAAGGTATTAGATTTATTAAAAAAATAGTTAGTCTTAAGAAACTGGTTTTAACAAACTAGTTTTTTTATTGTAATTATGTTTAAAAAATGTTATTATATTAGGCAAAAAGAGGCGATTATTATGAAAAGTGATTGGTTTGGAGTTTTATATGAAATAAAAAATATCCCTATTGATGAAAATTTAGCATATGAATTAGATGTTTTTTTTAAGGATTTTGTTTTTTTAAAAAAACAAAATGACTCTATCATTTTAAGATGCTTAAAAAATGATAACGATTATGAGCTTATGCAAGATAAAAACTCAATTATCTTAAAATATGATTATAAAGATAGTGAAAAAAGTTATTTTATTGAAGAAAAAATAAATATACATTGTAGAGCAAGTAAAAAGTATACTGATACTAATAAAATTATTGATTCTAATAAATCTTATTTTAAATCTTTAATAACAATAAAGCAGGTTTACAATAAATATCCTTTAACCGAAATAATAAAAAGGAGAACATTTTATCAGGGAAATTTTGATAATGAAAGTAAAATGAATTTTAACGGCGATTTTGTTGAAACTGGTAATAACGACTATGAATTTAAAATAAGAGTTAATTATGAAAAAATTAATCTAGAAAACAGCATAAAAGCAAAATATATTATTCCTGATATTATTGTTGGTAGTGAGGTATTTAGAAATAAATATGATACTTTTTTAAGAGCTTCAAGAATAATACAAGGGTTTAATTGTACTGATGACTATAGTCAAATTGATAATTCAAGTCCAATTGCTTTATTAGCAGATGAAACAGCTTTGAATTATTTTAGGATGCAAATCGAGAATGATAATATTAACATTTATAAGAAGAAATATAAAAAACAGAATAAAAGAAAAATAGGATTTTAAGATTCTTTTTTTTTGTTTTTGAAAAATTTAGATTTTCTGATAAATAAGGTAATGAAATTAACTTAATGTTATTGACTTTTAACATCTATGGTTTATAATAAATAGTAAAATTTTAGCATTAATGAAAGGAAGTAAAATATGAATTACAACAGTTTACCAATAATATTATTAAGAGGAATAGTTGTGCTTCCTTATGCAGAGCTTAAAATAGATTTGATTGATGAGTTAGATACTAGAATAATTAACTTAGCTAGTGAAAATTATGATGGTTATGTTTTATTAATATCTCCAGAAAATTACTTAGAAGAAAAAATAGAAATAAATAAATTACCTAAGTTGGGTATCATGGGAAAAATAACTAAAAAAACCAAATTACCTAATGGTTGTGTAAGAGTAACTATTGAAGGTAAAAAAAGAATGTGTGTAAGTAGTTATTTCCAAGACAGTTTATACGAAGATGTTTTTTTAGGTAATATAGTTTATCCAACTAGATATGCAATGGATTCTTCTGACGAAAATGCATTACTAAGAAAGTTAAAACAAGAATTAGAAAAATATATAAATATGGTTTCTTACGCATCAAATAGTATTTTATCTATTATAGGAGATATAAAAAATGTAAGTGAATTAGCTGATGTTGTAGCAAATTACATGCCAACTTCTTTTGAAAGAAAATATCAATTTTTAAATACTGTTAATCCTCATACCAGAGTTATGATGAATTTAGAAGATATTCAAAAAGAATTAGATGTTTTTGAGATAGAAAAAGAAATAGATAAAAAACTACAAAAAGAATTAGATGATTCTCAAAGAGAATATATATTAAGAGAAAAGTTAAAATTAATAAAAGAAGAGTTAGGAGATATATCTAGTAAAGATGATGATGTAATGGAAATGAAAGAAAAGCTATCATCTTTATCTGCTCCAGAAAACGTATTAAAAAAGATAGAAAAAGAAATAAAAAAATATGAAGCAACACCTTCTATGTCACCTGAAATTGGAATAATAAGGAATTATATTGATGTTCTTTTGAATCTACCTTGGAATAAGCAAACAAAAGATTTTGTAGATTTGAAAAAAGTTAAAAAAACACTTGACTCTTCACATTATGGACTTTTAGATATAAAAGACAGAATACTAGAGTACCTTGCTGTGAAAAAAAGAAGTGTAAGTCAAAAGGCTCCAATTATTTGCCTAGTAGGTCCACCAGGAGTTGGTAAAACATCACTTGCAAAATCTATTGCAATTGCAACTAATAGAAAGTTTGCTAAAATCTCCGTTGGCGGGGTGAATGATCCTGCAGAAATAATTGGGCATAGAAGAACTTATATGGGAGCTAACCCAGGAAGAATTATTAATGCATTAAGAAAATGTGAATCTAAAAATCCAGTTTTTTTAATTGATGAAATAGATAAAATGACTAAAGATATAAAAGGGGATCCAGCAAGTAGCTTACTTGAGGTTTTAGATCCAGAACAAAACAAAACCTTTTATGATAATTATGTTGAAGAACCATTTGATTTATCAAAAGTATTATTTATTTTAACCGCAAATTATATAGAGCAAATACCTGAAGAATTAAAAGATAGATTAGAAATAATAAGCCTATCTAGTTATACTGAATATGAAAAGCTTTCGATAGCAAAATGTCATCTTATCAAAAAAGCTTTAGAAGAATATAAACTAGATTCTTCAAGTATAAAATTCAGCGATGAAGTTATTTTAAATATAATAGAAAAGTATACTAAAGAATCAGGTGTTCGTGAATTAGATAGAGTAATAAATAAAATAATAAGAAAATGTGTAAGATATATGGTTGAAAATAAAAAAAACAGCATAAATGTAGAAATTACAAATGATAATTTAGAATCATATTTAGGTAAACAAAAATATTATAATAATGAATTTTTGTCTAACAACACCCCCGGAGTTGTAAATGGGCTTGCATATACGGTTTATGGTGGGGACATTTTACCAATTGAGGTTGTTACGTACGAATCAAAAGATAAAATTAAATTAACTGGTAATTTAGGCGATGTTATGAAAGAAAGTGCTTTAATAGCTTTAGGCCATATTAAAAGTCATGCTAATACTTATGGAATTAATTTATGTAAGTTAGATAATTTATGTATTCATATAAACGCGGTAGAGGGTGCTATAAAAAAAGAAGGACCATCCGCAGGTACTGCACTTACAACGGCAATCATAAGTGCTATAAAAGAAGAAGTTGTTCCAAATACTTATGCCTTAACAGGGGAAATTACCTTAACAGGTAAAGTTTTACCTATAGGTGGTTTAAAAGAAAAAATAACAGGAGCATATTTATCAGGGGCAAGGGATTTTATAATTCCTTCTAAGAATGAAAGGGATATTGAAGAGATACCAAAAGAGATAATAGACAAAATTAATATTAAACTAGTTAATAGTTATGAAGAAATTTATAAAGAAATATTTGGTAAAAAGAAGAAAAATTAACATTTTTTCTTCTTTTTTACATATGTTTTAATGAATGGAGATGAAAATATGAGACAAACGATACCTTTTGTTAAGGATATAAGTTTTAATTCTAAGATAGCAGAGATAACTAGTATTTCATTAGAACATAATTTAAAAATGGAAAATAATGATTCGGTAGTTGGAACTTTTACCATAAGTGGTAAATATAAAGTTAATAAAATCAGTATAAATGAAGAAGAGTTTAAGAAAGATATAAATTTTGATATTACTTTAGATGATAAATATGATTCTTCTAAGGTAATTATTGACATTGATGATTTTTATTATGAGATAGTGAATGAAGAGTATTTAAGGGTTCATATAGATGTTTTAATTGATAATTTATTATATATTAAAAAAGAAGAAAAACCATTTATACAAGAAATTGAAAAAAATGATTTAACTGAACTTAAAACTGAAGAAAGAATAAGTAATGTAAATGATCTTAAAGATATAAGCTTTGAAGAAGAAAAAGTAAATGCCATAAAACAAGATAATGATACGATAAAAAAAGACGACAAAGAAAGTAGCATAACAACTAATTTCCTTAATGAAAAAGAACAATATATTACGTATAAAGTTCATATTATAAGAGAAAATGAAACGGTAGATACAATTATAGAAAAATATAACGTTTCTAAAGAAGAATTAGAAAAATATAATAGTTTAGATAACGTTGGTTTAGGTACGAAAATAATAGTACCTATATCAAGTGAATAATTTTTTAATAAGAAACGTTATCAAAAAGAAATGCAGTAAAGTAAAAAAAATTGAGATAAAAAAGGATGCCGTGATATATACAGATTGTTTTGACAAGAAATTTGTAGCAAAAGAAAATAATAGATATAATGATATTTTAAATACTTATGAATATCTTAAGTCAAGAGGTTTTTTATATATACCAAGACTAGTTTTTGCAAATGATGAAGGTTACATTTATGAGTATGAAATAGATACTAAAATGCCTAGAGAACAAAAAATAAGTGATTTAATTAAGATGGATGCACTTCTTCATAATAAAACTGTTTATTATAAAGATATTTCAAAGGATGAAATTAAAGAAATTTATGAAAAACTAAATAAAAAAATCGATAATACATATTTATTTTATGATGATTTGATAAATGCTATAGAATCTAAAACATTTGCATCTCCAGGAGAATATATGCTTTTAAGAAATTGCTCAGTAATATTTTCTTGCCTTAATTTTTCAAAACATAGTCTTAAAAATTGGTATGATACAATTTCAAGTAAAAATAAAAAAAGAGAGGTGTTTTTGCATAATAATTTAGATGTTTCACATATAATAAGAAATAATGATAACGTGTTAATAAGCTGGGATAAAGCAACTCTTGACTTACCAATTTATGATTTTATAAGGTTATATAAAAAAGATTTTGACAAATATGATTTTAGTGAACTATATAAAGAATATACTAAAAGATTTCCCTTATTAAATGAGGAGAGGCTACTTATGTTTACGATACTTTTTATACCATGGAAAATAACTTTTACATCTTCTAATTTTTTAGATACAAAAAATATAGTTAGATTATGTAATTATCTTTTTACAACTGATAAATTATTTATGGAAAATGAGGCAAAAAATACCAAAGAACAAAATCATGATATCTATAAAAAGCAAAAAAACTTGGAACCTAACACATAATATTAATGTCAGTATAGCCTGATAAAAAGTAATAAAACAAAATGCTATAACTAGTATTAGATATTTTGTTAAACCTCCGTTAAAAAAGTTATTAGTACGCATAAGAACCACCTTTACAGTATTATATGTTATATAAAACTATTTGTTAGCCATATTTAATTAAATATGGTTTTTTTAATAAAAACATGTTATTATAAATATAAGATAAGGATGTGATTAAATGTTAAATAATAAAGGCTTTGCAGTTTCTTCTGTTTTATACACTTTATTAATAGCATTTTTAATTTTTCTGGGTGTGTCACTTTCTATGCTTTCGACATCTAATAGCTTAATATCAAATATAAATAGAGACTTAACAGATAATTTATATGTTGATGCTTATTTGAATATAAGTGATAAAAGTGAGTTAAACAGTAGTTTGCAAATAGTTAGAATACGTTATAATAAAGGTACTATTTATTGGCCTCAAGATTTTTCCTATGAAAAGAATGATTTAGGTTTTAAATATTATAATTGTACTGATGATGGAATTAAGATAGTAATTAATGATCAGGATGATAATATAAGTTGTGGCGTAAAAGAAATTATTCCAAGTGAAATTAAAACTATGAAAATATTTGATACAAAGCAAAATAAAAGTACAGAGTTAGATTTTAGCATTTTAAAAGAAGAAAACTAATTAAAATATATTGTTAAATTTATTTTATTTTGATATACTATTGTTATATTTTAAAAAAGCAATGAACAAGAGGAGTAGATTACTAATTTATTACAGAGAGCAAATGTTTGGTGTAAATTTGCATAATAGGTAATTGAAGGTAGCTTGGGAGCTTATTTTCTGAACTATTAGTAAGAAATTACGTATCGCTGCGTTAAAGCATTAAGCTGCATATTAATAAAATAATATGAATTAAGGTGGTACCGCGGTTTTAATCGTCCTTTTTAATAAGGATGATTTTTTTAATTAATAAATTTTCTGATATAGCTTTGATAATAATGTCTTAGTTTTTACAATAATCTTAAGAAAAAAGAAAGGAATGATAATATGTTAGATAAAAAATATGATCATATAAAAGTAGAAGAAGGAAAATATCAATCCTGGGTTAAACATAATTATTTTAAGGCTGGTGATTTAACAAAAGAAGCTTTTTCAATTGTTATACCACCACCTAATGTAACTGGTAAATTACATCTAGGACATGCTTGGGATACAACACTTCAAGACATTATAATTCGTTATAAGAAAATGGACGGGTATGATGCTTTATGGCTTCCAGGAATGGATCATGCAGCGATTGCAACCGAAGTAAAGGTAGTAGATAGACTTAAAAAAGAAGGAATAAATAAGCGTGACTTAGGACGCGCGGGATTTTTATCTAAAGCCTGGGAGTGGAAGGAAGAGTATGCAAAAACCATTAGAAGTCAGTGGGCTAAACTTGGTCTTGCACTTGATTACTCAAGGGAGCGTTTTACTCTTGATGAGGGATTAAATGACGCTGTAAACGAAGTATTTGTTAAGTATTATAACGAGGGAATAATATACCGAGGAGAGCGAATAATAAACTGGGATCCAGTTCAAAAAACGGCCCTTTCTAATGAAGAGGTTATATATAAAGATATACCTGGTGCTTTTTATCACATTAAATACTTTATAGAAGGTAGTGATAAATATCTAGAAGTTGCAACAACAAGACCAGAGACATTGTTTGGAGATACTGCGGTTGCGGTTAATCCTGATGATGATAGATATAATAATCTAATTGGTAAAAACGTTATACTACCTATCGTTAATAAGCCAATTCCAATTGTTGGTGATCCTCATGCTGATCCAACGTTTGGTACGGGTGTTGTTAAAATAACTCCAGCACACGATCCAAATGACTTTGAAGTTGGTAACCGTCATAATTTGGAGAGAATAGTAGTTATGAATGAAGATGCTACCATGAATAGTAATGCCGGTAAATATGCTGGTATGGATAGATTTGAGTGCCGCGATGCTTTAATTCATGATTTAAAAAAAGAAGGACTACTTATAAAAATAGAAGAGATGACTCATAGCGTAGGACACTCTGAAAGAACGGGTGTTATGGTTGAGCCTTATCTTTCTAAACAATGGTTTGTTAACATGAAGGAATTATCTAAAAACGTACTTGAAAATCAAAAAGATAAGGATAATAAAGTTAACTTTGTTCCAGAAAGATTCGAAAAGATATTAGATAACTGGATGAGTGATTGCCATGACTGGTGTATATCAAGACAGTTATGGTGGGGACATCAAATTCCAGCTTGGTATAAGGGTGATAAAGTATACGTTGGAAAAGAATCTCCTAAAGAAGAGGGATGGACGCGTGATGAGGATGTTTTAGATACTTGGTTTTCATCAGCCTTATGGCCATTTAGTACGCTTGGATGGCCAAATAAAACAGATGATTTAGAAAGATATTTTCCAAATAACGTTTTAGTAACAGGATATGATATTATTTTTTTCTGGGTATGCAGAATGGTATTTCAATCACTTAAGCTAACTGGTAAAAGACCATTTAAAGACTGCTTAATACACGGCCTTATTCGTGATAAAGAAGGAAGAAAGATGTCTAAATCATTAGGCAATGGAGTAGATCCAATGGATGTTATAGATAACTACGGAGCAGACTCACTTAGATGGTTTATAACAACTAATTCAGCGCCTGGTCAAGATTTAAGATATGATGAGGATAAAGTTAAATCTACATGGAATTTTATTAATAAAATATGGAATGCATCAAGATTTGTTTTAATGAATACGGAAGCCTTAAAAGAAATAAACTTATCTAACTTAACTTATAGTGACAAATGGATTTTAACGAAACTTAATAAAACGATTAAAAGCGTAAGAAAAAACATGGATAAATATGACTTTAACGTGGTAGGTAAAGAGTTATACAAATTCATTTGGGAAGATTTTTGTGACACATATATAGAATATAGTAAGGTATCAAGCGATAATGTATCTACTAAATCTTGCCTCATTTTGGTTTTAACAGATATCATAAAAATGCTTCATCCTTTTATGCCTTACGTAACTGATGAGATATATAATTCATTACCGGTTAAGGACAAAGAAAACATAATATTATCTAGTTATCCTAAATATAACAAGGACATGATATATAAACGAGAGGAAAAAGAAATTGATATTTTAATAGAAGTAATTTCTAAATTACGTAACATAAAATTAGAGAATAATATTCCAAAGGGATTTGGACTTATTAATAAGTTTGAAAAAGAATACAAAGATATAATTGACAAAAATACTGAAATATTGACAAGACAGTTAAAGTGTGATATCATATTATCTTCATTTGATGGGGCAACGGAAAGTAGTGCATTATTCCCATACGGAAGTATTGTGTTATGCTATCAGGGAGTAAAAAGTACTAAAGAAGAAAAAGAAGCTTTAGAAAAGGAAAAAGAAAGCTTAGTATCAAGTATCGAAAGAAGAAGAAAATTACTTTCAAATGAAGGATATGTTAAGAATGCTCCAGAAAAAATAGTTAGCTCAGAAAGAGAAAAACTAAAAGATGAGGAAAACAAACTTAAAGCTTTAGAAGAAAAATTAAGATAACAAAAATTAGGAGGTTTTGGTTATGGGATTATATTGTATGGAAAGTTTAGCTAATAGAAGATTAGAAAATGAAATATCTGAAAGAGAATTTTATGATAAGTTTTTATCAAAATATGAAAATGAAGATATTGATGATATTATTGTTGCATGTGATTTGGATGATAATGAGTTTTTAATTGAATGTATTTATGGTTCTAAATTCAAAGTTTCAGATACTAATAATGAAAAATATAATGAAATAAAAAGATATTTTGATGCAGTTCAATTATTTATATCCATTGGAATAATAAAGTTTGATGAAAAAACTTTAAGAGTATTTATAAATACTGAAAAACTTAGAAAGTTTAAAGAAGATGTTTATAAAGAAGACGAAAAAAGTATTGGTAATGCTTATACAAAAAAAGGACTTAAATAAAAGTCTTTTTTTTGTGTATTTATTCTGTTTATTTTTTATAATATATGATATAATTATTAACATAATAAGAAGGATGTGTGGATATGAAATTAAAGGAGTTTTTAAATACTAATAAAATTTTAAAAGCTATTTTAATGGCTTTTAGTTGTATTTTAGTATTTTTATTTTTTATTTATTTTTTAATACACAATAACATCCTTAAATTAAAAGGAGAAATATATAATTTAAAAGATAATAACGGAGTTTTACAATTTGAAATGAATGATGTTAAAGATTCTATAAACGATGATAAAACATACATAGATTTTGGTTTTGAGGATACTAAAACGATTAAAGTAGTAGCAGATTTTAATGACACCGAAAGTGACAATAAAAAAATAGAATTTGATATAGATGAAGGATTAACGTATCGTTCTTATCCTACACTTTCTCTTACATATAATGATATAGAAACTAAAATAACAGAAAATGATAATTTATATACAGCTATAAAAGAAGTTGAAAAACCTACTGTAGAAAATCAGCCTTATTCTTCGTTTGATATTAAAAAAAGTGCGTATGGTAAGCTTGTTTATTATATAAATAGTAATGTCTCAAAAATAGAAATTTCTATAAATATAAAATTAGATCAACTTAAGTTTTATGAAAACAAATATAAAGATGCGGCAATAAAAGTAAATGCCTATAAAGATAATGAAAAAGTTGGAGAAATATCTAAAAATGTTTTTTACGATGGTAACGGAAAATTGACTTATTCAACTTCTTTATCATCTATAAAGGGCTATACAAGTAAGGTTCTTCCTTCTGCTTCAAAGAATTATTATGGCTTAACTTATTCGATAGATAATTCGGCAGTTTATAAATTCTCTAACAACACCAAATTACAATATATACCTTATTTTAAAAGTAAAACATATAAAATATATCTTCCAAGTGAAACTACATTTGATGTTAATGATCCTAATTGTATAGTTAATTCTTATACACCTGATGATATAAGTTATGATGAAACTTTAAATTTAGTTACTATAACTTATAATTCATATAAACCTATCTTATATGGAATAGGAATTAAATATAAGGTTAATAATGTAAATGAGTATAAAATTTATGAAGCTAAGGAAAAATCTAGTGTATACTATGAACTTTATGACGGAACAAAGAAGGAAGATATAGTAGATAAAAAATTTAATGTTGAGATAGTAGATCCAAGTTTAGTATCATCAAAATTAAAAATTGATGCTTATGATGCTTATGAAGATAAAGATGATGAAACGTTTGTTTATGGCCCTATTTTTAGACTAAGAAATGAGGATCCAATAGATATAGAAGATACTGTATTGGAATATAAGATAGATTCTAATTATGAAGCAGTAAAAGCAACTTTTCCAAAACCTCTTAATAGCACAATATACGATGTATATTATAAAACAAATAAGAATAACAATTGGATAAAATATGAAAAAATTGATAATAATACACAATTGTTTTCTATTTCAAAAAATAATGTTGGTTTAGAAAGCGATGAATATTTTACTCAGGTAAAAGCAACTATAAGTAATTTTGAAAGTGGATATCAATCTTCTGTAGCTGCACCAAAAAGAAATGATAACGCAACCGTTTATGGTAATTTAAAAAGTGGCGCAAAAAAGGCTTTGGTAGAGTTTTATTCATATAGTAAGAATGAGGATTACGCGAGTTGTTATGAAAACACGGATGAAGATAAGTGTAAAACATGGAATCATCTAACGGGAAAAGTTATTTATACAAATGATAATATAGCGGCACCAGTGTCAGGAGATACAAATTTTAAAATAGATAAGAAAACGGTTTCAAGTGGAGATAGTTTTACTGTATCTGGTATATTAAATGCATTTACTTATTACCTATATGGAACAAGACTATATATAGATAATACAAAAATATACTTAAGACAACCAAAGGGATTAACTATTAATTTATCAAGTATTAATTTAAAAAACGAAAAGAATGAGCCAATTGATATTCAAAGTAAAAACATTGAAAAGAAAACAAAGTCTAATGGCGATACAATTTATGTGATTAATACTAATTATAAAGTCGGGGGCTATTTTACTAATAATTTAGATATAAAAAGCTTAAATTTAGAAGTAAAATATAAAGTAAATAACGACTGTGATATTTCGTCTATTAGCATAAATGAATTGTTATCATGGGGAAGCGATAATTATAAAGAAAGTCCTATTAATACTATAACTGATAAATTTGATATGAATTTAAATGGTAAAACGGATGATAAGATATATAATACGTCAAATCAGTCTATTTCTATATTAAAGACTAAAAGTGTTATAATTTCTACAAGCATAATAAAAAATAATGAAATATCACTTCCTTATGATCCTGAAAATAAAGATACAATTTTAAACCTTTATTCTAAAGATGAGTTTAATTATCATGTAAGTATTAAAAATAATACGGATGGGCAGATAAATGATTATGTTTTATACCTTCCTATACCTAAGACTGGTTATGATTTTGGGCCTAAATTTCAAAGTAAGCCATTTACGTGGGATATGAAATTAGTTAAAAAACCTACGTTACCTAGTGGATATAAAATATTGTATGCTATTAATAATACTAGATCAAATACTGTATCATATAGTGATTTAACTTATGTGAGTAATATAGATGAAGATGATTTAAAAAATGTCGTCATGATTAAGATTATATCTACTAAAAAATTAGTGGAAGGTGATTCTGAGGAATTAAATATAGTTTTAAGTTCTTCAGAGTCAAGAATCTCAAGTATAAAAAAACTTGGAAGTTTAAACATATGGAACCCTATATCAATTTTAAATACAACAAGTATATCAGGTGAATTTAAGGGCAATATGGTGGCAACAAAATTATTATTTCCTGAATTATCTGGAAGAATATTTATTGATAATAATTTAAATGGTATATATGATGAAGGAATAGATAAAATAAGTTCAGTATCAAAAATAGAATTATATAAACTTAACAGTGATAATTCATATGAATTAGTTTCAATCAATAATATTATGGTAGATAAGGACACAGGATATTATTATATAAATGATTCTAAATATTTAAATAAGGGGATCTATGCGTTAAAATTTACGGTAAATGAAGGTTATAATATTTTAGAAAATAATGTAATTAATAAAGAAGGCTGGATAAAAAATATAGAAGTTAATGAAATACCTATAAATAATTTAGATGTGCCTTTATTAAAGTACGATTTAGACTTTGATATAATTAAGGAAGAGATTGTTGCGAAAGATGAATCTATTTTGGTATCAATAAATAATATATCACCTAATTATTTTGATATCATAAAAGATGATGCTAAAGCATATTCTTGGAAGGTTAATGAAAATTATACAGATTATGTAGAAATTGAAGATAATAATGATTCTAAAACTGTTTTAAAAGGTTTAAAAGAAATTAACAAGGCCTTAATTGATGTAACAATTAGTGATAAGTATGGAAAAAAATTAACTAAGAATTTTTATGTTACTGTAAAGGAAGATACAAAACCAGTTATAGAAGCTGAGGATATATCGTTATTTGTTAATGATACCTTTGAATTTCAAAAATATATAAAGGAAGCATATGATTATAAGAATAATAAAATAGTACTTGATTTCGGAATAAATGGTAATGCTTCTTATCAAACAGATGCAATAATTGAAGATGATTTATTAAAAAAAGAGGGTACATATAAAGTAAGATATGTTGTAAGTGACAAATATGGTAATACTGGCTATAAAGAAATCAATTTATACGTTAAACGCAAAGATATTAATGATGTTATAAATGATTCTATAAATAAGCTAATAAATCCAAAAACTTATGATAATATATTTACATATGTGTATATATTAGTAGGATCAATGATAGCTATTTTATTGGTAATATTTAATTTTATAAAACAAAAAGAGCAAAACTAATAATTTTAGTTTTACTCTTTTTCTTGATTAATATAATAATTTAATATATACTTTTATTTAGGAAAAGGATAGTGTTTATTATGAAACTTAAAAGTGCTTATTTTTATACATTAAGAGAAAACTCTAAAGACGAAGAATCTTTAAGTGGAAATCTTTTAACAAGAAGTGGTATGATAAAGAAAAGTTCATCTGGAGTTTATATGTATTTACCTCTTGGATATAAGGTTGTGAAAAACATTGAAAAGATAATAAGGGAAGAAATGGAAAATATTAACGCAGGAGAACTTTTAATGCCAGCTTTAATACCTGAGGAAGTATACATAGAATCAAAAAGACGTGATGCATTTGGTAGTGACATGTTTTCTTTAAAAGATAGATTTGATAAATCTTATGTTTTGGCACCTACACATGAAGAATTATTTACAATTGCGGCATCTTCTAAAATTAAGTCTTATAAAGATTTACCATTTAGCATTTATCAAATTCAGGATAAATTTAGAGATGAACCTAGATGCAGATATGGACTTATTAGAGTAAGGGAATTCTTGATGAAAGATGCGTATTCATTTGACAAGGATGAAAAAGGTCTTAATGATTCCTATAATAGTATGTATAATGCATATAAGAAAATTTTTACAAGATTAGGAATTAATTATAAAATAGTAAAATCAGATACTGGAGCTATGGGAGGTTTATTATCAGAAGAATTTCAGGCAATTACTGATATTGGAGAAGATAAATTAGTTATTTGCGATAGTTGTGGATATGCCGCTAATAGTGATATAGCAAAATGTACTTTACTTACTAAAAAAAGTGAAGATGATATAAAAATAAGAGAACTCATTAAAACTCCTTCTGTAGGAACTATAGAAGAAATTTCTAAATATTTGAATTGTGATAAAGATAAATTTGTTAAGACATTGATATATAAAATAGATGGAGAATTTTATGCTGTTTTGGTTAAAGGAGATATGGAAGTAAATGAATCTAAGTTAAAAAAACTTTTAAATGCAAATTGTGTTATGTTAGCTAGTGCAGATGAAGTTGAACTTATTACAAAAGCTAAGTTAGGTTTTGCAGGTCCAGTTGGACTTGACATTCCAATTATAATGGACCGTGAAGTTTCCGTCATGAGAAACTTTATAGTAGGGGCTAATAAAACGGATTATCACTATAAAAACGTTAATTTAGAAGATTTTAATTATCTTATGATTTCAGATATAAGATGTATAACTAAAGATGATTGCTGTCCAAAATGTGGTAAAAAACTTGAATTTAAAAGTGGTATAGAAGTTGGAAATACATTTAAACTTGGAACTAAATATTCCGAAAATTTAGGATTAATGTATTTAAATAAGGAAAATGATAATGTTCCTGTTTGGATGGGATGTTATGGTATTGGACTTGGTAGATGTATGGCAGCTGTTGTTGAACAAAATAATGATTCAAACGGAATAATTTGGCCACTTGAAATAGCACCATTTAAGGTAGCTATAGTAGTAGTTAATACCGAAGATAGTGCTCAAATGGATGCTGCTAACTATTTATATAATGAGCTTAAGAATAATGGCATTTCAACTATTTTAGATGATAGAGATGAAAGAGTTGGAGTAAAGTTTAACGATATGGATTTAATAGGTATACCAATTAGGCTTACCATAGGAAATAAAATTTTAGATCAAATAGTTGAAATAAAGCAAAGAAGAAAAGAAGAATTTGAAGAAACTTCATTATATGATGCACTATCTAAGATCGAAGATATAATAGATGAAGATTAAAAATAGCATTTTTTGCTATTTTTTCATTTTTTTAGTAAAATTCCGAGGGTTTTTATCATTTTTGACGAATAATTATATTAGGAGGTATGTTTTATGAATAAAATACCTTATGATGAAATACTTAATATTCAAAGAAAAGTAAATATTGTTGATGTTATTCAAAATTACCTTACTGTAGAAAAGAAAGGGAAAAATTATTTTGCGATATGTCCTTTTCACGATGATCATAATCCAAGTCTTTCCATATCACCAGAAAAACAAATATATACGTGTTTTGTATGTGGTGCTTCCGGTAATGTATTTAACTTTGTTATGAACTATGAAAATATAAGCTTTACTTCTGCTGTTATTAAGGTTGCTAATTTAGTGGGCATTAATCTTGATATAAAGCAAGATAAAAAAGAAATTGTTAAAAGTAATAAATATGATTCGTATTATAAAATATTTAACATTGTAAGCAAATATTATCAAAATAACTTGAATTCTGTATATGGTACTAAAGCATTAGAGTATTTAGAAAAACGAAACATTAAAAAAGATGTTATTAAAGAATTTGAAATAGGACTATCACTAAATGATAATTTAGTAAGTAAACTTTTAAGTTCTAAAGGTTATGACTTACATAATCTAGAAGAACTAGGTTTATGTGGGGTTAAGGATAAATTTTTATATGATATTTTTAGAAACAGAATTATGTTTCCACTTAAAGATTCTTTAGGTAATGTAGTTGGTTTTTCCGGAAGAATATATAATGGAGAAAAAGATAGTAAATATATAAATTCTAAAGAATCTGTTATATTTAAAAAGGGAAAAACACTATATAATTATAAAAATGCTTCGAAAGAAGCTAAGGAACGAAAACAAATAATAATAGTTGAAGGGTTCATGGATGTTATAAGGCTTTATACTATAGGAATTAAAAACGTTGTAGCAACTATGGGAACTGCAATAACGAAAGACCATGTATCACTTATTATGAAATTGTCAAAAAACGTTGTTTTATTATTTGATGGTGATAAGGCAGGGGAAAAAGCAACTATAAGTGCTGTAGATGAATTTAGTAAGGTAAATATTGATCCTAAAATAATAAGATTGGAAGATGATTTAGATCCTGATGATTATATTATAAAAAAAGGCAAAGATGCGTTTTTGATGCATCTTAATAATCCTATTTCTAAACTTGACTTTGTACTTAACATAAAAAAAAGTAAAATAGATTTCAAAGACTATAATGAAATATCAAATTATATAAAAGATGCAGCTAAAGAAATAAGTAAAATAGATGATAAAATAGTGTATGAATTAACTATTAAAAGATTATCCAAAGAAACTAATGTTGATGTTGATACAATAAAAATGATTATTGGAAACTCACTATCTAAAAAAAAGGAAATTGTATATAAGCCTAGGAAACTTAAAATGAATAAATATGAATTAGCAGAAAACTATCTTATACATTATATGCTAAGAGATCCTAATGCTATTTTGGTATATCAGAATAATGTTTCTTACTTATCTTCTAAAAATCTTAATTTATTAGCGGTAAAGATACTTGAATTTTATGAAAAAAATCGTTATATTAACGTAACTGATTTTACCGTGTTTTTAGAAGATGATGAAGCCTTGATTAACGAGGTTTTAAAGATAGATTCTATTAAATTACCAGATAAAGTTGATGTTAATGTTATAAAAGAGTATATAAAAACAATAGACGAAGGAATAATAAAAAGTGAAATAAAAAATATTAAAGAGAAAATAAGTGTTGAACAAGATGTTGCAAAAAAAATAATTTTATTAGAAAAACTTGCAATGTTGAAGAAAAGGGAGTGTTAAATATGAAAGAGATAAAAACATTTGAACAAAGAAAAAAAGAATTAATTGCAGCTGGTAAGAAAAAAGGAGTATTAACTTATGAAGAACTTGCAGAAAGTCTTAAAGGGCTAGAGTTAGATAGTGATTCATTAGATGAATTATATAACGCTTTTCATGAAAATAATATTGAAATAATATCTGAAGATTTTGATGATGCTGATGATACAACGGATGAGGGTGATGCGTTATCTTTAGAAGACGTTGCTTTGCCTAAAAATGCAAGTATAAATGATCCTGTTAGAATGTATTTAAAGGAAATAGGTAAGATAAGCTTGCTTAGTTCTGATGAGGAGCTTGCGCTTTCTAAAAGAGTAGAAGAAGGTGATGAAGAAGCTAAAAGAATACTTGCTGAATCAAATTTAAGATTAGTTGTATCAATAGCTAAAAGATATGTTGGAAGAAATTTATCATTTCTAGATTTAATTCAAGAAGGAAATATAGGCCTTATGAAGGCGGTAGATAAATTTGATGCTTCAAAGGGTTATAAATTTTCAACATACGCAACATGGTGGATAAGACAAGCTATAACTCGTGCTATAGCGGATCAAGCAAAAACTATTCGTGTCCCTGTTCATATGGTAGAGACTATAAATAAATTGAAGAGAATACAAAGACAAATGACACTTGAGCTTAATAGAGAACCAACAGAAGAAGAATTGGCCAAAAAGATGGGGACTACTGAGGAGAAGGTAAGAGAAATATTTAAGATATCTCAAGATCCTTTATCACTTGAAACTCCAATCGGTGAGGAAGATGATTCTCATTTAGGTGATTTCCTTAAAGATGAAAGTTCTATGTCACCGGAAGAATATGCAATAAACGAAGTGCTAAAAGATGAAATAGAAGAAGTATTATGTACTCTTACTCCTCGTGAAGAAGAAGTTTTAAAATTACGATTTGGTCTTAAAGGTGGAACTTGTCATACGCTAGAGGAAGTAGGTAACATGTTTGGAGTTACAAGAGAAAGAATAAGACAAATTGAAGCTAAAGCTTTAAGAAAATTAAGACATCCTTCTAGATCTAGAAAATTAAAGGATTATTTAAGTGACTAATCTAAAATTATCAAATAGACTTTTAAAAATATCATCTTTGATAAAAAATCATGATGTAATTATTGATGTTGGATGTGACCATGCTCTACTTGATATATATTTAACTAAAAATAAAATAGTAAAAAAAGCGATAGCAACAGATATTACTCATGGGGCTATTAAGATGGCTTTAAAAAATGTTTCTTATTATGATTGCTTAAATGTAGATGTAAGAGAAGGAAACGGTCTTGATACATTAAAAAAAGAGGATAATGTATCTCTTATCATAATGTCAGGCTTGGGCAATCAAAAAATAGTTAGTATTTTAAAAGATAATAAAGAAAAACTACATAATATAAGGGAACTTATAATACAGTCCAACACCGGATATTTTGAACTTAGAAAAGAAATAGTAAAATTAGGTTATATTATAGAAGATGAAGTATTAGTAAAAGAAAATAATATTATATACGTCATTATAAAATTTAATAAAGGACAAAAAAAATATAATAATAAACAATTATACTTCGGACCAATACTTTTAAAAAATAAAAATACATTGTTTAGAGAATTAGTTTCTAAGGATATTCATAAAAATAAATTAATTTTAGATAATCTTCCATCTAAGAAAGTGTTTAAAAAATTAAAAATAAGATTAAAGATAAGAAAATTAAAAAAAGAAATTAAAGGTTTATAACATTTAATTTCTTTTTTATATGAAAAATGTTGGAGCAAGATCATTTTTACTTTTTAAATCGTTTTTTTCGTTTTCCTCATTTTCTTTCGTTTTATTTAGGCTATAATTTTCATTAACGGTATTATTATTTTTACTATTACTAATGTTTCTAAATTCTTTTCCTATTTTTCCTATTGTCTTTAAATTATTGAACATGGGTTTTACTTGATAATATAGTGGGATTGCTTGATTTACTACATTAAGTGTTTTTTGGGCATTAGAAAGTATTGAAGAAATATTTAATTTTCCAAGTATCCCTGTTGCTCCTTTTAACGCACCAGTAGATGAAGATGCAATAGTATTTGGCACGGCTAAATAGGAAGGGTTTGTCATATAATATGGAAATTGATTAAACATTTTATCACCTCTATATTAATATATGAAAAAAAACTTAAATGGTTTAATTAAATATAGGTAATTATTTATGTTGTTTTTTTCTTAATTATGATATAATATCTTTATAGAATAGGAAGGTATTTAAAAAATGAAAGCTATAAAGATAATATTATTACCATTTGTTTTTATATATAAAGGTTTTATATCCGTTTTATTAATTCCTTATTACTTTGTATTAGGAGTTGCGAAATTATTTGAACTTATATTTAGGAAAGATGAAGAAAATGAAAAGAAAAAAATTGCATTAGAACTTAAACCTAATGAGAAAATAAAGGTTGTAAAAGAAGTTAAAAACGCATACAAAAATAATGACAATTTATCTAATAAGCAACTTGTAAAAACAAAAGAAGAAAAAGATAAATATGCTATTAAAAAGCAAAAGGAGTTTGAACGTTTAGTAAAAAAAGCTAAAATAGAAGAAGAAAAAAGGGCCAAAGAACAGTTAAGACTTAAAATAGAACGAGAAAAAAAAGAAGAGATTAGAAAAAAGAAAGAAGAAATAATAAAAAAGAAAGAAGAAGAAAAAGAAAACAAAAGACTAGCTAAAGAAGAGGCTTTAAGAAAAGAAGGAAAGCCAGCTACTTTTTATGAAAAATTAAAAGCTTTTTACAAGAGTCTTACGGTAAGTAAAAAAGAACTTTTAGAATTAGAAGCAAAGAAAACGGTTTTAGATGAACAGTTTAAAACTGATAAAAATGATCAATCTAGATTTGATAAACCTCTTTTATTTAATTACATTGCCAAAAATAAAAATGGTGAAATAGAAAAGGGTAGTATAGAAGCTTTATCAAGAGTTGACGTTCATTCGTTTTTGCTTGCTGAGGGTTATGAAGTGTATGATATTACTGCTGCAAAACAAAGCAATTTTGAATTTCTTTCTTTAAACCATGAGTTAAAGAAAAATAAACTTATATTTTATTTATCTCAATTATCAGCATATTTAAAGTCTGGTATTTCGCTTGCTAGTGCTGTAAAAATATTATCTGAACAAGCTAAAAAAAGAAAAGAAAAAAATATATGGAAAGCTGTTTATTACGATTTATCAATGGGTGATGAATTATCAAAAGCGTTAGAAAAAAGAAAAAAAGTTTTTCCAAAATTACTTATTAACATGATTAAAACTGCAGAAATGACTGGTAATTTGCCTGAAACATTAGATGATATGGTTAATTATTATACTGAATCGGAAACTACTAGAAAGCAAATGAAAAGTGCAATGACTTATCCTATTATAGTAACTATATTTGCTATTATTGTGGTTACATTTATTCTTATTTGGGTAGTTCCTCAGTTTGTTGATATTTATAATGATTTAGGAAGTGAGATTCCTACTATAACAAAAATAGTAATTAATATTAGTGATTTTTTAAAGAATTATTTAATTTATATATTACTTGGAATAATAGTATTGACTTTAATATATAGTTTTCTATATAAAAATATTAAGCAATTTAGAAAAGCAATGCAGGAATTTTTTATGCATTTACCTGTTATTGGAAATATTATAATTTATAACGAAGTTACTATTTTTACTAAAACTTTTGCTAATCTTATTAATCATAATGTATTTATAACTGATTCTATAGATGTACTAAGTAAAATAACTGATAATGAAGTTTATAAAAAATTAATTTATGATACGGCTAAAAACTTAACGAAGGGAGAAGCTATTTCAAAAGCTTTTAAGGATCATTGGGCTTTCCCTAATATAGCATATCAAATGCTTATTACTGGTGAAAAAACTGGTAGATTAGGTCCAATGATGGAGAGAGTATCAGCTTATTACGAGGAACAACATAGAAATATAATTACTCAAATGAAGGCTTTGATTGAACCAGTTTTGATAGTTACTTTGGCTGTTATAGTTGGTGGTATTTTACTTGCTGTTATCATACCTATGTATGGTATGTATGAAGCTTTATAAGGAGTTTTATAATGTATTTATTTAATTGCATAATGATTTTTGTTATGGGAATAGTATTTGGTTCATTTTATAATGTTGTAGGGTATAGACTTCCAAATAATATGTCTATTATATATCCTCCATCTAATTGTCCTAATTGTAATCATAAATTAAAGTTTTATGAATTAATACCAATACTTTCTTATATATTTTTACATGGAAGATGTAGATGCTGTAAAAAAAGGATATCATTTTCTTATCCTTTTTTCGAAGCCATAACAGGAACTTTATTTTTACTATCTTATATTATTTTTGGCCTTAATATTAAATTTTTTATTAGCATAACTTTTATATCTGTTTTAATAATAATAAGTATAAGTGATATAAAGTATTATATAATACCAGATGAAGTTTTAATTTTTGGCATTATATTAATTATATTAGAAATGGTAATTAATTCTATTTTAAATAATATAAGTATGTTAAATGGTGTATTATTTCCTATACTTAATGGACTTGGAGCTTTTTGCTTAATGTATTTATTTAAAGTTTTTGGGGATTTAGTTTTTCAAAAAGAAAGTCTAGGTGGTGGAGATATTAAACTCATGTTTATTATTGGGTTAACTTTAGGTCTTGATATGTCAATAGTAACGGTTTTTATTGCATCTTTTATAGCTCTACCTCTATCAGTAATAAGCCTTATAAGGAAAAATAATAATGTTCTGCCATTTGGACCTTATTTATCTATGGCAGCAACTATAATACTTCTTTGTAATTTAAATTTGGATAAAATATTGTTATTTTTTACAAAATAAAAAGCCTATAAAAGGCTTTTTTAAATATCCATCATTTCAATTTCATTTAATGAATTAGAACTATTATTAGTATTATTAATAATGTTTTTATTTTCAGTTTTTATTTCTGATCCTAATACTATTTTAGTTGATTCATCATCTAATTCAACGACCCTTAATATTTCCTCAATGGTTGTTAATCCATTAAGGACTTTTATAAGGCCATCTTGTAATAAAGTTTTAGTATCACTTGTGTATACTAGCTTTCTTAGCTCTTCTTTAGGTATGCCATTTGCAATAGCATCTCTAATTTCCTGACTTATAGTAAGCACTTCATGAATAGCTATTCTTCCCTTATAACCACCAACACAGTTATCACAACCTTCTGCATACGAAAGCTCGTTAACGTCTATTCCTAAATTAGCTTTTATTAATTTTTTTTCATAATCAATAGCAGGTCTTTTTTTCTTACAATATGGACATATTCTTCTTGCTAATTTTTGAGATACTATTCCATTTAGTGAACTTGCAAGTAAATATGTTTCAACGTCCATATCTTTTAAACGTTCTATTGTATTAAGTGCGTTATTAGTATGAAGAGTAGATAATACTAAGTGACCTGTAATAGATGCTCTAACTGCTATTTTAGCTGTTTCATCATCACGTATTTCACCAATCATTATTATATCAGGGTCTTGACGTAATATAGAACGTAAAACCTCAGCAAAAGTAAGACCAATGTCACTATTTACCTGAATTTGATTTATTCCTTCTATGCTCATTTCAACAGGGTCTTCTACTGTAACTAAATTAACTTTTGGAGTGTTAAGGGTTTGTAAAATAGAGTAAACAGTAGTTGATTTACCAGTTCCTGTTGCTCCGGTTACTAATATAATACCATTAGGTTCTTTTATTAAGTCCTTAATTTTTCTTAAGTTATCTTGAGAAAATCCAAGAGCATCAAGTCCTTTTAGTGAAGCTGAATAATCAAGTATACGGATAACTATTTTTTCACCTTCATTAGTAGGAAGGGAAGAGACACGCATGTCAAGATTAATATCTTTAATTTTAGTTTTAATTGCGCCATCTTGTGGTAGTCTTGATTCTGTAATATCCATACCAGAAATTATTTTAACACGTGCTATTAAGTTTTTTCTAATGTTTTCTGGTATTATCATATAATCTATTAATACACCATCTATTCTAAATCTTACTTTTACTGATTTTTCTTGAGGGTCAAAGTGAATATCACTTGCACCAGCTTGGGCAGCGGTATATATTATTTCATCAACAACCTCAGTTATTGGTAATCTAGTAAAATCTATTTGTTTTAACATATTAACAACTCCCTTGATATTCTTTTTAATCCCTTATTATTTTAATCTTTACTCTAGATTTTATTATAATAATATTATATAATATATTTGATAAGATAGCAAGTAAAGAAAAGGTGATATTTGTGAAAAAAAATAGTAGAGGATTTTTTTTAGCCGAGACAATTGTCGTTATATCATTAGTTACAATGGTTATTGCATTTATGTATCCAAATATCTCTAAATTATATGATAATTATAAAAAATCAGCATATATATATGATCAAACTAAAGATATATATTTACTTAAAGCAATATATGAAAAATACGGTGAAAATTTAAAACAAGATAGACAGGTATTAATTTATGATGCTGATTCAAAAGCCCCAACTATTAAAGATGTGAGCAATAACATTATTATAAATAAGTCTGATTTAGATATAGATGAAATAAAAAAATTATATGTTATAGGTTACATGGATGATAAATCAAGCACTAACTATAATTTTAATAAATATTTAAAAAGGATGAAAAGAAGCGTCTATTCTCCTAAATCTTATAGATTAATAGGTGTTTTTAAAAACAAGGATGATAATAATTATCACTTTGCATCTATTAAAATGGATTTTTAAGTAGGTGATTTTTATGATGAAAAAGTTAAATAAAAAGGGTATTACTTTAGCGGAATTGATTGTTAGTTTTGCACTAGTTTCTGTTTCAGTTATATATTTTTATCAAACCATATATACTGTTAGAAAATTATACAAAGAATCAGATAATAGAACAAACTTTTTAGTAGAAGAATCATATAACTTTAGAATAACAAATTTAATTGTAAATAAAAATAATGGTAAGAACTGTGAATATATTATAGATGAAATAAAAAAATACTCCCAAAAAGACGATTTTTTTAAGGTAAAAGTATATGATTGTAACATTAATGATAAAATATCGTATATTAAATTCAAAATAGATGATGTAGATGAAACTTACTATTTCTATAAAAAATAAATTTTAAAATAGTCTAAATATAAAGTATTTCAAATACTTTATTTTTTTATTTGTAATCATTGATATGGTTTGAAACCAAATACATAAACCACCAAATGATAATGAGAAGTAAGCTAATAATATTTTAAAGATAATATTAATATTAAGAGCCTTAATACTAAGTATTCCACTTGTCATTTCAAGTATTATATTTATAAAAACCTTTAGTGTATTACTCAAGTTAAATATTTCTTTAATTAGAATTATTAAAATATTAAAAAGAATAACAATTCCAAGTATAACTAATAAATTCAACATACTTTCTTTTATTATACTTGCGAAAATATCATTAAAATTAACCTTTTCTTTTATTTCATTGCTTTCTAAGTGAGGAGTAAAATTTTTTCTTAATAAAAATGCTTTTATTAGATTTGAAAAATATAACATAAGAAGAAGAATAATACCAATTTTATAGCTTTTAAAAACATAAGTTCCAACACCACCTATTACAAATAATGGGTTAATAAAATGTGTACAACAAAGTAAATTTAAGGCCTCATTTTCATTTATTAGACCTTTTTGTAAGTAATTATTAATAAATGCTGCATTAGATGGTGTACCACAAAATAAAGAAGTAATAAATATACTAGTATCTATTTCATTAAATCTAAATAAACGTTTAAATATATTTTTAAACATAATAACTTTATATATACCTAATTTAACTAACAAAAGGCCTATTACCATGGTAGGAAATAAACTTGGAAATATTTTTGTTAAAAACATATTTAAACTTGTTAAAACACTTTTTATTACAATATCAGAATTAGTTAATATTAAAAGTTCTATAGATAATAAAAAATAAATTAATAAAATATCTTTTTTAGAAGTCATTTTTCTACTCTCCAATAAATAAACTATTTATATAATCTATTAAAAAGGAGACGTGTTTATGAAAGAGGAAAATGAAAAAATAATTATTTTTAAAAATGATGTACCAGATGAAAAGCTTGGAGAACTTTGCTATGTTAAATTTTTAAATGATAATAAAACACATGCTTTTTTTTATAAACCATTAATAGCGCCAAAATATTTTAAAGAATATATAAGTCAAAATAAAATATATGAAGCATATCATATAACTTGTGATGAAGTATTAAAAAAATACATAGATTATGCATATACATTTACTCCATCATATGGCCTTTATTCAGTAAATAAAGGGGTTAATATATCAAACAAATTAATATTACTGGTAGATAAGGGTATGGAAATAGTACTTGATCTTCCAATTTACTCTTATGTCTTAAAAGATGATAAGTTTTATGTGAAAGAATTAAAACAAAAACCAATAAATAAAAAGTATTGCTATGTTTGTGATAGCTCGTTAGTTAATGAAGAGTTAAAAAAATTTATGATTCCAGTATATGAAGCAGTACCTAATATATTATCTATTAATGAATATGATTTTAAACATGATATAAAAACTAAGAAATATGAAACAAAAAAAATAAAATAATGTAAGTTAAATAGAAAACTTATAAAGATAAAGCCTATTACTTAATTTTAAAGTAATGGCTTTTTTTCCCAATTTATTATATAATAATAGACAGGTGATTTAAAGTGACTAGAAGTGAAGTGGATAGACAAAAGGTATCTCCTATGATGAGACAATATTTAGAAACTAAGGATAACTATGAAGATGTTATCTTATTTTATAGAATTGGTGATTTTTATGAAATGTTTTTTGAAGATGCAATAAATGTATCACACGATTTAGAACTTACCTTAACTGGTAAAAATGCTGGATTAGAAGAAAAAATACCAATGTGCGGAGTTCCTCATCATGCCGCTAACATATACATTGATAAATTAATTGATAAGGGATACAAAGTTGCAATATGTGAGCAGGTAGAAGATCCTAAGGATGCTAAAGGAATAGTTAAAAGGGAAGTAATTAGAATAGTATCAAAGGGAACTGTTATGTCAGATGATATGCTAGACGCTAAAAACAATAACTTTATTGGTGCGCTAAAGGATTTAGGACACTGTTTTTCACTTTCTTATACTGATTTATCTACGGGAGAATTTATAAGCGTATTAGTAGAATACGAACTTGAAAAAATAATAAATGAGATAGTAAATGATAACATTACCGAGTTAATAATAAATGGTAACGTTGATCCTAGGATTATAAATACTTTAAAAAATAATTATTCTGTTACAATATCAAAAGAAGAAGTAGATGAAGAAATACCTGAATACAAAGATTTATATAAAGATATTAAAGACGTTAGAATAATATCTTCGGTATGTGTTTTATTAAATTATTTAACAAGTACTCAAAAAAGAAGTATTGACCATTTACAAAAAGTTAAAGTAAAAGATTATAAAACTTATTTAAAGATGGATATTCATACAAAAAGAAACCTAGAATTAACAGAAAACTTAAGAACAAAAGAGCGAACATACTCACTTTTATGGTTACTTGATAAAACTAAAACGGCGATGGGATCCCGCATGCTAAAACAAATGATTGAAAACCCATTAATTGATAAAGAAGAAATAGAAAATAGATATGATATGGTATCTAAATTACTTGAAGAGTTCTTACTTAAAGATGAACTAAAAGATCTTTTAAAAGAAGTTTATGACCTTGAAAGACTAGCAGGAAGAGTATCGTTTGGTAATGCTAACGCAAGGGATTTACTTCAGCTTAAAAGCTCTCTTAAAGTATTACCTAGAATAAAAGAAATTGTAAGTGAACTTAAGTTTAATTTAGTAATAGATGATCTAACTGATTTATATGCTCTTTTAGATAAAAGTATTTATGAAAATCCTCCTATTACGTTAAAAGAAGGATACTTAATAAAGTCTGGTTACAATAAAGAATTAGATGATTTAAAGCTTGCTAGAAAAGGTGGTAAGGACTTTATTGCAAAACTAGAAGAAAAGGAAAAGGAAAGAACTGGAATTAAGAACCTAAGGGTAGGATATAACAGGGTCTTTGGTTATTATATTGAGGTTTCTAAAGGAAATAGTCGTCAGGTTAAAGAAGAGTTTGGCTGGGAGCGAAAACAAACGCTTGCTAATAATGAAAGATTTATTACTCCCGAATTAAAAGAAAAAGAACAACTTATTTTAGGTGCTGAAGAAAAAATTATAAACTTAGAATACGAGCTTTTTACAAACATAAGATGCAAGGTAAAGGAAGTAATACCAATCATTCAGTTAACTGCTAAAGCTCTTGCAAAATTAGATGTTATGCAAGCCTTTGCAACAAACGCAGAAGAAAATAACTACACAAGGCCAATTATTATGCCTGACAAAGAAGTTAAAATAATAGAAGGAAGACATCCAGTAGTTGAAAAAGTATTGGATAAAGAATTTGTTTCAAATGATATAATATTTACGAAGGATAAATACTTACAGATTATAACGGGGCCTAATATGGCTGGTAAATCAACTTATATGAGACAAATGGCAATGATTGTTATAATGGCTCAAATAGGGTGCTTTGTTCCTGCTAGAAAAGCTTATTTACCAATATTTGATAAAATATTTACCCGTATTGGAGCATCTGATGATTTAGTTAGCGGAGAATCTACCTTTATGGTTGAAATGAAAGAGGCTAACCATGCTATTTTAGGTGCAACAGAACATAGCCTAATTTTATTTGACGAATTAGGACGTGGTACTGCAACTTATGATGGTATTTCTCTTGCACAAGCAATTATTGAATACATTCATGATAACATAAAGGCAATTACGTTTTTCTCAACTCACTATCATGAATTAACAAGCCTGGAAAAACATAAAGTTCACGTTAAAAACGTACATGTATCAGCTCACGAAGAAGGTGGCACAATAACATTTTTACATAAGGTAAAAGATGGAAGCGTAGATAAAAGTTATGGTATTCATGTTGCAAAATTAGCACTTCTTCCTTCATCTCTTATAAAAAGAGCCGATGAGATATTAAGAACATATGAGAGCAAAAATAGTAAAGAAGATAATTTAGTAAACCAAATTAGTATGAATTTTGACGAAACGGACAAAAAAGATTCAAAATATGATATACTAAAGGAAAAGTTAGATAAAATAAATCCACTTGAGGTATCTCCAATGGAGGCTTTAAATATTTTATATGATTTAAAAAATGAAATAGACAAAAGGTAAGGATAGGTGATTTAAAAATGAATCAAGAAACAAAAGATATAAAAATTCCTATTAAAAGCATTGTAGAAGATGCTGTTTTAAAAAATGGTGCTAAATATGAAGAAGATGAATTTAATTTACTTAGAAAATATTTTATAGCATGTTTAAATTTAGGATATTTAAAACCTAGTGATTTAGTATTAATGGTTAATAAATTCGTATCTAAAATAAAATTTATTGTACTAAATTATAATAATATTAATAAAATGGATTATTATATGATAAATGGAAGTGTTCTTTATATATCTGGGTCTTTAAAAGATAATAACTTTCCATTTTATCAAATAACATTTTATAAGGCTGTAACTGAAGTTATCTTTAATGCTAATGATAATCATATTGCATTTTCAAATGCAATATGTGAAATCACTGCAGAAAAAGTTTATAACATGGATGTTAATTCATCTAGAATTATAATGCCTAATAAAACGGAGGAACAAATAGGAAAAG
>OLGZ01000162.1_pt1 | contig 63927 bp, 46 predicted proteins | sample 1605981 | NCBI WGS metagenome assembly OLGZ01 (sample SAMN03283291) | human gut metagenome | biome: human-associated habitat; material: feces | host: Homo sapiens | place: Peru | collected 2012
CTTAAAGAAATTTTCAAGGGTTGTTGTTGTCTATTGTTCAGTTATCAAGGTTCTTTGTTTGCGTCGTTCTTTTCAAGCGACAGCTTTTATATTTTACCAAAAGCTTTTGTCTTTGTCAAGAACTTTTTTACTTTTCTTTTTTGCTCTTTTCGAGCTTTCCTTTGCTGCCTCACGCGACAGCCTATTTAGGATATCACTTTCAGAACTCTTTGTCAACAACTTTTTTGATTTATTTTTCAATCATTTCATTGATTTTTAAATCTTCCAGTTTCCTTCCGATCAAGAATGTCCCGCCTCCGCGTCTTCTTTTATCTTCCGTAACTTTGTTGTTTTTCTTGCTGTTCCTCAGCGACGAATGTTATCTTATCACAGCCGTTTTTAATTGTCAATGTTTTTTATATATTTCATGCAATTCAGAATATTCTGAAAATTAGTATCTGCGTTCCACAACCCTATTTCCATTGACTCCTTCCACATTTCTACAGAATAAGGGACTGTCGGGAACGATCGATGATACTCTCACCCACTATTTCCCGCCAGTCCCCTATTCTCACTTAAGCATTTATTTATCTTCCAATCGTAAGCCGGATATCCCTCGATGAACTTCCGATTCTAATCTCAACCGCAGTCTTCTCTTCTGTCAGTCCTTCTACTTCTATTTCAACTGTTTTCTTCTCTCCGGAAGCCAGTGCCACTTTGGCAAATCCTTTCAATTGCTGTACCGGTTCATTTTCTTCGCGGTTTTTCGGTGCGAGATAAACCTGTACTATCTCTTTTCCATCTGCTGCACCTGTATTTTCCACTTCACAATTTGCAATACATTTACCATCCTTCCATCTGACAGTTGGATTACTGTAAGTAAATGTAGTATAAGAAAGTCCGTGACCAAAGCAGAACTGTGGCGCGATCTGGAATGTATCATTGTAGCGGTATCCAACAAAGACGCCTTCTTTATAATGAACTTCTTTTCCTCCAGGAAATTCTCCGACTGCATGTGCGGAACAATCTGTATGTTTTATATAGAAGGTCTCCGGGAGCTTTCCCGATGGATTCACCTTTCCGAACAGAACTTCTGCCAGGGCTCTCCCACCTTCCATTCCAGAATACCAGTTCCATACAACAGCCTGCGCCTGATTGATCCACTGATGCATCTCAACCGGACTTCCACCCATCATAACGATAACTGTTTTCGGATTTGCTTTTAATACTTCTTTAATAAGAAGATCTTGTTCATATGGAAGCTTCATATCAGCACGGTCATTTCCTTCGCTGTCATGTTCGTGATTGAGTCCGCCGATCAAGATAACATTTTCATACTGCGAGGCCAGTTCTACGGCTTCTTTTCTCAGAGATTCTCTCTCTGCTTTCATTGCCTCATTGACAGACTGTACACCCTGCTTTGTACTTCCACCGCCGTCTTCCAGACTGGCTTCCTGCCAGTTCACGTCTGATTCTTCTACTTTCTCATCACGGCAGTAACCTTTCACGAACTGCACTTCTGTATTCCCGCCAAGCAAAGTTTTGATTCCCATCAACGGCGTGATCTCGTAAAGTGCTTTGATTTCTGCACTGCCGCCACCATTGGAATGTACGCACTCTGCATTTTCACCAATAACCAGAAGTTTTTTTGTCTTCTCCGGACAAAGTGGGAGTCTCTGATCTTCATTTTTCAGAAGGACTACAGATTCTCTTGCCACTTCCAGTGTCTTCTCTCTGTGCTGCGCTGTATTGTATGTTCCTGCTTTACGTGCACGTTTTTCTTCTGCTCCGTCAATCATATGCAGGCGCATCATCAGCATCAGAATATGGATTACTTTCTCATCCAGAAATTCTTCCCTGATGTCTCCATCCTCTATCGCCTTCTTCAGAGGCTCTGCCAGAAAATATTCATCAAAATTATCTGTAACTGACATTTCAATATCCAGAGGTGATTCTGCTGCCATCTTTGTGTCATGTACACCACCCCAGTCAGAAATCACAGTGCCTTCATATCCCCATTCTTTTCTGAGGATATCCTGTAGTAGATGCTCATTTGCATAGCAATGTGTTCCATTTAACATATTATACGCTGTCATGATCGTATAAGAATCCGCCTCTTCTACTGCTGCCTGAAATGCCGGCAGATAGATTTCACGCAGTGCCTTTTCATCGATTTTCACATCCACCCAAAGACGTTCTGTCTCCTGATTATTTACTGCAAAATGCTTTACACATGCTGCGACATCCCAGTTCTGTACACCTTGGATAAACGGCACTGCCATTTCTTTCGTCAGATAGGGATCTTCACTGAAATATTCAAAGTTTCTTCCGCAAAGCGGACTTCTCTTAATATTCACACCGGGAGCGAGGATCACATCTTTTCCTCTTCCTCGCGCCTCTTCTCCAAGAACAGATCCTGTCTGCGCTGCCAGATCTCGATTCCAGGTTGCCGCCAGTGCACTGTTACATGGAAGATAAGTGACAAAATCATCTGTAAGTCCTACTGTCTGCCAGGTAGACGGCTTAAATTCCTGTCTTACCCCCATCGGTCCATCAGACATCTTAAGCGGTGGAATTCCAAGTCTTTCTACACCCTTTGTCTGGAAGAGCTGTGCTCCATGTACCATCCCAATCTTCTCATCCAGTGTCAGTTTCTGCACCAGCTCTTCCGCCTGTTCTCTGAGCTTTTTTATATTTTCTCTATTCATCTTATAACATCTCCATTTTTCTTGAAAGTTCAACAGGACTGCTGCCGTATTGTGCTTTCGCATCTGACGGACTCGCAGCCCTGTAATTTTCCTCTTCTATTTCTTATTCTGCGATCTCACAACGGAACTCTCCGTCACGCTCCAGTGTGATCACTGTATCATTTCCATCAAGAACGGATGCTGCGCCTCTGACATTTACTGCTTTGTAATTCACAAAACGAACCTTGCAACCGGAAACACCTGTAACCTTTCCTGTCACCTCTTCCTTTGATCCATCTGCAGACTGTCCACATGTCAACTGAAGCTTCAGCACTTCCTCATGTTCCTGGTATACAACCGATTCTGCTGTATCAGACAACTGATAAACTTTCATTTCCACATTGTCTTTGAAATCATAGTCTGCACGTTCTGCCTGAATTCCTGTTGCCACAATACTGTTGGCACGCACCCACATCGGGACAGACAGATATTCGTGTCTCTCTGTTCTCCAACATCCACCTTCTGCTGTTTCTCCTGTCAGATAATTTGTCCATGTACCTGCCGGAAGATAATAGGAAGCTTCTCCTTCTTCATTGAAGATCGGCGCAACAAGAATATTGTCACCAAGCATGTATTGTTTATCCAGATATTCGCAATTCTTATCACCTTCAAATTCCAGTGCCATGCTACGCATCATAGGGATACCTGTTTCTGATGTCTTCACCGCGCCCTCGTACAGATATGGCATCAGTGAAAGTTTCAGTTTTGTAAAGAATCTGACTACATCGACTGCCTCATCATCATAAGCCCACGGCACACGGTAAGAAGTGCTTCCGTGCAGACGGCTGTGTGTAGAAAGCAGACCAAATGCTGCCCAGCGTTTGTAAACATCCGGTGTAGACTGGCTCTCGAATCCACCGATATCGTGGCTCCAGAATCCGAATCCACTGCTTGTCAGAGACAGACCCCCGCGCAGGCTCTCTGCCATAGATACATAGTTTGACCAGCAATCTCCGCCCCAGTGAACCGGGAATTTCTGTCCGCCAACTGTTGCTGAACGGGCAAATACAACTGCCTCCTCGTGTCCTTTTTTCTTCTCAAGGACATCAAACACTGCTTTGTTGTACAGATATGTATAGTAATTATGCATCTTCTCTGCATCTTTTCCATCATAATAAACGGCATCTGTCGGAATTCTCTCACCAAAGTCTGTCTTGAAGCAGTCCACTCCCATATCGACAAGCTCTTCTAACTTCTCCTGATACCATTTTGTTGCTTCTGGATTCGTAAAGTCTACGATTGCGATTCCCGGCTGCCACATATCCCACTGCCATACATCTCCATTCGGACGTTTTAGGAAATATCCTTTTTCCATTCCTTCCCGGAACAGAATTGATTCCTGTCCGATATATGGATTGATCCATACACAGATCTTGATTCCTTTTGCCTTGATTCTCTCAAGCATTCCCTTCGGGTCTGGGAAGACTCTCTCATCCCACACAAAATCTGTCCAGTGGAACTCTCGCATCCAGCAACAGTCAAAATGAAATACACTAAGCGGGATTCCTCTCTGCTCCATTCCATCGATAAAGCTCATTACTGTCTTCTCATCGTAATCAGTTGTAAATGATGTTGACAGCCACAGACCGAACGTCCACTGTGGCGGAAGTGCCGGTTTTCCTGTAATGTCTGTATATTTTACAAGAACATCTTTCATAGATGGACCATCGATCAGGAAATAATCCAAAGATTCTCCTTTTACACTGAATGCAGTTTTTGACACCTGTTCTGTTGCTACTTCGAATTCCACTTTCTCCGGATGATTTACAAAAACTCCATATCCCCGGTTAGACAGATAGAACGGAATATTCTTATAAGACTGGTCGGTACTTGTTCCACCGTCTTCATTCCAGATTTCTACGCTCTGTCCGTTTTTTACAAACGGAGTAAAGCGCTCACCGAGTCCGTAAACCAGTTCTCCAACGGACAATCCAAGCTGCTGACACATATAAGCATCATCACTTCCTCTGTCATAAGCATAACCTTTCCAGTCTGATTTCAGATAAGCCAAATCTCTCCACTCACTCTTTGTCAGCAGATAGCCGTCTCTCTCATAACGCATAGACCAGTTACTCTTATCAATGATCAGTGCCAAATGTCCGCTTTTCACTATGATTTTTTCCTCTGTTTCTTCCATCTTAAATGCGTCTGCATTTTCCGGAAGGTTCAATTCGAACTTAGGTCCCCTGTCCTGTATGCCCAGATGATGGAATGTCTGTACGCGGATCACTCCATCCATCGGTGCTGTGATCTTGATCGTCAGATTGATTCCACCTAACGTATCACCTTTATGATTGATTCTGCTTGTCGGTGCACACAGTACAACTTCCTTCTCCTTCTTTCTTACCTCATATACCTGCTGAGGTGAAAAGCATTCGTATCCTTCTTTAAAAAGCCAACATCCATTATGAAATTTCATAGTCTGTTTCCTCCTGTCTTACTCTTCAAATTATTTTAACTGTTACCCATTATAAAAAATCAAATGTCTAATTTATACCGTATTTTTCCGTTCAAAAATACCGTTACATTTGCACTTTCTATCTGGTATGCTTTATACTATGAAAGATATCAGTGAGTCGGAGAACCTATTTTATGAAAGAAAAGAAGAAACAAACCAATTATTTTTCCAAACACAACGTTGGCACACAGCTTCGCGTGCTTTATATTGTTGCCATCATAATCCCGATCGTACTGATTGGCTCTATTGTTTATATATTTTCCTATCAGAAGTTAACGGAGAATTATGAACATCTGACAGCTATGAAAGCCAGACAGATTCAGTCGGTTCTTATGACAACTACTCTTTACATGGAAAATGTCTACGACAAAGTAACTCAAGATGAAGAGCTTCAGGAACTTCTCGCCTCTCAGTATGAAGATACTTACCAGGTACAGCATGCCTTAATGGGATATGATGGCTTCACACAGATTCTACGCAATACCGCTTCCCTGACCGGACTACAGCTGTATGTGAATGAAGATTTTCTCAAACAAGAAAAGGAAATCAACTACTTTACTCCTATCACGGATTCTGTTAAAGATACGGACTGGTACCGACAGGCCTCTGCCACACGGGGAAATTTTTGGAAATCTTCCCTTCGAGTAGGAAAATACGGAGTACTTTACTGGGAATTGAATTACTATTGTCATATTCCGATTCCAAAAACCAGCTCCTATGCGATTCTTGTCCTTACTGTGTCCAATGATCACCTGCGCAGTCTGATCCAGCGGGATGAATACGATGTCTATATTTCTGTCAATTCAGATCCGGTCTTTTTCAGTTCTGACCGATCTTATTCCGGAAATTCACTGCCGGTCGATCTAAGCGATGTATCTGTGAAGCTCGCAACCAGTGAACAGACAATCAATTCTGAACACACAATTGCTGCTACAACTGCTTTGGTTCCTTACAACACAGATGACCAGATCAACATCCTTGTTACAACTAATGATGCCATGTATTACATCCACCGGCTGGCTTTGATCTTCATTCTGCTCCTGTGTTTTACCGTTACTATCTCTGCACTGATTATTTTCCTTTACGCAAGATATTTCAGTACAAGAATTCAGACACTCCGTCTTGCCATGCACAAAGTCTCACACAATGATTACGAGATTGTACATTCCATACAGGGAGATGATGAACTGACAGCAACATTTACCGACCTGACAACAATGGTTGCAAAGCTCAAGGAAACAGAAGCAAAAATTTATGAAGCAAAAATCAACGAACAGGAACTGCATAACCAGCAGCAACAGATGGAATTAAAGCTGCTTGCCAACCAGATCAACCCGCACTTCCTGTACAACACACTGGAGACGATCCGTATGAAAGCATTTGCTGAAGGAAACCGGGATGTTGCAACTGCGATCAAACTGCTTGGCAAATCCATGCGTTATGTCCTCAACAATACAAAGACAACTGCCACGACACTGGACAAGGAGATTGATTATATCCGTACTTATCTCTCCATCCAGCAGATCCGGTTCGGCAGCCGTTTAGGATACACAATCCGTATTGATGACAATTTACAGCTGTCCAATTATCAGATTCTTCCACTTTTGATTCAACCGATTGTGGAAAATGCATTCTCGCACGGACTTAAGGATGCAGAATATGACGGACACATTATCATCAAGATTTCACGTTCCGGAAATGATACGCTGATTACAGACGTTTTCGACAACGGAGTCGGTATGGATCAGAAGCAGTTGGATCATGTCATTGAACATCTCGACATTCCACAGCCGGAATCTGACCACGGTGTCGGACTTTATAATATTAACAACAGAGTGCACCTGTTCTATGGTGCTGAATATGGACTGGCCATCAAGAGCCGTCCGGGAATGGGAACGCTGGTCACACTTACCATTCCACTGATCAATTTAAGGGAGGAAGAAGAATGAACGTATTAATTGCAGACGATGAAAAGATTGTTCTTGAAGGTCTGAAATATATCATTGACTGGAATGCGCTCGGATTCTCAATCTGCCAGACTGCATCCGACGGTGCGGATGCTCTGGAAAAAATTCTCAGTCTGAAACCTGACCTTGTACTGATGGATATCCGCATGCCGAAAATGACCGGCATCGAGGTTGTACAGGCAGCGGTAGAACAGGGCTACGAAGGAAAGTTTATTATCTTAAGCGGAGTCAGTGATTTTAAGCTGGCGCAGACTGCCATGCGCTACGGCGTAGACTTTTATCTTACAAAACCAATTGACGAAGATGAATTGGAAAAGGCGGTCTCCACTGTCCATGACCTGATTCAGACAGAGACGAAAAACCAGAACTTTTACAATCAGTACCGGGATCGTGCAAAGCAGGGAATTCTACAGGAGATCATGGAGAATATCTGCGATTATTCCCGACTTGATTTCAATGATCTGCATCTGGATGCAAACATTTACCAGGTCATTTCCTACGAGAATTATAATCAGGATTACTTTTATCCAACCTGGAACTTTGCAGACCTGATGCGCGTAACCAATCAGGATAATAATACATTTGATATTATTGAACTGAATCAGAGAAAAATCATTCTTTTAAAGGGTGATTTCGCGATTTCCAAATTCGAAGATCTGCTCCGCCATTACAAAGTTGCGCCACAGAAAGGCTCTCCTTTTGATTCTGTTTTCCTTGCTTATGGACAGAAAGTCTCCCGCGTCCGTGACATTCATCTTTCTTTCGAGGATGTCTGCCGGCTCTGCGACGGTCGTTTCTTCTGTGAGGAAAACCAACATATCATCGGGTACGAAACTCTTTATCAGGAAGTGCCTGAACAGCAGCTTGCGGTCAAGTCACTTGCACCTGACTATGCGGAAAAATTCTGTAACTTTATCCAGTCCAACAATCAGACGCTGATTGCAGAAACACTAAGAGATCTTTCCGAGCATCTGCGTTATTCGAACCTGGATATCACAACGATCAAGCACTCCTTGATCGACCTTTATATTTTGGTCAAACAGAAAATCATGCAGCTTTATCCGAACGTAGATATTCCATTTCTGGCAAATGCTTCTGCAATTGATCTTCTGGAACGGAAATATTATCTGCATGAAATCATTTCATTTCTGGCAGAACAGTTTGATCTCTGGACACATTCCGTCGGATATTCTTCCGGAGAAAATGTCATGGATGAGGTTCTGTACTACATTCATCACAACTATCGTGAAAACTTAAAGCTCGAAAATATTGCTCCTCTGTTTGGCTACAGCAGTTCTTATCTCGGTAAAGTTTTTAATAAGAAGCTTGGAATTAATTTCAACTCTTATATTGATCAGGTGAGGATTGACGAAGCGAAAAAATTGCTGGAGCAGAATCATCTGAAAGTCTATGAGATTGCAGAACAAGTCGGGTACAGTAATGTTGATTACTTCCATAAAAAATTTAAAAAGTACGTAGGAACCAGCCCGGCAGAATACCGGAAAGGAATCTGAGCATACAACAGCGGAGAACTTCCTGTCAGGAAAATCTCCGCTGTCTTTCTCTCTGAATATTCTATTTTTTCTCAAAAAAGGAAAGCATTGCCTGGCTCCAGTCATGCGCTGATTTCGAAAATGCAAGTGCACATCCATGTCCTCCTGTCGGATAGATATGAACCTCATGCGGTACTCCTGCTTTTTCAAGTGCCTCTTTCATTCTTAACGTATTGGATGGTGGAACACAGTCATCATCCGCGCATGTCCATGCAAAGGTGGGTGGGTAATCTTCTGTGACAAGCTCTTCCACAGATAATTCTGACCGCAGTTCTTTCTTTCCCCCGGTCAGTGCCATGGCACTTCCCTCATGAGCCTCTTTCTGCAGACTGATTACCGGATAGCAAAGTGCCACCTTATCCGGTCTTACCCTCGTCACATTCTCTCCCGGCTGTTTTCCCTGAAATTCCACCGTCTCAAATTGTTGATAAAGAGCTGCTTCCAACGCACAGAGATGTCCACCGGCAGAACCTCCGAGAATCAACAGATTTTCCGGATCGATCCGGTATTCTTCCGCATGTTCACGAACATAACAGATTGCCTTTGCCAGATCTTCCTGTGGTGCCGGATAGGTTCCGTCTTTTCCGACACGATATTTCAACATGAAAGCACCATAGCCACTTGCTTCCATCAGATACATGACCGGCGTTCCCTCTCCACAGAAGCAGACTTCCTCATAGCCGCCTCCCGGACAGATGATCACTGCCGGCCGTTTCTTTTCTCCAAAGTCTGTTGGAAGTTTCATGCGTTCCATATCCGGAGCAATCAGGAAAACGCCTTCCTTTCCACCACGATCATTTTTCTCAAGATTCCATTCTTCATCATGATCCTTTTTCTGATCCCATAATGAAATTGCTCTGCGAGTATGATTCTCTTTTAAATCAAGTACCAGATTTACTGCATCCATCAACTGATCTGCAATTACAGAAAACGGTTCCCCCCAGGGAGTCTCTGCAACCTGTTCTTCTCTTGCGATTGGAAGATCATAGAGCTCCTTCGGATACATTTCGAACAAATACTCTGAATAGAAAATCTTCAGATACTCTCGCATCTGTGGATAGTTCAAAATGTCTGTCATAGAATTATATTTTGTAAATCTCATCTTCATTTCCTCCAAGCAGATATCCGGCATATTTGATCCACTGACGCGCAATCAGTCCATGTCCTGCCTCTGTTGGATGCACTCCATCCCAGATCCAGTAACTGCTATCTCGTTTTTCACATGCTTTGTCAAATACTTCCTGAAGTGGCACAAAAACCGCTCCATATTCCTCTGCAATCTTCCGCACTTCTTTTTGATAGCTGCCAATACATTCCGACCATGTTTTGTAATCTTTATCATACACCGGACCATTCTTTCCAAGAAAAGGCTCCATAAGAACAATTTTCACCTCCGGGTTTGCTTCTTTTAATTCTGCCAGCATCATCCGGTAGATTTTCCCATAAGCATCTCCCGTTGCATGATGTCCGTGCTCTGCCTGCGGCCCGTCATTCACCCCGACAAGAATACTTACCACATCCGGTTTTAGGTCGATCATATCTTCATGGATTCTTCCATAAAGCTCAATCACACGGTTTCCTGAAATCCCCCGGTTAAGAAATTCAATCTCTCTTTCCGGATATTTGCTTCCCATCAGAGCATCTATCACATACACGTAACTGTGGCCAATCTGATGATTAAGATCCCATCTGTCCTTCTCTTCTTTGTATCTGTTTCCGTCAGAAATACTGTCTCCTGTAAATAATACTGTCTTTCCCATAGCTGTCTCCTTCTATTATCTCATTCTAAAACGGACTGCAACCGGAAGGTCTGTGCTCACACCTTTCACCGTCAGATACATTCCTTCTTCGTCTCTTTTCCATAACACATCCGCACTCTCATATCCCAACACCTGCACGTCTTTTATCAGACCATGAAATGCCGAAGAATTCTGGTCTTTTGACTTGGCAAGCGAACGAATCTTAACTTCTCCATCTTCCGGGAAATGCATAACAAACGCATAGATGCTGTCTCCATTTACAACAAAACGAATATCTTCCTTTGTATACGGAAGTTCTTCATTATCTGTAAACTGTCCTTCCTGTATCTTTGTCGGTCCTTCCGAATCGATCCTCCATGGCTTACTGCCATAAACAGCCGGTGCATTTTTCTTCATCCACTCTCCGATTTCCATAAGGATTTCCGCATCCTTCTCCGGAATAGAGCCATCGCCTCTTGGACCGACATTAAGAAGCAGATTTCCATTTTTGCAGATGCACTCAATCAATGTCTGAATAATCTGCCTGGATGTTTTGTACTCTAATGTATCTGTATAGCACCAGGAATTCTTTGCAATCGCAGTATCTGTCTGCCAGCAGTACGGTTTCGCTTCTGCAAGTGCTCCACGTTCTACTTCAAGGATTCCGCTTCCGAACATCATAGCATCGTGTTTATAGCAGACTGCGACCTGCTTCTTCCACTGTGCCGCACGATTATAATAATACGCTGTCATAATCTGGAATACTTCTTTGAATGCTTCGTGCTGGATCCACCAGTCAAAATAAAGCAGAGACGGCTGATATTTGTCAATAATTTCACAGATGCGCAGTAACCAGTCTTCCAGAAATTCTTCCGATGGATATGGCTGGCTTTGAAGATCTGCCTCATGTGGTTCCGGCATAGCTGGCCAGTAGAAATCGCCCCGTTTCAGTGGTTCTTTCACATCACTGTCAAATTCTTTTCCATGCCCCATAAACCACCAGTGCTCCGCCCTGTGGGAAGAAGTACAGAATACCATTCCTTTCTCTTCAACTGCATCTTTTAATTCTCCGAGAATATCCCTGTGCGGACCCATGTCCCATGTATTGTACTTTGAGATCTCGCTGCGGTACATCTGATACCCGTCATGATGTTCTGCCACCGGGAACACATACTGCGCACCGGACATTTTAAAAAGCTCTGCCCATTCTTTCGGATCAAACTTTTCTGCCTGAAATAACGGGATAAAATCTTTATAACCGAACTTCGTATGTTCTCCAAATGTTTTCCTGTGATATTCCCACTCTTCCCTTCCTTTGATATACATATTCCTGGAATACCATTCATTTGCATGTGCTGCCAGACTGTACAATCCCCAGTGAATAAAAATCCCGAATTTTGCATCTTGATACCACTGTGGCACCTGAAAGTGAAACAGAGAATTCCAGTCCGGTGTATAAGGTCCTCCGTTTGCAATCTGATATATTTCCTGTAAGTAGTCTTTTTCCTGTTTTGGTGTCATGTTTCTTTCTCCCTTACACAAGCTGTTCGTAACACATTGTGAACAGCACTTTTTATCTGCGGATAATTCTTACATCCTTTGCCCGGATAAGAATCTCATCTCCCGCCTGATAGTCCTGATTCTCAATGATTTCTGTCCCATCCCAATCCAGTTTCACACGAAGTTCTCCTTCTCCATGATTCAACAGGAACAAGAATCGTCCATTCTCGTTCACACGCTCTGTCGCTTCCAGATCTTTCTGCGGTTCTGTTACCGGTTCAATACCGGCTTCTTCGCACAGATTCTTCAGAAAGATCTCATAGAATTCTCTGTTAGAACGTGTTGCTACATAATATGCCTTTCCTTTCTCCAACGAATTGACTGTCAGAACCGGCATCCCTGCGTAGAAATCTGAATCATAGACACTGAGCACTTCTGCGCCTTTTGGATGACTCAGATCACAAAGTAATCTTGCCGGATAATTTACTCCGTTATAAGTAAATGAATTCTCTGTACCTGACGGAAGCGCATCTTCCTCTTCTACCCACAGACCAACAATATCCCGAAGCTTTCCCGGATATCCTCCTAAGATAATGCGATCTGATTCATCTGCGTAACCGCTGAAGAACGTTGTGACAAAGGTTCCGCCATTTTTAACAAACTGACGGATTTTTTCATCGTATCCTTCTTTTGTCATGTAGAGTACCGGAGCGATGAGCAATTTATAGTCATCCAGATCATCTTCCGGTCCAACCAGATCTACTGCGATATTTCTGCTGTGCAGCGCCTCATAATAATTCAGGATTTCGTCTTTATATTTCAATTCACAGCTTGGCCCTGCTGAACACTCTACAGCCCACCAGTTGTCCCAGTCAAAATATAATGCAACCTTCGCTTCTTCTCTCGCTCCCAGTGTCAGTCCGCCGATCCGGTCAAGTTCTTCACCAAGCGCCCGGACTTCCCTGTACACTCTTGTCTCATTCGTTCCTACATGATCGATCACTGCTCCATGCAGCTTTTCACACGCTCCTACGGAACGGCGCATCTGGAAGAACATAACAGAGTCCGATCCATGTGCCACTGCCTGATAACTCCACAGACGCATCACTCCCGGACGTTTCAGTGCATTGTATGGAAGCCAGTTTGTCACACTCGGAGTCTGCTCCATCAGAATGAACGGCTGTCCACCTTTAATTCCACGCATCAGTTCATGATTCATGGCGATCATTGCCGGAGAATCCTCATTGGCAGGATAATTATCCCAGGAAATGAAATCCATATATTTTGCCCACATTTTATAATCCAACATCTTAAAGAATCCCATCAGGTTTGTCGTTACCGGGATATCCGGTGTCACACTTTTTACTGCTTCATATTCTTGCTTATAGCATTCCAAGATACTCTCGGAATTAAAGCGCTTATAATCCAGTGTAATTCCCTGGAACTGACTTCTGTCATACTCAAAATGCTCACTTCTCAGATCAGGAAGTACGATCTCGTCCCACTCATAGAAAGTATGTCCCCAGAAGCTTGTATTCCAGGCTTTATTTAATGCATCCAGTGTCTTATATTTTTCTTTCAGCCAGACACGGAATGCTTTTTCGCAGTTTTCGCAGTAACATTCACCACCGTATTCATTGGAAATATGCCACGCTACAATATTGTCATAATCCTTGTACCGCTCTGCCAGTTTCTTTGCGAGACGAACTGAATATTTTCTGTAAGTCGGACTGTTCGGACAGGAATTATGACGTCCTCCAAACTTTCTCTTTCTCCCATCAAATTCTACTCTTAAGATATCCGGATACTTCTTTGCCATCCATGCCGGATGTGCCCCTGTAGAGGTTGCGAGTACAACCTGAAATCCGTTTTCTTTGACAAGCTTCATGATCTTATCCAGTTTTTCAAAGTTATATTCTTCTTCCGAAGGCTGCAGTGCTGCCCAGCTGAACACATTCAAAGTGAGTGTATCAATATGTGCTTCTTTCAGAAGTCTCATATCCTCCTGCCAGATTTCTTCCGGCCATTGTTCCGGGTTGTAATCCCCTCCATACATCATTTTCTTTATCTTTAATTGCTGATTCATGTTTTATTTCCTCTCTTTACAGAAACTTTCTAACTGCAGATCCACTGTCTGTTTCTGTTTTTAAAAAGAACCCTGGTATCCTCTACCGGGGTTCTCGTCTTACTGCGCTCAGTGTTCCTGCGACAGTCACGTTCTTATCACCGTTTACAGGTATACTCGTAAGCAGTAATTGTTTTTAGTTTTCAGAAGACTGATCGTCTGCTGCATCATCTGTTACGTTCTTTCCTGTTGGATATTTCTCAGCTGACGCTTTTCTTGCTGCTGTCCAGTCTTTTGCATTCTGCTTATCAACTTCCAGGACATCATCATATCCAAGTCCTTTGGCTGTTGTCTGCATGTCTTTTAAGATGCTTGCAAACTCGCTGTCGTTAGAAGCAAAAACCATCTTCCAGGAGTTATCTACAACGGCTGACTTACACTGTCCGCGGACTGTTGTAATATTGGAATCAGCCTCCGGGATAGAGTAACTTGATCCTGGTGCAACTTCGATCATATTATTATTCTGGACATATTCCATTGTTGAAGAAGCTCCCATATGTTCTGCCCAGTCTTTATCAAGTTCTGTCTGATTATTTGCAATGGTTGTTTCCCATGTCTGCCAGTCATAAGCCTCTCCGGTATCCGGATCAATATCTTCAAGGTTTACAGGCTTAAAGTTCAGTGCTGAAATACCGTCTTTCCAGTTTCCTCCGCCGTACTCTTCCGGTACCTCTACACTGTTGTTCGGAAGTGCTTTTTTACCAAAGTCTGTCAGTTCTGGTTTTCCGTCTGAATTAACTTCGTAAGTAAGTCCTTCAATACCTGCTGCACCGTTTGACTGTCCATTCAGACGGATTCCTTCCGGTGAATACAGCCAGTCAATGAAATCTGCCATTCTCTGTGGATCTTCTGCATTACTTCCGATACAGATTACTCTGGAGGAATCACCTTCCGGACAACTTCCGTAAGAAAAGATCTTCATATCTTTTACAGGAGCGAACATAAATCCTTTTCCTGCCGCTTTATTCTCTGCTGTGTTATAAAGATTCTGTCCAACCCATGGCCATGGACAATACAGTACTTTTCCGTTCGTATATTTTGCTGACCATGTATCATAATTCTGTGTTGTTGAATCCGGATCTACAAGCCCTCTCTGATTTGCCTCGTAGAAGAATTTCAGTGCCTGGATGTACACAGAATCATCATCAATAATACTCTGTGTAGAAGAACCATCTGCACTTAACAGTTCAAATCCAACTTCATCATATCCGTACATACAAGCAATCTGTTTTGCATTATTCAGCATGTTATCATCCCAATCTTTGAACAGGGAGATTGCATAGATATCATTAGATCCTTCTGTCTGTCTTGCCAATGTCTGCATCTGCTCAAGAACATCCAGAAAGTCCTCCAGATTGTTCATCTCCGGATATCCAAGCTGTTTGTAATAGTCCCAGCGGATGTATGGTCCGAATGTTGGCTCCAGTCCTTCACTTGCCTCTGTCGCTGCATCAGAAGATACTGAATTTGGAAATGCATACATTCCATCTTCAGAAAGTCCTGTATTTGTTGCAGTAACCGCATCTCCATAATTCTTCAGGATATCTTTTCCATCCATCAAATCTGTCGCATCCATAACAAGTCCTGCTGATACAACGTCATTAAGCCTTCCGTTGTTTGTATTGATCAGAACAAGATCTCCAAGATCACCTGCTGCGGAACGTGTCTGGTACAAAGTATCTCCACCGCCTGCAACGTTTGGAGCAATGATGTTCAACTCCATATTGAACTTATCTTTTACAACTTTTGCAAACCATCCACTCTGGATTCCCTGATAGTTTGCGAAATCGTCATAGACATCTACAGTAATAAATTTGTCGTAGTTGCCATCTTTTGATCCTGTGTTTTCAGTTTTCTTGCTGCCACAGCCTGCAAGTGTTGACACTACAAGTGCTGTGCAGAGAACTGCACTGATTAATTTCTTTTTCATAATGCTCTCCTTTTTCATTTACTCTCTTGCCATCTGCCTTTTGCCTTTACAGATGTACCTTATTCTCATTAGCCTTTGACTGAACCAATCATAATACCTTTGACAAAGAATCTCTGGAACATTGGATAGATACAGAGAATCGGGAGAACAACGATAACAGATACTGTCATCTGGATCGAAGTTCCTGTCTGTTGCGTTGCAAGCGCTGCCGCACTCATTCCGGCTACTCCGCTGTTTCGCACCATGGCAGCAAGTGAACTTGCCTGATTGATATAAGTATACAGCAAATACTGCAGAGAATACAATTTCTGATCTGTGATATAAATCAATGTATCCTGATAGTTATTCCACTGGTTTACTGCTGCAAAGATTGCTACAGTTGCCAGGATCGGCGTACAGGTCGGAAGAATGATCTTGTAAAAAATCTTGAAGATTCCGGCTCCATCAATCTCAGCCGCCTCCTGAAGTGCCTTTGGAAGAGACTCTACATAAGTCTTGACCAGGATAATATTGAACGGCTGCACGATCGTCGGGATGATATATACCCAGAATGTGTTCGTCAGATGCAGATTTTTCATTGTAATAAACATCGGGATCAGACCTGCATTAAAATACATTGTAATAACTGTAAATCTGTACCACAGTTTTCTCTTCCACATTTTTTCCTGTGTAAACATAAATCCCAGAAATGCTGTGACGATTACTGTAAGTCCTGTTCCGATCACAGTTTTTCCAATAGATACAAGTGCTGCTGTTCCAAGTCCGTTCAGCTCAAGCAGAGCTTTATAGTTGGAAAAATGAATTCCCTTTGGCAGGAAGTTGATTGCGCCTGCCGCGCTCAGATCGTTGGCACTGATTGTATTGATCACCATATAATAGAAAGGATAGATACAGATCAGTGTAAAAATACCAAACACCAGATAGTTTATAATATTAAATGAAACATCTCCGGCTGTCAGCTTCTTTTTCTTTTTTATCGCTAACTGACTCATCTTGTTCTCCTTTCTTATATGATGGATTCTCCACGTGTTTTCTTGGAAACCACGTTACATACAGACAATAATGCTACACTGATAATACTCTTTAACATACTGATCGCGGTCGCCAGTGAGTAACTGCTTCCTGTCATACCAATGTTGTATACATACAGATCAAGTACCTGGATATGTGTCTTGTTAAATGAGTTCTGGAATACAAAGTACTGATCCAGTCCATTGTTCAGGAAGTTGGATACCGCCATCATCAACATAATGAAGAATGTCGGAAGCAGTGCCGGCAACGTAATGTATCGCATTAGCTGAAATCTTCCTGCGCCATCAATTTCTGCTGCCTCATACAGCTCCTGATCGATTCCTGCAATGGATGCCAGATAGATGATTGCTCCCCATCCAAGTCCTTTCCATGTATTCCAGAGAAGCATCCACAAATATGTATGTGCATCGCTGTCAAGGAACTTAATCGGATCTGTGATGATTCCTGCATTTTCCAGCAGGCTGTTCACCATACCTGTTGATGAGAACAATGCAAATGCTACAGCGTATACAAGAACCCAGCTGATGAAGTTCGGCAGTGTTGTAAATGTCTGTACAAATGTCTTGAACTTCTTACATTTGATCTCATTTAAGAAGATTGCAAATCCCAATGGAAGGATTGATGTCAGCAGTCCCAGTAAACTCATGGCAAATGTATTCTTCATTACCTGAATCAGCTGTGCTACCTGTGTCTTATTTGTAAAGAGCATCTTAAACCACTGAAGTCCTACAAATTCGCAATCCGAAAGACTTCTTGGCGGTTTGTAATCATAAAATGCATAGATCCAGCCATGCAATGGGAAATATGAGAACAAAAACACCAGAATCAAAAAAGGTAGAATCCAGAAGAAGTAGTTATATCCTTTCTTCGCCCCCACTTTTGCTCCAGACGTACTCTTTACAGCAGTCTTACCTTTTTTCATTTTTCCTTACCTCCTTATCTGCCATTAATCCTATCATTCCAAATCCGTTCTGAATACCGGAAGAATTCATACTTATTTCCGCTTAAAATCCGCTTTTTACATGTAAAATAGATCGAACATCTATTTTTTCATGTATTTCGCAACTCTTTTTTACAGTAGTTATTTTCTTTTTATATTTATATAGTGATACCAGGGTCGATAAATCTGAAACCACCTGTTCTTGCATAATAATAGTGAAATGGTTCTGCACCCTGATACAAACATAAAACTGGAGGTATCTTTTATGGAAACAAAAGGAAAACTTATGAACCCTGTTCTTGATTTTATTAACACACTTTGTAATTATGTAGTTCTTAATCTTGTATTTTTAATCACTTGTCTTCCGGTATTCACAATCGGCACGGCACTGTCTTCTTTATATTATGTGACACTTAAGGAGGCTCGCAGCGAATATGGATATCTGGTTCGTCCTTACTTAAGTGAATTTCGAAAGAACTTGAAATCAGGTACTGCTGCATTCGGTATGTTATTCGTAATCGGAGCTGTTCTTTTATTTAATCTTGTGTTCTGGTACTCCATGGGCACGATTGCAACATCTGTCCTCTCCGGACTATTTGTCATTGCACTGATTCTCTGGCTCTTTGTGTTTACTTATACATTTCCACTGATTGCCAGATTCCAGAACAGCACAAAGCAGACACTGAAAAATGCGCTTTGTCTGATGATGTGCAATGTAAAAGCAACTATCGCACTTGCATTAATTTATATTACTGTAATCACACTTTGCGTGTTTGCACGCCCTATGAAGCTTCTTATGGTACTGTTTGGATTTGCATTTATCGCATATTGCCAGTCCTTTATCTTTAAAAAGGTTTTCGAACCATATGAAAAAGAGCAGGAAGAAGAATAAATTAATTTATCGCAGAAAGGATATGAGAAATTATGAAATTCGGACATTTTGATGACCAGGCAAAAGAATACGTCATTACATCCCCGGAAACTCCATTGCCTTGGATCAACTATCTTGGAAATGAAAGTTTCTTTTCCCTGATCTCCAACACTTGCGGAGGGTACAGCTTCTATAAAGATGCCAAATTGCTCCGCCTGACTCGTTACCGCTACAACAATGTTCCGGCAGATACGGACGGACGTTATTACTTCATCCGCCACAACGGAACTGTATGGACACCTGCGTGGCAGCCGGTTAAAACAGAGCTGGATTCTTACGAGTGCCATCACGGTCTTGGCTACAGCCGTTTTGTCTCTTCCAAAGACAAAATTCTCGCAGACCTGACAGCCTTTGTTCCGCTTCACGAAACGCTTGAAGTAAACCGTCTTGTTCTTACAAATAAAAATGAAACAGAAGAGTCTCTTGATCTGACTTCTTATGTGGAATTCTGTTTCTGGAATGCAGTCGATGACTCCACAAACTTCCAACGTAACTTAAGTCTTGGTGAGGTAGAAGTTTGCGGTTCTGAACTGTATCACAAGACTGAATACCGTGAACGTCGGAATCATTTTGCATATTATACAGTAAATGCTCCGATTGACGGATTCGACACAAGCAGAGATGATTTTCTCGGTGTCTATGGTTCTATTGAGCATCCAAAGAGTGTCTACGAAGGTGTATCCCATAACTCCGTTGCCAGCGGTGGTTCCGTGATCGGATCTCATCATCTGAAAGTAACGCTCGCTCCAGGTGAATCCAGGAGCTTTATCTTCCTACTCGGATACAGTGAGAATCCATCAGATGACAAATGGGAAGCACTAAACGTAATCAAAAAAGAAAATGCCCGCGCTGCAATCGCACGTTTTTCAACAGATGCACAAGTTGACGCTGCGCTCACTGACTTAAAAGAGTACTGGAAGAATCTGCTCTCTACTTATACTTTGGAAAGCAGTGATGAAAAGCTTAATCGCATGGTTAATATCTGGAATCAATACCAGTGCATGGTAACATTTAACATGTCCCGTTCTGCCTCTTATTTTGAATCCGGAACCGGACGTGGAATGGGATTCCGTGACTCCTGCCAGGATCTCTTAGGCTTTGTCCATCTGATCCCAAATCGCGCAAGACAGAGAATTCTGGATATTGCTGCAACTCAGTTTGAGGATGGAAGTGCCTACCACCAGTACCAGCCTTTGACAAAGAAAGGAAATTCTGATATCGGAAGCGGATTCAATGATGACCCGCTCTGGCTGATTGCCGGTACTGCTGCTTATATCAAAGAAACCGGAGATCTTTCTATCCTGACTGAACAGGTAGACTTCAATAATGATCCTTCCCTTGCGCGCCCTCTGATGGAGCATTTGAAACGTTCTTTTGATTATACTCTGACGCATCTTGGACCACACGGTCTTCCGCTGATCGGACGTGCTGACTGGAATGACTGCTTGAACCTAAACTGCTTCTCTAAAGAACCAGGTGAATCTTTCCAGACATTTGGACCATCTGAAGGACCTGTTGCTGAATCTGTCTTTATTGCCGGAATGTTTGTTAAATACGGAAGAGAATATGCACAGATCAATGAACTTCTTGGAGAGAAAGAAGAAGCAACGCGTGCAATGAATGCCATAGACCAGATGTACGATACAATTCTGGATGCCGGATGGGATGGAGAATGGTTCCTCCGTGCCTACGATGCATTTGGAGAAAAAGTCGGATCCAAAGAATGTGAAGAGGGACAGATTTACATTGAACCTCAAGGATTCTGTGTTCTTGCCGATGTCGGTGTCAATGACGGTCAGGCTGAAAAGGCTCTGGACTCTGTAAAGGAACGTCTGGATACAAAATACGGTATTGTTTTACAGCAGCCTGCTTATACTACTTACCACCTGAATCTTGGTGAAATCTCCTCCTATCCGCCGGGATATAAGGAGAATGCCGGTATCTTCTGCCATAATAATCCCTGGGTTTCAATCGCAGAAACGAGAATCGGCCGTGGAAACCGTGCTTTTGAAATATACAGAAGAACTTGTCCTGCTTATATCGAAGAGATCAGCGAGATTCACAGAACAGAGCCTTATGTATACTCTCAGATGATTGCCGGAAAAGATGCTCCAAAACACGGAGAAGCAAAGAACAGCTGGCTGACCGGAACTGCCGCATGGACTTTTGTCAATGTGTCCCAGTATATCCTTGGAATCCGCCCGACTTTTGACGGCTTGGAGATTGATCCGTGTATTCCTTCTGAACTGAATGAATTCACTGTCACACGTATTTACCGCGGTGCAACTTATGAAATTCATGTAATGAACCCGAATCATGTAGAAAAGGGAATCACATCTGTTAAAATTAATGGAAAAGAGATTCCTGTCGCTGATTTGTGTCCAACGCGTACAACTCATGAGGCAGCAGGCGGGATCTGCATCCGTCCGGAAGACGGGACAGACTTCTACCACATAGATCTGATACTTGGATAAAACAGATCAGCTGTGAGATTATACTTATTTCTTTAGATACGAATAGCAGGCTTTAAATGAAGAAAAGCCTGCTATTCGTATCTGTTATTATTGATTGCTTTTAAGTATTCTTGAACTTCTTGTAATCCAGAAGAATGTCGCTACAAAGATAATACCTTTTACAATAGATGTCGATGAAACTGCACACCAGATTCCATTAAGTCCGAGTGCTGTTCTGCAAAGGAGAATTGCCAGTGGAATTCTCGCTCCTGTAAATATAATTGAGATTACACTGCACAAATGTGTCTTTCCAAGTCCGGATAACGCGCCGACCGTCATAAGCTCTACGCACATAAATGCTTCGCTGATTCCTACGATTATAAGGTAATCCACTGCAATTTCAATTGCTGTTGCTTCATGGAAAAAGATTCTTGCGATTGGTTTTGGAACAAATACAAATATTGCTGTAATTATCAATCCCCAGATACCAACTGTCCATAAAGATGCTCTGTATCCTTTCTTGACACGATCCATCTTATTAGCCCCATAGTTCTGCCCAACAAATGCATTCAGCGCTGCAGCGAATCCATCTGCCGTATTCCATGAAAGTGATTCAATCTGACCACCGACTCTCTGTACTGCAACTGCCTCAGCACCAAAGACGGATACCATACGTGCAAGTACCATTGAGATTACACAATAAGCCATTCCCTGAAGTGCTGTCGGGATTCCGATCTTGCAGATTCCACTTACATATTCCATCGGAATTCTTGCAAACAGACGAATTCCTTTTAATACATTATCCTTCTTCTGTACAAAGATTCCGATGATCATCACACTCATTACGATTCCCTGTGCTGTTACTGTCGCAATTGCTGCACCTGCCACACCTAATTCAGGAAGCGGTCCCGGACCAAGAATCAGTACCGGATCCAGAATCATATTAATTACCAGTCCGATCAGGTTCGCAATAAACGGAGTCTTTGAATCTCCCTGTGCAGTATAAATCCCTGTCAATGTAAATGTCAGAAATGAAAATACGATCAAACCGCAGGCGATTCTTGTATAAGAAAGTGCAGCCGCAATTGCTTCTGCATCATCTAACTGAAAAAAGCCGATCAGTCGATGTAAAAACAACAATACAATTGCCGCATATACCAATCCCATCAATGTAGCTAACTGTACTGCGGTCTGCGCATATTTATTCGCCTCGTCTCTATTTCCTTTTCCAATATGCTGCGCCACTTGAACCTGTCCGCCCATTCGAGCCATAGATGCCAATCCCTGTGACAGCCAGGTGTACATTCCTCCGACACCAACTCCGGCTACTGCCTTTGAACCAAGCAGACCGATCCATGCCATATCAGTAAGATTATATAATGTCCCTAAAAATGACGATGCCATAATCGGTATCGCCAGCTTCGTCAAGGTCTTTAAAATAGGACCCTTTGTTAAATTTCCTTCCATATCTTCCCCACATACCATAATTTTTGCTATCAAGTTGTTCTGCATTCTACTGTGCACTCTAATAGCATCGCTATAGACAAGACTACTATATAATGGTATTTTTTGCAATCCTTTCTTGTGATGGCAAGTTCCAAAACACAGAAACACGGAGAAATCCTGGTCAGGGATCTCTCCGTGTTTCTATTCTATAGAGATGATACGTCACGATTTACTCGATTGCTTCTGTTTCAATTACGAATTTTACAGTACCTTCCATTCCGCTGTCTTTTCCACTGAATGTTGTATAAGTACAATCATCCGATGTAAGTGCATCAAAACGGTCAAGTACATCACCGAGTTCGTCTTCTACTGTGCTCTTTAATTTGCTTGTTCCTTCACGGTCGAACTTCTCCATACCGTCTGCGAGCTCTCTTGCTCCAGACTGAAGAGTTGCTGCGCCTTCACGAAGGGCTGCGCTGTTCAGTGAAAGCTGTGCTGCTCCGGATGACATTTGGCTTCCCAGTGTATTCAGTCCGCTTGCCAGCTGGTTTGTTCCGCTCTGAAGTGTCTGAACTCCTGCTACCAGTGTTGAACTGTTGGCTTTCAGTTTGTTTGCTCCTGCTAAAAGTGCATCATTATTTGCACTCAGCTGTGAAAATCCTCCGTTCAGTTCAAGAATTCCTGTAACTGCTGCCGGGAACTGTGCCTGTACAGACTCGTTTAATGTTCCGAGATTAGATGAGAAGGATCCGATTGCTGCATTCAGTCCCTGCATTCCTGCGTTCAACTGATCTACTGATGCAGACAGCTGTCCAAGTGCTTCTGTTGGAAGCTGTGACTTCATAGCTGTAATAGAATCTAACTTCTCTTTCATTTCCGGTAATTGAGTGTTCAGATCATTCGCAGTCTTTTTAAATGTTTCCATAGAAGCTGCAATCTCTCCCATTTCCTTCTGAATTGGAGTTGTGTCAATTGACGGAAGTGATACTGACACTTCACTTGCCTTCTCCAATCCAAGCAGTCCATCCGCTGCATTCGATGCTGCATTCAGCTTATCAATTGCTGCCTGAAGATCGGCCTTTGCTGTCTCATCTTCTGTCTGATCTTTCTTTGTCTGTAACTCACTGATTGCTGAATTGATTGTTGCTTTACTGCTTGTTGCTGCACTCTGCGCTGCATCTACTTTATTATTGTAATCTGCAATCTTTGCATTCAGGTCATTTACTGCATTCTGACAAGTCTCATCCAAAGAAGTCAGCTGTCCGTTAATCTGTTCCAGCTGCTGACTTAAGCTCTGTAAATTACCTGCTATATTCTGAACCGGTACTGCAATTCCATCATTCAGTGCTGTCTCAAGCTGCTCTGTCTGCTCGATCATTTCATTTCCGGTTGTAAGCATGTTTTTAACCTGGCCCAAAAGTGCCTGCACTTCCTGGCTTCCGAGGGATGCCTTAAGCTGTACTGTACCTGCTGCCAATTGTTTTGACGCTGACTGAATATCTTCTGTCGCACTGCCCTCTCCGTCAATTGCTGCATTCAGCTGATTGATTGCTCCCTGTACTGTTTTCAGTCCGCTGCTGAGCTGACTCAGTTTCGCTGCCCCTGCTGCCAACTGCTGTTCACCGCCAATATAAGCTGTAACTCCGTCAGCCAGTGTATTTGTTCCGTCTGTATAATCCTGCACACCTTTGACAACTTTGTTGACACCATTCACATACTCTGTTACACTTCCGCTCAACTCGCCATTGCTTCCAAGATATTTCTGAATTGCATCATTCAGTGTATCTGCGCCTTCTGTATAGCTGTTGACACCGTCTGCAAGTGTTCCGGCTCCGTCTGCAAGTGTGTCAGACCCACTTACTAACTGAAGTGCTGCATCTTCCAGTTCATCTAAGGAACTCTTCAGCGAATCAACATCTACGATATTATCAAAATCAATGTCATCAAGAAGATCGGTAAGTGCCACTGTAAATGTAGAAGACATTGTGAAATCTGTCACATCAGCTTCCACGCAGAGACTTTCCGGGATTGTCAGATCTTCTGTTTTGCTTTCGTCCAGATTCAAACTTTCTTTCATGCCAGGCATTCCGAATCCGACTACGATATTCTTGCTTCCATCAGAAATAACTTTTCCGTTATCAATCGTAACATTGCTAAATGTTTCATTCGGAAGGATCATTCCCGTCATCATGACAAATGGTGTGTAAACTTCTTCTTGTTTTCCATCTACGCTGACTGTTTTCTTCTCTTTATTTGTATAATCCACCTGAATCTTCAGATGTCCGCTTTTTCCTTTCAGATCTGCCGGTTTGATTTCTTTTCCGTCCAGATAATACGTAAGTTTTACAGAAACCGGAAGATCCTGGTCTGTTGTTCCCTGATAATAAATATCCTCACCGTCTGTATTCCATGTCAGTGTGTCTCCGGACGTTGTGAATGTCTCATCACCTTTTACATTTTTAATATCTTTCAGTGTACTTGCATCTGTCAGGCTTCCTGATACACTGCCTGAATTCTTCAGCCAGTTAGATACTGTTACTTCATCAATTGTTCCTGTTGCGTCTGCATTGACATAAACTGTCTCTTCCTTATAAACTGCATCTGCGTCAGAGCTTGTTCCGGCAGCAAAGACCGGGACAGCGCCCATCATCACTGACATTCCAACGGCAAGAGAAGTTGTGAGTCCACGTTTGATTTTTCTGTTTTTGTTCATGATTCTTACATCCTTTCTACTTTTTTCCACCGAGGAATCCGATGGACGTCTTACATATTACTTTGTCAAATATCATAAACATCGCCGGCAGTACCAGGATTACAACGATCATACTGATGATCGCACCTCGCGCAAGCAAAGTACATATCGAACCGATCATTTCAACCTGTGAGTAACAGGCTACCCCAAATGTTGCCGCGAAGAAGCTTAATCCGCTGCTGATAATTGACGGCATACTGGTCTTATGAGCAATACTGATTGCTTCCATCTTATCTCGTCCGCGCTGACGTTCTTTCTGATAGCGGGTCGTCATTAGAATCGCATAATCTACAGTTGCTCCCAACTGAATTGCTCCGATTACTATACTTGCAACAAACGGAAGACTCGTTCCCTGGTAAAACGGGATCGCCATATTAACCATAATTGCAAATTCAATAACTGCCACCAGTATAATCGGCAGTGAAATTGACTTGAAGATAATCATTATAATGATAAATATCGCTGCGATTGAAAGTGCATTTACATTTACCAGATCCACATTGGTTACATCCTCCAGATCTTTCATCAGAGGAGCTTCACCGATTACCATCGCATTTTTGTCATAAGATTTTACAATCTTGTCAATTGATGCAATCTGTGTATTCACTTCATCTGTTGCTGATTCGTATTCCGAGCAGACAAATGCAAGTTCGTAATCATCGCTCTGCAGCATATCTTTGATGTCATCCGGTATCATAGAATCCGGTACCGTCGGTCCGATCAGAGAATTCATACTGATCGTCCATTTTACACCTTTCACCTGATCGATCTCATCAAACATTTTTGACTTCTGTTTTGCATCCATGTTTCTATCCAGCATAACCATATGGATATTACTCATGTCGAAGTCTTTCTTAAGTTCTGCATTCGCTACATTGCTGTCAAGTGTAGACGGAAGTGAATCTGCAATATTGTAGTAGATCTTTGTGTGATTATTTCCATAGATTGCCGGGAATAAAAGCACCAGGAAAATAACAATCCACACTTTATAGTGTTTCGTAATAAATGCGGATGGCTTATCCATGTTGCTGAACAACAATTTATGTTTTGTTTTCTCGATCGGCTTATCAAATACAAGCACAAGTGCAGGTAAAATTGTCACACAACAGATCACACCGATCAATACACCTTTCGCCATAACGATACCAAGATCCCGGCCAAGTGCAAATGTCATAACACACAAAGCTACGAATCCGGCTACTGTCGTAACAGAACTTCCTGCCACTGACTTAAATGTATTGGAAATCGCATGCCCCATGGCACGTTCTTTCTCTCCCGGAAAACGCTTCTTATTTTCCTCGTAGCTGTTCAAGAGGAAAATAGAATAATCCATTGTCACTCCCAGCTGCAGTACCGCGGTCAATGCTTTCGTAATATACGAAGTCTCACCGAGGAAAATGTTGCTTCCAAGGTTGTAGAGAATTGCAAGTCCGATACTGATCAGGAACAGAATCGGTACTACGAAAGATCCGCTTGTCAGCTCTAGTACCACCAGACTTAAAAGTGCTGCAATGACTACATAAACCGGAAGTTCTTTGAGTGCCAGATTCTTGATGTCTGTGACGACTCCGGTCATACCACTGATAAAGCACTGATCGTTCGCTATCTTCCGCATCTGTCCGACTGCATCCATTGCTTCGTCGGAAGATGTTGTATTATCAAACAATACAAGCATCATCGTGGCATCACCCTTGAAAAATGCCTCCCTTAAATCCTTTGGGATCATCTCCACCGGAAGACTGATATCAGCCACATCATCATACCAGAGTACATCTTTTACATGTGGTACTTCACTGAACTGATCTTCCAGCTTCTGGACATCCTTCATCTCCATGTTCTCAACCACCACCATGGAGAAAGCACCCATCCCATACTCATCTACCAGAATATCCTGACCTTTCACTGTCTCCAGATGCTCCGGCAGATAACTGAGCAAATCATAGTTTACACGTGTCTTTGCCATCCCGATGACCGACGGGATAATCAGAAGAAATCCGATGATCAACATCAGAACTCTGTGTCTGGCAATCCATTTGCCAACTTTAACCATTTGTATCATCTCCTAAACTGTCTCACTACTCAAGTCTCTTATAGTATAGCGCAAAATGACCGATAGTCAATATTTTTTATTAAAAAAATGAAAATTGGTCATTTTTGTTGACTTTCAGAGAATTTGTGCCATACTAATAAAAGGCAATAGGAATTTTTCACAGAATACATTTTTATGAAGCCCGCCTATTGGCAAATTTAAAATTATATATTAGAATCACTAAAGACATACAAAGGAGGTCATTGAGATCATGGGAAAAGTAGATGATAACAAAAAACTGAAAATGAATACACTGCTCCAGACTGCATTTGACCTGTTCACCGGAAAAGGCTTTGCCAAAACAACTGTATCCGACATCGTGAATCAGGCCGGTCTGGCAAAGGGGACATTCTATCTTTATTTCAAAGATAAATATGATTTAAGAGATAAATTGATTGCATACAAAGCCTGTCAGCTTTTTGATGATGCACACAAGCATCTTGAAGGAGCTGAGATTAATTCTTTAGAAGAAGAGATTCTCTTTTTGACAGACTATATTATTGATCGTTTCCAAAAACAGCAGTCCTTATTAAAGTTTTTGGCAAAGAATCTCTCCTGGGGAGTTTTCCAGGATGCTGTCGGAACAGGTTCTGTAGTGTCCAGACAATTTTATGACCACTACAGAAATTCACTTGTAAAATATAATGTAAACTGTGAGAATCCGGATCTCTTACTTTTTACACTAATTGAATTGATCAGTTCAACAAGTTACAACTGTATCCTTCATGCGAAACCTGTTTCTATGGAAGAGTACAAACCTTATCTTCATAAATCACTCAAGAAGGTCTATGAAGTGTTTGTAAGCGTTCAGGATTAAGTTTATTTTATTTAATTTATTTTTCTTTTAATGTTTGAACATAATTTTGACACATTTTCTGTCTATACTAAGACTCAGATAGTTGATAAACAACTATCTCCCCCCTCATAAAGTAATGGCATCCCGGTATGCCGGGATGTCGACTTTACTCTCATTCCTTTAGATAATAAAAAGAAGACCCGATTGCCAATCTGCTGAAACAGTGAGGTGCTCGGGTCTTCTTTTTGTATTTTATATGACTGCAACGCGAAAGCCCGCTAACCTTTCGGCTAACGGGCTTCGTTGTGTTTATAGTTATCTAAAGGAATGAGAGTAAAGTGTTGACACTTTCCTGTGTCACAACTTTATGAGGGGGGGAAGATAATTGATTTTCTCTTATCAACTATCTTGATATTAGTATATCCGGAAAATGTGTCAAAAGTATGAGTGTTTTCTTAAAGAAGACGAAAAAATATAAACTGATTATAAAAAAATATAAACTGATAGTTTATTTTCTACGTTCTTCCATCCACTCGAGAAGATCTTCATATACCTGCTCCCTGTCTGTCTCGTTAAGCAGTTCATGACGATCACCGGCATACAGCCTTAGACTGATGTCCTGGATTCCGGCCGCTTTGTATTTCTCATAAACCTTCCTTACGCCTTTTCCAAATCCTCCAACCGGATCTTCGGCACCGGCTGCGAAAAGGATTGGAAGCTGCTTCGGAATCATATAGATACTTTCTTTTTTCTCCATTATAAGCATCCCGGTAAACATGCTATAATACGCGTTCACTGTAAAGACAAAGGAGCACAGTGGATCTGAAATATATTTTTCCAGATGTTCTTCATCACTGGTTACCCAGTCCGCGCGTGTCTTAGGATTCTTGAATTTCCTGTTATAAGCACCGACTGCCATTCCATCGACCAATTTGCTTTTGTAATGCCATCCACGGAAAATTGCCAGTGTTCTGCAAAGTCTCCTTGCAAACTGAAGTGTTGCTTTCTTTTGATCTGCTACAACTCCGATAAACATTGCTCCCGCCAGCCCATTTCCATACATCTGTACATACTGGCGCAAAAGACTTGAGCCCATGCTATGTCCTAACATAAAGTAAGGTACATCCGGATATTTCTTCATCGTCCGCTGACGAAGTGTATGCATATCTCCGATCACGCATGCATTTCCATATTTTTCGTTAAAAAATCCATACTCCGACTTGCTCTGCACAGATTTTCCATGTCCTAAATGATCGTTTCCAACGACATAATATCCATGACTACACATGAATTCTGCAAATTCATCGTATCTCTTAATATATTCCACCATTCCATGGCTTAACTGCAGGACAGCTTTCACTTCTCCTTCCGGTTTCCACTCAATCGTGTGGATCTCCGTATTGCCATCCTTTGAAGGGAAATAAAACTCATCTCTCATCGTTCATTCACTACCTGTCATCTAATTTGATATAATCACGATATGGTGCAAGCGGCTTATAAGCCGGACGTATGATCTTATCTACATTCTTCAACTCTTCCAGTCTGTGTGCACTCCATCCAACGATACGTGCTGCCGCAAAAATTGGAGTATATAATGCCGGTGGAAGATCAAGCATGCTATAAACAAGTCCACTGTAGAAATCTACGTTCGCATTAACACCTTTATACATCTTACGTCTCTCGCTAATGATCTCCGGTGCCATCTTCTCTACTTTCTCATACAGTGCATATTCTGCCTCGTGGCCCTTTTCATATGCAAGCTGCTTTACAAACTTCTTGAAGATCTCCGCTCTTGGGTCGGATACAGAATAAATCGCATGTCCCATTCCATAGATCAGACCTCTCTTATCAAACGCTCTCTTTTCCAGCAGTGCCTCAAGGTAAGCTCTGATCTGATCATCATCCTGCCAGTCTGTCAGCTGCGTCTTCATATCTTCAAACATCTGTGTTACTTTCACGTTCGCACCACCATGCTTTGGCCCTTTCAAGGACGCCATAGCTGCTGCAATTGTAGAATAAGTATCTGTTCCTGAAGATGTAACAACATGCGTTGTAAATGTTGAGTTGTTACCACCGCCATGATCCATATGAAGAACAAGAGCCATATCAAGGATCTTCGCCTCAAGTTCTGTATACTGACGATCTTCTCTGAGCATCATCAGAATATTCTCTGCCATAGACAGTTCTTTCTTCGGTGCATAAATATACAGGTCTTCACCCATTTTATAATTGTAAGCAAGATAGCTGTAAACCATAAGCATTGGGAACTGGCTGATCAGGTTCAGACTCTGACGCAGTACATTCGGAATGCTTGTATCATCCGCTTTGTCATCGTAAGAATAAAGCTGAAGAATACTTCTTGTAATACTGTTCATCATATCACGGCTCGGAGCCTTCATGATCACGTCACGTACAAAATTCGGTGGAAGCATCCGGCGGTCAGCTATCATATCCTTAAAATTCTCAAGTTCCTTCTGATTCGGAAGCTCTCCGAAAAGAAGCAGATATGCAATCTCCTCAAATCCAAAATGTTTCGCCTCAAGAAATCCGCTTACAAGATCTTTAATATTGTAACCTCTGTAATAAAGATTACCTGCACACGGTACGGATACACCGTCTACAATCTTTGTTGCACACACATCGGATATATTCGTCAATCCGGCAAGTACACCTTTACCGTTCAGATCTCGAAGTCCTCTTTTTACCTCGTATTTGGTATAGAGTTCTTTGTCAATTGCATTGTTCGTTTCACATTTCAGAGCAAGTTCTTCAATCTCCGGAGTGATGTCAAAAAATATGCTGTTAATATCTTTGGCCATGGGCTCTTCCTCCTTCTCTTGTTTCTTCTAATGTCTTTTATCTTTTAATTATACTAGATATCCGTCTAGTAAACAATTAACTGAATATTAAATCTTTATGAATCAAAAAGTGAAGAAGAATAAAGTTGCTGTCCACTACATTTTTGTAAACAGCAACTTTGTAAATCCCTTTAATATTATTTTATCTGCAATCATAAAGAAAATCTGCCAGCTTTGCAAATTCTTCCAGCGTAAGGGCTTCCCCTCGAATAGATGCACCTCTTCCGAGTGCTTCAATCGCTGCCTCGATTTCTTCCTTCGTGTAGTCAAGTTCTGCCGAATTCTTCAGTCCATTTGCCAAAGTCTTTCTTCTCTGGTTAAAGGAGGCACGGATAATACGGAACATAAGCTTTTCATCCTTCACCTTCACCGGTGGTTCTTCATAACGTTCCAGACGGATTACCGCAGATCCAACCTTCGGACGAGGCATAAAACAGTTCGGTGGTACATTGGCCACAATATATGGTTTCGCATAATATTGCACAGCCAGAGACAGTGCACCATAGTCCTTCGTTCCCGGTCCCACCTGCATACGGTCTGCAACTTCTTTCTGAACCATAACTGTAATACTCTTGATCGGAACATGATTCTCAAAAAGTCCCATAATGATCGGCGTTGTAATGTAATATGGCAGGTTGGCCACAACCTTGATCGGTTTTCCTCCATTTTCCTCTTCTGCAAGCTTTGCAATATCTACTTTCAGAACGTCATTGTTAATAACCCGGGCATTGTCATAATCTGAAAGCGTATCTTCCAGAATCGGAATCAGTGCCTTGTCAATCTCAACTGCAACAACTTTTCTCGATGCACATGCCAGATACTGTGTCATCGTTCCGATTCCCGGTCCGATTTCCAATACAAAATCATCTTTTGTAATCTCTGCTGCCGCAATAATTTTGTCCAGTACATGTGTATCGATCAGAAAGTTCTGACCGAACTTTTTCTGGAATACGAAATTATATTTCTGTAATACTTCTATCGTATTCTGTGGATTTCCAAGTGTTGGTTCTTTCATCTCATCTCTCCATTTCTTATAATTGATATAAATCCCTTGCATTCTTCTCTGTCTGTTCGATCACCTGCTCCGCAGAAATGCCTTTTAGCTCTGCGATCGCTTCTACAACATATGGCAGGTACAAGGACGAATTTCTCTTCCCTCTGAACGGTGTCGGTGCCAGATACGGGCAGTCTGTCTCAAGAACAATTGACTCCAGTGGAATTTCTTCTACAATCTCTTTTAACTTCTTTGAGTTCTTGAATGTCACAACACCGCCGACTCCGATGTAATATCCCATCTTTACATATTCTCGCGCCATCTCAAGGCTATAAGAATAACAGTGTATCACACCTTTGAGTCCTTTTCCATGTTCTTTCATAATTTCCATCGTATCGGCTGCCGCCTCACGGCTATGGATCATCACAGGTTTGTTCATCTCTCGCGCAAGATCCAGCTGTCTGATGAACCAATGTTTCTGCAGATCATGCCCTTCTTTATCCCAATAATAATCAAGTCCGATCTCGCCAACCGCAACAATCTTCTCCATTCCAAGGAGCGCTTTCATTCGAACAAAATTCTCTTCATTCAGCGCACCGACTTCGTCCGGATGTACACCTACAGATCCATATATAAATGAATACTTCTCTGTGAGTTCTACTATCTTGTCCCAGGACTCTACTGTCGCCGCTGCATCCACTATTGTTCCGACACCACCTGCTGTCATACTGCTTAGTAGCTCATCTCTGTCTGTGTCAAACTGCTCATCATCATAATGTGCATGTGTATCAAATATCATTTTATTTACCGCCTGTTTTCAATATTTCTGGTCTTGTGCTTTATTTTACCACAAATAATTCTTCCCGTCTTCATATAATACATCCATCGCCAGACGGACACTTTCTTTTCCTGTCATCGGATCTTCAACACCGACGCTGATGCGATATCCGTTTCCTGCTTTTCCCACTATCCCTGGTGTATCGAGGATGATCTTAATCTTTTTCTCTATTCCCGGGATTATATCATTCAGCTGTAAATCAAGCTGCTTTTTTTCTATCTGTTCACTCTGTTCATTTTCGACAGCTATCCATACCGGCCAATCCTGATAAAATGGCGCGACTCCATCATTTCCCCATGTGATTTCAAGACTTGTTCCATGAATCTTAGGTTTCAATACAGCCTTTGAAATATATAACCGATATCCAAGATTTTGCAACACTTTATTATATCCGGACTCATAAGCTGCATCTGCTGTCATCGGACCAAGGAATGTAGTATGTGCTTTTTGAATAAGATTTATCGTCTGTGAAAGCTCTGTTTCCAATAGATTCTTCATTGGAACTGCACTTGTGAATTCACCGCCGGATGGTGCGTAATTCCAGAAATCCGGCATTGACTGAAGTTCCCCTTCTTCATTCGTCTGATCATAATCTCCACCATGCGCAACCTCAGAAAGCCATCTTTCTGTAGCATCCGCATCACCTGTCATATCATTATATAGCCCCATGCATTGCTTTTTTGCAATCGAAAAGGGTCTTCTCATAAGATGTTTTGCATTCGGGAAAGCTTCCAGCCATGGAAGAACATACTGCTCTCTTACAGTTCTTGATGGCAGCCGCCTGATACCTATATGATAGGCAACATGCCATTCTCCCCAATGTCCAAGACTTCCGTGTTCCACATAACTAACCAAATCAGATGTTCCATAATGTTCACCTAATGCTTTCACTGCTTTTTTATGGGCAGCCAAAAACTGTTCGTTACTGTAATCCGGTGCGAATCCTTTTCCGAAAGCTGTATCATACCACTTTCCTGCATGCCCTGTTTTCTCATACAGCCACTCGGGAATATCCATATGTCTGCTGTTTCCCGGAATGTCACACACGAATCGAAGTACCATGTGCTTTCCTTCTGCCTGCCATCTTGCCACCTGATTTTCCGCATCAATCGCATTCCAGGCAAATTGCCCTTCTGCCGGCTCAAGTTCCGCCCAGGTAATATCCATATACAGAAGCGTCACATCCTCCCGGACGCTTTCATTCCACGCACATGGCGCATATCCCATAAGCGGATTTCCAAACACTTCTTTTGTTTTCTCGTATGTTTTCTGATTTTTTCTAAAAAATTTCATAAGCAGATTTTTCCGGAAAAGCAATCTCAAATGCACTGTTTAATTCTCTTTTTGTTCTGTCAAAATCAATTTCACAATTGGCATCATTGATACAGATTATCTTATCTTTTCTTTCAGCAACTGTTCTGTAAAGCTTATCGTTATTCGCTGCAAGCTCATAATAACGACATGTTTTTTCTACGTTTTGAGGGACAAACTTGCCGCTCAACTTCTGATACTCCCGAAGAACATACTGACTGATATCTTCCTTATGTCGGAAAGGATGCCCACATACTTTCGTCAAAAGTTCCGGCTCAAGTTCCCATAATTTCTCAAATGTGTCCTTTCGAAGTGGCGATGGACCGTGAACTGTATAAAAACCGGTATAACGCGGAAATGCTATCTCTAACATATTATAGACGAAATATTTTATTGGATATCCAAAATGAAAATATGCTCCGGGCTGTTGTTTCATATTTTTATATTTATCAAAATATTTGGCAATAACCATTGCATTGTTCAAATAGATATATGGCATTACCGGATTGTCAACATTAGCCACATCTGGCTGTAATGCCAGCATATCCACAGGAAGCCCATTTCTGAAAAAATCTGTTTCACCGGTTCTTTTCAGCAGGAACATATCATCATTAAAATATACAAACTGCTCAGATAAGCCCGGGATTCTATGCATGTTCCATTCTATTGTATGAGAATTAAATGTTGGTAAAAACTCTGGCGGGATATAATCTGTATGCCGCACGACATTTAACTTTGGATGCTTTGTATTCAGCCATTTCGGTAAATGTCCCCATGTCACAAAATGGACTTTTCTCACCCAAGGCGCGCAGTTTTCAATTCCGCGGAACCAATATCTTAGATTCTCCCAATCCCGGAAGCGTTCTTCTCTGTCGTCTGTCTCCGACGATTGTTCTTTGCCATATCTTGTTTTATTCTTTTCGCTTCTCCACTCCGGGTCATTTCCATCTACCCAGGTGATTACGATATCTATGCTATTCTCTGTCTTCATATCTTTTTGCTCTTATACCTTAACGTGCTATATTTTATTTCGTTCTAATACTAGCATGTGAAAATTTAATTAGCAAGATAAAAACAGCGAGATACAGGTCATTTCCCATATCTCGCCGCTTTTCTTTCATTTTATCATATCCAATAATTGATTCATGATTTTCAATGATGATTAATGATTTCTATAGTAATTGATCAGACATCCGTCAAGAATGATCTCACGCTCTGCGTCTGTCAGATCTCCAAGCTTAAGGTTCAGTTCTTTGAGTTCATCACCTACAACATAAGCTTTGATCACATCCACTTTCTCTTCTACTGCTTTTCTCACATCAGGAACAAAGATATAATCTCCGTTCTTGAAAGAAAGTGCTTCATGATCTTCTTCTGTCAGGAACGGAAGCATTCCCCAGTTGATCAAGTTTGAACGGTAACGCTTTGTCGCATACTCTGTTGCGATATTTGCCCATCCGCCAAGTACTTTCTGACAGGAAGCTGCCTGCTCACGAGCCGATCCGTCTCCCGGTTTTACTGCGAAGATCGTACTTCCAACACCGAGATTGTCCTTGCCAACTTCCGGATATGTCTCGTGGATCTTATCCATTACCGGTTTCAGTTCTGCAAGCGCATCTACCGGACATTCATTTGCTTCAATTGCTTTCTGAGCTTTCTGTACTTCTTTCGCACGTCCAACATATGCAGGGTCTTTTCTGGAAAGAGCGAACTCTGCAAGTCCCAGTGGATTAGAACGGTAAGAAGATGTCTCTCCTGACGGAATCAGCTCATCTGTTGTTGTAACAGGGTCATGGATCTCGGATACGACCTTCACAAGCAGATTCTGCGGAAGTGCTGACATTGCCGGCCAGTCCTTAATGTTTGGTCCAAATTTGATCTCAACGCTCGGATCTGCAACGCCCTTGCTGTCAAATACACGGTTTGCATAAATATTCTTATCAAAGTGATATTTCTGTCCTTTGTATTCCACATCCATTGCTGTTGCCGGTGTTAAGAATCCCTTGTTTGCTGCTGTTGCTGCAATAGAACGAGCATCCATCAGTGCTACAGAAGAGATCTGTCCGTTCTGCAGCTTGCTTCCTTCACGGTTCGGGAAGTTTCTTGTTGTATGACGGATAGAGAATGCGTTATTCGCCGGAGTATCTCCTGCTCCGAAGCATGGTCCACAGAACGCTGTCTTCACAACAGTTCCTGCTTCCATAAGGTCTGCGATTGCACCGTTTTTAACAAGTTCCATATAGATTGGTGTACTTGCCGGGTAAACGCTGAATGTAAATTCATCTGCTCCGATGTTCTTTCCTTTGATGATATCTGCAGCTGCACAGATATTTTCAAATCCACCACCTGCACATCCTGCGATGATTCCCTGCTCTACATAGAACTTACCGTTTCTGATCTTATCCTGCAGTGAGTAATCAACTGCTCCATCAAGGCTTACAAGTGCTTTCTGCTCTACATCATGAAGGATGTCAGCCAGATTTGCATTCAGTTCATCAATTGTATAAACGTTGCTTGGATGGAACGGCATTGCGATCATAGGCTTGATCTCGCTTAAGTTTACATAAACCATACCATCATAATATGTAACTGCTCCAGGATTCAGTTCTTTGTAATCTTCACTTCTTCCGTGAATATCATAGAACTCCTGAATCTTCTCATCTGTTTTCCAGATAGAAGACAGACAAGTTGTCTCTGTTGTCATAACGTCGATTCCGATACGGAAATCTGCACTAAGCTTGCTGACTCCAGGTCCAACAAACTCCATAACCTTGTTATTCACATAGCCGTTCTTGAATGTAGCTCCGATGATTGCAAGAGCAACGTCCTGTGGTCCTACACCTTTCATTGGCTCTCCGTCTAAGTAGATTCCGATCACGCCCGGCATCTTAATATCATATGTCTTATTCAGAAGCTGTTTTACAAGCTCCGGTCCACCTTCACCCATCGCCATAGTTCCGAGTGCTCCGTAACGTGTATGACTGTCAGATCCAAGGATCATCTTTCCTCCGCCTGCAAGCATCTCACGGGCAAACTGATGGATAACTGCCTGATGCGGTGGTACATACATACCGCCGTACTTCTTCGCACAAGTCAATCCAAACATATGGTCATCTTCGTTGATTGTTCCACCAACTGCACAAAGACTGTTATGACAGTTTGTAAGTACATACGGCATCGGGAACTTTTCAAGTCCTGACGCACGTGCTGTCTGGATGATTCCAACAAATGTGATATCATGGGATGTCAGCTTATCAAAACGAATCTGCAGACGCTCCATGTTCTCGGATGTATTGTGTGCCTTTAAAATGCCATATGCCATTGTGTTCTGAGCAGCTTCTTCCTTCGTCAGCGGAACCTGCACATTCCCTGTGTCTTCTACTATCTCTGTTCCATTGAGAAGATATACGCCATTCTCGTACAATTTAATCATGTAAAGACCTCCTTCAATCTGATCTATAGTTTTGAAATAACTGCTACCATATTAACATATTTCATTCTTTCGGTAAATCCAAATTTTCACAATTCAGCATTGTAACTCAATAAAGTGCAATTTTCACTGATTTTTTAGCCAGAAAGCGGAAAACTCATCTCAATAATAAACTCATTTTTCTCTGTCTTTGCACCAATCTCTCCGTTCATACGTCTGACAAGTTCCTTTGCTATAGATAATCCCAATCCGGTAGATGTTTTGCTCCTTGCTGTATCCGCTTTATAAAATCTGTCAAATACATGTTCTATATCAATCTGTTCCGAATGTATCACCCGATTGCTGATTCTTAATACCGCCCGATCCTGCTTGCGTTCTAACACAATACTTATCTTCTTTTCTCCATGATCCAGGCCATTTTTAATTACATTCTGAATAACACGGTGGAGTCCTTGTTTATTTCCGGCTATAGATAACAGTTCTTCTGTAATCTGAATATCCGGCTGGATTCCCTTTCTTATCCAGTCATCATAATAGGAAAAGACCGTTTCTTTCAAAATGCGGTTCATACAACAAGGTGTTAATTCCAGACTGTAGGATTCATTTTTTAACTTTGTAAACGTGAAAAGTTCTTCCAGCATTTCATTCAGACTGTGTATTCTTTCATGAATAATATTCAGATAACGTCTCTGGTCCTCGACATTTTCGCATTCTTCCATAAGCTGGAAATATCCGTCCAAAGATGTCAGTGGTGTCCGGATATCATGGGAAAGGTTCGTATAAGTATCCGCGATCAAAGCTTCTTTCTCCTGATAACGCTGCTTCTCTTTTCTTTGTAATTCCAGAAGTTCATTCAATCTGTCTGAAAGCGTTCCGATTCCACCCAAATCAAACTCGCGTTGAATCAACATGTTACTGTCATGTTTCATCAAGAACGCCAATTGGCGGCAGATGTCCTTCACCTGCCGCTGATATTTCCACATAATAATAAATTGTAAAATGATAATTCCTGCTAATATTCCAATTACGATATACATCCGCTAAATATCCCTCTTTTGAAAAACAGCACTGCTTGCAGCTATCATTATGACAGCAAACACAATCGCCACGCCGAATGCTGCCAGACACTCATTTCCACTTGGATTCATAGGAAGCAGTGATAATTTCCCGGTTATCGTATACTTATAAATCTGGAAATTCTGGATTCCCATTTTCTGAACAGCACTGTTTATCAATCCATATACGATACTCATTATATTCATTGTAAGACAAATCGCGATGACCATGCTGATCACATTATTTTTCAGAATAATTGCAATCGCCATGCAGATCAACACGAGTGCATAATGAAGTGCCAGCTCCGTCAGGAAATAAGACAGAACAGCTTTTGAACTTCCCCACGTCAATTCTTTAAATACTATATAGTTCGCAGCTCCCTGGAGTAAGAATGCACCTGCCATTGTCAGCACCGTAAAGACCGCCAACGCAATAGCTCTGGAAAAAATCAGTGTTCCTCTTTTTTGAACCTGGCCGCCAATATTTTTAATATAACCGCTTCCAATATCCGCTGTTGAAAACATCACAGCAAAAATCACCAGAAACAACGCATAAAATTTTCCCTGAGAATTTGCAAAGAAAATGTCATACACCGTAACCTTTTCTCCTGGTTCTGTCGGCAGTGTCACCATCATTCCCACATTAATATTCTCCGCAGTCGGTTCCGCAAACTGCTCCTGCCGAACAGTATCTTCTTTACTTAATAAATCATAATCTGTTTTACACAGAAACGTTGTAAACAGTACTGACACAGCCAGCACGATCCATACTACATACATACTTTTGGTGCGAAACATCCGGTACAAATCCATTTTTATCATATTAAGCATGGCTGGCACCTCCTGTCAGATTCAGGAAATACGTTTCCAGTTCTTCACTCGTTATAGAAAGCCCTTTTACCGGAATTCCTGCCTTTGCAAGCTCCATATTCAACGCTGCGCTTTCATTCAGACGTTCAAAAATGTGAATATGTTCTTTGTCTGTCACCTGATAATTCGTAAATCCCATAGCATCCAGCACCGGAATTGCAAGCTTCGGATCAGCCAGTGTTAATTCCATCCGTTCACTGCATCTTCGCATTAATTCTTCTCTTGTAAGCTCCTGCAATAAACTTCCATTGTGAATGATTCCGTAATCAGTAGCAATCTTCGATAATTCCTCCAGAATATGACTGGAAATGCAGATTGTCATATTCCTTTCTTTCTGAAGCCTCTGAATCGTGTCCCGGACCTCAGCAATTCCCTGTGGATCCAGCCCATTGATCGGTTCATCAAGGATTAACAGATCCGGTTCTCCAACCAACGCAAGACCAATTCCCAGACGCTGTTTCATTCCAAGAGAAAAGTGTTTTGTCTTTTTCCGTACCACATGCTCCAGACCTACTGTTTTCAATATCTCATCAATGTAACCTGCTTTCTTTATCCCAAACAGCTTGCATTTGATATTCAGATTTTCATATGCGGTCATATTTCCATATAATCCCGGTGCTTCAATCAGACATCCCACACGGGAGCGGACTTTCTGTAAATCCTTTCCCTTGTATCCGAAGATCTCAATCTCTCCGCTCGTCGGTCTGGAAAGCCCACTGATCATCTTCAGGCAGGTCGTCTTCCCGGCTCCATTACGTCCGATAAATCCGTAAATAGCGCCCTTTTTAATATGCATGCTGACACTGTCCACAGCTTTATGATGTCCATACCGCTTCGTCAGTCCTCGTGTTTCCAATAACATCTCACTCAAATTTTTCATCTCCTTTTTCTTATCTGCATTTATCATAAAAGATGAATCCTAATCAAACGCAAATAAATAGTAAAAAAAGAGTAAAGATTACGCATGAAGACGATAACCGATTCCCCATACTGTCTCAATGTATTCCTCCGAAGTCACTTGTTTGATCTTCTTGCGGATGTTGCTGATATGTACGTCCAATGTCTTCGTCTCACCCATATAAGGTTCGTCCCAGGCATATTCGAAAATATCCTCTTTACTGAAAACCTGTTTTGGATTCCTGAGCAGTAATTCTAAAATCGCAAACTCCTGTTTTGTGATCTTCGGAAGTATCTTTCCAGCAATTTCAACCTGAAATGTATCTCTGTTTAATACCATATCTTTAAATGAAAACGTATGCTGTTCCTCTGCTTCCTTTTCTTCTTTATGACGGAGCTGCACCTGGACTCTTGCCAGCACTTCCCTGATTTCAAATGGTTTCGTTATATAATCATCAGCTCCGCTCGTTAAAACTTCTACCTTTTCATCCAGGCTGTCTTTTGCAGTCAACACAATAACCGGAAGATTTCCCTTTTTCCGTATTTCCTCCAACACTGCCTCACCTGGAATTCCGGGCAGCATCAGATCCAGCAGCACGAGTGCATAACTGTACTCCTGCATATTTAAAAGCAGCTTTGCTTCGGTCCCGGAAAATGCCTGCTCACAAGAATAGCCTTCTTTAGATAATGCCTCCTGAAGCAAGTTATTAATATTTGTATCGTCTTCTACAATCAGTATTTTCTGCATGATATTGCTCCTTTATCTTCCTCAATCGGCCATGATTTTCTGAGTGCTGCATAGGAAATCAGGAAGTTTGCAAGCCATCCGGCCGGTACTGCAAGCCAGACAAATGCAATTCCGAACCTCGGTGCACAAATCAAAGCAACAGACAAACGGATTGCAAGATTTACCATATTCGCAATGAGAAACGGACGCATGATTCCAAGTCCGCGTAGGACTCCATCGGTTGCCATCTTAATACCCATGAAGATGAAAAAATATCCGATCCATCTCATATAATCACCGGATACCTGATATGCTAAAGCGGTTCCATCTTTTCCAAGGAATAAGGAAGAAATCTGGTTGTGCAGTGATTCAATGACCAGAAAAGCAAGGACTGCGAAACATAGATCTAACACCAGTGCCGCGTGATAGCCTTTTTTGAGCCGTTCGATTTTCTTTGCACCAAAATTCTGGGAAACATACGGCGAAATCGCATTGCCGATGGATACAAAAATCAGTGAAAAAACATTTTCCACTCGCATCGTTGCTGAATAACCTGCAAGTGCCTGTGTACCAAATGGATTTACAACCGCCTGTACGATCATCATACCAATTGACACTGTAGACTGCTGGAGAATCGACGGTATGGCAATTTGAAGCATCGAATATAACTCCTGTCTGTCAAACCAGTCAAACTGGCTTTTATACCGTCTCATTCTACATAAGAAAATCAGAAATGAAAACACTGCGGAAATCCCCTGTGCAATAAGCGTTGCCAGAGCCGCACCAAACACACCGAGCCCAAGTCCTGCTACCATCCAAAGATCCATAAAAATATTTAATACGGATGAAAAAATCAGAAGAACCAACGGGATTCTGGATTCACCGATGGATGTAAACATCGTTGAGAGGATGTTGTACATAAACAGAAATGGAAATCCCACAAAATAAACCCGCAGATACAATACTGCTTCATCCAGTATATCCGCAGGTGTTTGTAATAAGCTCATCATTGAATGTGAAAAGCAAAAACCAAAGAGTCCAAGTAGTATGCTCAGAACTAAAAAACTGATCAATGATGTTGACACAATTGTTTTCATTTTACCATAATCTCTGGCTCCAAAATAACGGCTCACAAGCACACCTGCACCGACACCTGCGCCAAGTGCTATACAAATGAAAACATTCGTAAGCGCGGCACAGGCACCGACAGCCGCAAGTGCAGAAGAACCGACAAACTGACCAACAATGATCGAATCAGCCATATTATATACTTGCTGAAAAAAACTGCCTAAGATCATAGGCATTGCAAAAACAGTTAACGCTTTCAGGGGCGCATCTGTGATTAGATATTCATCTTTTGACATGATTATTCTTCTCCTAAAATTCCAAGTTATAAGTTCATACAGGATACATTAGTCCCTATTGAGGGAAATGTCAAATATTTTACTGCAATCTCAATCAAAATCTCTGGTAATATTTTTAAGCCATTTCTTTTTGAAATAATGAATGAACACTACAGGCATTTTTTCAAACTCATCCAAAGTCATTACAAAGTAAACCCAGACAGGCGGCAACTTAAAAACATATGCTGCAAGAAATGTGGCAGGAACTGCAACAAGCCACATAAATATGGAATCTACGATCATTCCAAATCTGGAATCACCGCCACCTCTGAAACAACCGCATATAAGGCAGGTATTAATCCCTTCTCCCACAAGACGCCAGGTTGTCATAATTATAAAAATGCCAAGATAATAAATGGCAGTCTCGGTCAATTTATCCCGATAGAAATCCAGTATCAAAGGACGAATCGCCAGAATAATGACACATCCGATCAGACTTACAACAAGTGTTATCCTAAGCATACGTTTCCCGTATTCTCCGGCTGTATCAATTTGATTTTTCCCTAGCTCCTGGCTGATAATGATAGTCGTAGCGTTAGCAAAACCGCGACAGGCGATGGCACCAATATTTACTACCATGACAGCAACCGCATTTGCAGCAACCATGTCATCTCCGATATGACCAAGAATTGCTGCAAATGCCGAAGTGGCAAAACTCCAGACAACATCATTTATCACAGCCGGAGTGGCAATTTTCATAAAGTCATGAAGCAAGATGCCTGATTTTGCAAAGAAATATTTTATCCTGAATCTGACATCAGAACTGTTTAAGGAGTAAATTAGACAAATCAATACTTCTGTAATTCTGGCAATCACAGTACCAAGGGCAACACCGGTAACACCAAGCTTTGGAAAACCAAACAGACCAAAGATAAAGGTTGCATTACAAAGTACATTGACGCAAAGAGAAACAATGTATGTAACGGAAGGCAACATTATCTTCCCAATACTTCGAAGAGCACTCATAAAAACCTGCGAGAACCCCATAAACATAAATGAAAATGAAATCACCTTCAAATACTCACTTCCGGCAGCAATCGTATCCGGACTGTTTGTGAAAATCTTCATAATCGTAACCGGCATGGTAAAGGAAATAACAAAAAATATAAGGGAGACGATCAGTGAGATTCGTTCTGCCAGACCGAGAATCTTTTCTACTGTCTTTTTATCCCCTTTTCCCCAGTACTGGGCACACAGAACCGAAGTTCCTGTAGCCATGCCGTAATATAAACAGAAAAGAATAAAAGTGTACTGATTCGCAAGTGATGAAGCCGACATCGCAGTCTGGCTCACATATCCAAGCATTACCGTATCGGCGATGTTTACCAAAGTTCCAATCAAATTTTGAATCATGATCGGAAAGGCTAATTTTGATGCGTATTTTAAGAAATCTTTTTTATTTAACATACAACTGTTCTTCCTAAATTTTATAAATGTTTAATCTACAGTACTGTTTTTGCAGCATCATCAGCCTTCCTCTTCTCCGTAATGTTTACTCAAAGAGAAGCCTCTTCCGCGTACTTCTGTCACTCTGCTAATGATCATAAAAGCCTCCGGGTCAATCTGTCTGATCAGTCTCTCAACCTGCGGAAGTTCTCGGTTAGACACAATACTCAATACAATCTGCTTTTGTTCCTGTCTGTAACCGCCTTCCCCATACAGCATCGTCACGCCTCTGTCTACCTGTGCAAGAATCGCCTGACGTACTTCTTCCACCTGCTTGCTGATAATCTTCACTTCCGTCTTGGTATTTCCCATCACCAACACTTTGTCCAGCACTGTCGTGTAGATCATTACCAGTAAAATTCCGTATAAAACGCGCTCCGGCGGATTATATAGAATCTGCGGAAGCAGAATTAATATATCAAATACATTCAGACTGACCGACACCGGAATCCTGAAATACTTATTCAGTACCAGCGGCGGAATATCCATACCACCGGTAGAAGCTCCTGTCCGAATTACAATACCCAGACCAATCCCGATTCCAAGTCCGGCAAAAATCGTATTCAGCATTGGATTATCCGTGATCACCAGATCCCCCAAAATATGATTAGCCGCTTCCAATGCGATTGGATAAGTAAAAGAACTGATCACTGTCGTCAGTGCAAATTTCTTACCAAGAAGAATCAATCCAACTAACAGCATCACAATATTAAACCCCAAAACAAATCCTGAAATTGATGCTCCCGTAAAATGCTTCACAACCAGACCGATACCGGTTGTTCCTCCTGTCATCAGATTCCCCGGCAAAAGAAAAAGTCTGATTGCAAAGGCATAGAAAACATTTCCAAAAATGACCTTTGCAACGGTACTTGCCCGCTTTAAATATGCCTTGTCCATAAATTCCTCCCATTATGTCATATGATTTTGATTATCCCCAAAAACGTCTGTTAGGGGACTTTCCCTAACAGACGTTCTTCAAAGTATTTCCTAATACAGTGATATTATACTGAGAAATGCGGGCAGTTTCAATAGGATTTTTCAAAGCACAACATATTTAAGAAAATACTTTTTTGAATATTTGCGCACCAATAGAAAAACCCGCAGAACCGAAGTCCTGCGGGCATATTTCATTTTAAGTATCGATATTAAATCTATCTAGATATTAATTACTCGATGATTGAAGCAACTGTACCTGATCCTACTGTACGTCCACCTTCACGGATAGCGAAACGAAGACCTTCCTCCATAGCTACTGGATGGATCAGTTCAACTGTCATCTCTACGTTATCTCCAGGCATACACATCTCTACACCTTCTGGAAGATCGCAAACACCTGTTACGTCTGTTGTTCTGAAGTAGAACTGTGGACGGTAGTTGTTGAAGAATGGAGTATGACGTCCACCTTCGTCTTTTGTCAGTACGTAAACCTGGCATGTGAATTTCTTATGGCAGCTTACTGTACCTGGTTTGATAAGAACCTGTCCTCTTTCGATCTCTGTTCTCTGAACACCACGAAGAAGTGCTCCGATGTTATCTCCAGCCTGAGCCTCATCAAGAAGCTTACGGAACATCTCGATTCCTGTTACAACAGTCTTCTTAACGTCCTCGTGGATACCGATGATTTCAACTTCGTCAGATACGTGAAGTGTTCCACGCTCTACTCTACCAGTTGCAACTGTTCCACGTCCTGTGATAGAGAATACGTCCTCTACTGGCATAAGGAATGGCTTGTCTGTAGCACGCTCTGGTGTTGGGATCCATGTATCAACAGCGTCCATGAGTTCCATGATCTTGTCTCCCCACTCTCCGTCTGGATCTTCAAGAGCCTTAAGAGCTGATCCCTGGATGATCGGTGTGTCATCTCCTGGGAAGTCATACTCGTTAAGTACTTCACGGATCTCCATCTCTACGAGTTCAAGAAGCTCTTCGTCGTCTACCATGTCACATTTGTTCATGAATACAACGATGTATGGTACGTTAACCTGACGGGACAGAAGGATATGCTCTTTAGTCTGAGCCATAACTCCGTCTGTTGCAGCTACAACAAGGATAGCTCCGTCCATCTGAGCTGCTCCTGTGATCATGTTCTTAACGTAGTCAGCATGTCCTGGGCAGTCAACGTGTGCGTAGTGACGGTTAGCTGTCTCATACTCAACGTGTGCTGTAGAGATTGTGATTCCACGCTCTCTTTCTTCTGGAGCTTTATCGATGTTCTCGAAATCTACTGCTGCGTTACCTTCTACTCTGTGAGAAAGTGTTTTTGTGATAGCAGCTGTAAGAGTTGTTTTACCATGGTCAACGTGTCCGATAGTACCGATATTACAATGCGGTTTTGTTCTTTCAAATTTAGCCTTTGCCATTTTGAATATCCTCCTTAAAAATATAGCCCTCAATGGGGCAACCTTGTTTTGGTTTTCTATTTTAAACCTGGCTAAGTTTGATTATATTTCAAACTTAGCCGATTTTCAAGCCTTTTATGATATTTTAGGCATTTTTGTTGGATAATACTTTCTCCTGTACAGACTTCGGTACTGGCTCGTATTTCTCGAAGAACATTGAGTAGTTACCACGTCCCTGTGTTCTGGAACGAAGATCTGTAGAGTATCCAAACATTTCTGACAGAGGAACGTACGCACGTACGATCTTTCCGCCGCCGAGATCATCCATACCTTCAATACGTCCACGACGTGAGTTCAGGTCTCCGATGATATCTCCCATATATTCTTCAGGCATTGTAACCTCTACCTTCATGATAGGCTCAAGAAGTACAGGTGCGCCCTGTTTCATAGCATCCTTGAATGCAAGGGAACCAGCGATGTGGAATGCCATCTCACTGGAATCGACCTCATGGTAAGATCCGTCGTATACGTTAGCGTGAACACCAACCACCGGGAATCCTCCAAGGATACCAGACTTCATAGCTTCTTCAATACCTTCACCTACTGCCGGGATGTATTCCTTCGGAATAGCTCCTCCGACTACAGTAGACTCGAACTTGTATGTCTCCTCACCGTTGACATCCATTGGCTCGAATTTAACTTTACAGTGTCCATACTGTCCACGTCCACCAGACTGTTTAGCATACTTGCTGTCAATATCAACTGGCTTTGTGATGGACTCTTTGTAAGCAACCTGAGGTGCACCTACGTTAGCCTCTACCTTGAACTCACGAAGAAGTCTGTCTACGATGATCTCAAGATGCAGCTCTCCCATACCAGCGATGATTGTCTGTCCAGTATCCTGGTTTGTATGAGCACGGAATGTCGGGTCTTCTTCTGCAAGTTTTGCAAGAGATTCTCCAAGTTTTCCCTGAGAAGCCTTTGTCTTTGGCTCGATAGCGAGCTCGATAACTGGCTCTGGGAATTCCATAGACTCAAGAATTACTGGATGCTGCTCGTCACAGATTGTATCTCCTGTTGTAGAGAACTTGAATCCGATTGCTGCAGCGATATCTCCTGAATATACTTTATCCAGCTCTTCACGCTTGTTGGCATGCATCTGAAGGATACGTCCAACACGCTCTTTTTTCTGTTTTGTAGCATTCAGTACGTAAGAACCGGAGTTCATAACACCTGAATATACACGGAAGTAAGCAAGCTTACCTACGAATGGGTCTGTCATGATCTTAAATACGAGAGCAGAGAACGGCTCTTCATCAGAAGAGTGTCTTACTACTTCATTTCCGTCTTCATCAACACCCTCGATTGCCGGGATGTCTGTTGGAGCCGGCATAAACTCGATGATTGCATCAAGGAGTTTCTGAACACCTTTGTTTCTGTATGCAGTACCGCAGCATACCGGAACAGCTGTACACTCACATGTAGCTCTTCTCAGAACTGCTTTCATTGCATCGATTGAAGGCTCTTCACCCTCAAGGTATTCCATCATAAGGTCATCATCCAGCTCACAGATCTTCTCAACGAGTTCTGTGTGATAAAGCTCAGCTTCATCCTGCATCTCTTCCGGGATATCTGTTACAGAGATGTCATCACCTTTTTCATCATTGTAGATGTAGGCCTGCATCTCGAACAGGTCGATGATTCCTTTGAATTCGTCTTCTTTTCCAATTGGAAGCTGAAGACAAATAGCGTTCTTTCCAAGTCTTGTCTTGATCTGATCTACAGCATTGTAGAAATCAGCACCAAGGATGTCCATCTTATTGATGAATGCCATACGTGGTACGTTGTATGTGTCAGCCTGACGCCATACGTTCTCTGACTGAGGCTCTACACCACCTTTAGCACAGAATACGCCGACAGCTCCATCAAGTACACGGAGTGAACGCTCAACCTCTACAGTGAAGTCAACGTGTCCCGGAGTATCAATGATATTGATACGATGCTCAAGAGCGCCCTTTTTCGGCTTTGTGAACTCTTCTTCTGTCCAGTGACATGTTGTAGCGGCTGAAGTAATTGTGATACCTCTTTCCTGCTCCTGTTCCATCCAGTCCATTGTAGCAGTACCTTCATGAGTATCACCAATCTTATAGTTAACACCGGTATAGTAAAGAATACGCTCTGTCAGTGTAGTCTTACCAGCATCAATATGAGCCATAATACCGATATTTCTGGTTCTCTCTAATGGATATTCTCTTCCAGCCAAGATTTTTTCCTCCTAAAATAATTAGAAACGATAGTGAGCAAACGCCTTGTTTGCTTCTGCCATCTTGTGCATGTCTTCTTTTCTCTTAACAGCTCCACCTGTGTTGTTAGCTGCATCAAGAATCTCGTTTGCCAGTCTTTCTTCCTGTGTCTTCTCGCCTCTCTGACGTGAATACATAGTTAACCAGCGAAGTGCGAGTGCCTGTCTTCTGTCAGCTCTAACCTCGATCGGTACCTGGTATGTTGCTCCACCGATACGTCTTGCTTTAACTTCAAGAACTGGCATCATGTTGTTCATAGCCTCTTCAAACACTTCAATAGCCGGCTTCTCAGCCTTAGCTTCTACTCTTTCAAATGCTCCGTATACAATCTTCTGTGCTACGCCTTTCTTACCATCAAGCATGATGTTGTTGATAAGTTTGGTAACAACTTTATTGTTGTATATTGGATCCGCTAATACATCTCTCTTCTGAGTATGTCCTTTACGTGGCACGGTCCTTCCCTCCTTAATCATATTTTCCGGTTTTCCGGGATTAATTCATCGGTACTCACATGTGTCTTTCTATGAGATCACATTCCATGTGCTCGCAGCCGCGAAATCTATATAGCATCCGCAACCTACGACTAATCATAGTTCTGTTTGTGATACGATTTAACTATTAGTTACACTTATCTAAAATACTATACTGCGATCCGCGACTTCTTATTTAGCGTCTTTCGGTCTCTTAGCACCGTATTTAGAACGAGCCTGTCTTCTCTTAGCAACACCTGCTGTATCAAGTGTTCCACGGATAATGTGGTATCTTGTACCTGGCAGGTCCTTAACTCTTCCTCCACGGATCATAACAACGCTATGCTCCTGAAGGTTGTGTCCTTCACCTGGAATGTAGCTTGTTACTTCGATTCCGTTTGACAGACGAACTCTGGCGATCTTTCTCAGAGCTGAGTTAGGCTTCTTAGGTGTAGCTGTCTTAACTGCTGTACATACACCTCTCTTCTGTGGTGCAGAAACATCAGTTGCACGTTTCTTCAGGGAGTTATATCCTTTCTGAAGTGCCGGTGCTGTAGATTTCTTCTCAGAAGTCTGACGTCCTTTTCTAACTAACTGGTTAAATGTTGGCATTCTTTTCACCTCCTATGAATTATTCGTTACCTTGGGCTTATGCCTCAAGGGGCTGCGGATAATTAAATCATTATCCTTATTTGCGCATCAAAAAGACATTGCCTTTTTCCACACGCTCGTTTAGTTTATTACGTTTAGCGCCGAAAGTCAAGGCTTTTTTCGCATTTTTCGTATTATTTTCCATACAAAAATAACAGATGGCACTCTCTTTTTTTCAGAGAAACCATCTGTTATTTTTAATTAATATGCCTTACCCCAGTATACCATATGCTTCGCCGGCTTTCCGCAGCAGATACATACGTCTGAGAGATGATCTTCCTCTTCCGGAATACATCTTGATGTAGCTCCACCTGTCTGAGCTTTGATCTCATCTTCACAGGCTTCGTCTCCACACCACATTGCTTTGATGAATCCAAGGTTCTCATTGAACTTCTCATTCATCTCATCCATTGTTGTTGCTTCATTGATATGAGAATCAAGGAATGCTTTCGCTCTTTCGAACATATCATTCTGCATTGTCTCAAGAACTTCAGCAAGTTTTGTTGTAAGCTCGTCCAGAGAAACAATGATTTTCTCTCTTGTATCACGGCGTACGATAACTGCCTGGTTGTTCTCGATATCTTTCGGTCCGATCTCGATACGTGTCGGGATTCCAAGGATCTCCTGTCCGCTGAACTTCCATCCAGGTGCTTTATCAGAATCGTCAATCTTTACTTTGTATCCTGCTGCCTTCAGTGTATCAACGAGTTCATTTGCCTTATCAAGAACACCTTCTTTATGCTGGGCGATCGGAATGATCATTGTCTGTACCGGTGCGATTCTCGGTGGAATAACAAGTCCGCTGTCATCTCCGTGTACCATGATCAGCGCACCGATGATTCTTGTGGACAATCCCCAGGATGTCTCATATACTTCGTGAAGTTCGTTATTCTTATCAGAATACTGAATACCGAATGCACTTGGGAAGGAACTTCCGAAGAAGTGGCTTGTTGCTGACTGCAGTGCTTTTCCATCATGCATCAGAGCTTCGATCGTGTAAGTATCCTGTGCTCCTGCGAATTTCTCACTCTCTGTCTTACGTCCGGAAACTACCGGGATTGCAAGAACATCCTGCACGAAGTCTCTGTAGACTCTCCACATCTGTTTTGTACGTTCTTCTGCTTCTTCGTATGTTGCATGGATTGTATGTCCTTCCTGCCACAGGAACTCTCTAGAACGAAGGAACGGTCTTGTTGTCTTCTCCCAACGAAGAACGGAACACCACTGATTCCATACCTTAGGAAGATCACGGTAAGACTGAACTGTCTTGCTCCAGACATCACAGAACAGTGTCTCAGATGTAGGACGGATACAGAATCTCTCCTGAAGCTCTTCCAGTCCACCATGTGTTACCCATGCAACTTCCGGAGCAAATCCTTCGATATGATCCTTTTCTTTCTGAAGAAGGCTTTCCGGGATCATAACCGGAAGGTATACATTCTCTACTCCTGTCTCTTTGAAACGTGCATCCAGGTTCTTCTGAATATTCTCCCACAGAGCATATCCGTTCGGAAGGTAGTTCATACATCCTTTAACGCCTGAATAATCACACAGTTTTGCTTCACGCACAACGTCTGTATACCACTGAGCGAAATCTTCTTCTCTGGCAGTGATATTCTGTACTAATTTCTTTGCCATTGTTCTTCTCCTTTTTGCTTTTTTGCATTGCTGCCCCTGACAGCAGTTTGCTTTTACTTAAATATAAAAAATCGCCGGGATATCGCATCCCCACGATAGGGACCGAATATCTCCGGCGGTACCACCCTAATTAATGCAATACATCAATTTTATAATTAAAATCAACACAACCTGATCTCTGTATCTGCATTCACTTTCTTCTCCTTTAACGCAGGACCTACGCTGTACTTTCATACAGGGACTCCCGGGCCGGTTCCATACCGTAATGCAAAGGCTCTCACCTGCCGCCTTCTCTCTGAAGCATGCTGCGTATCTACTATTCCCGTTCAACGTCAGTTATCAAATGAAATTCTAACTGATAAAACACCCGCTGTCAAGCCAAAAAGCTTTATCCTCTGATTTCCAGAAGCTTTGCTTTCAATTCATTTTCCATGTTGCGAAGTTCTGCCTCCGCTTCACGGCGTTTTTCTCTTCCTTCTCTCTGAATGTTCATCACTTCATCTAATGTAGAAATCAGCGATTCATTTGTTGCTTTCAATGTCTCAAGGTCTGCAACTCCTCTTTCAGACTCTTTTGCAGTCTCAATTGTGGACATTTTTAATGTCTCTGCATTCTTCTTCAGCAGTTCATTTGTCATATCCGTCACCTGTCTCTGTGCTGCCGCAGCCTGTGAAGAATGTTCCACCCCAAGTGCAAGAAGCATCTGGCTCTTCCACAACGGGATCGTATTCACGATTGTAGACTGGATCTTCTCTACCATCTGTGTATCATTATTCTGAACCAGACGAATCTGTGGTGCGGTCTGGATGGAGATCATTCTCGTCAGTTCAAGATCATGCAGTTTCTTCTCAAAACGGTTGCACATCGAATCCAGATCTTTCGCCGCCTGGGCATCTTCCGGGAGACCGCTTGCCTGAGCTTTGCTCATCAATTCAGAAAGCTGTGTACTTCTTACTTCTTCCAGTTTTTTCTTTCCTGCAAGAATATACATAGAAAGCTCTTTAAAATAAGTAAGATTCAGATCATACATTTTGTCGAGTATCGCAACATCTTTCAGTAGCTGCACCTGATGGTTGTCCAGTGCTTTCACGATCTGATTCACATTTTCTTCAGCTTTCGAATACTTTGCCTTCATAGATTCAACTTTATTCGATGCTTTCTTAAATATTCCAAGAAATCCTTTGCTCTCTTCTTCATCAAAACTCTTCAGTTCAGTTACAACATTCGTAAGCAGTGTACCAACTTCTCCCAGATCCTTTGACTTCACATTTTCCAAAGCACTTTCTGAGAAATCTGCCATCTTTTTCTGTGTACCTGCGCCATACTGAAGAATCATAGAAGAATTCGTCAGATCGATCTGCTGTGCAAATGCATCTACCATCCTGCGCTCTTCTTCTGTCAGGATCGTATCATCCAGCTTTGGTTCTTCCGGCTGCACCGCCGGTTTCTTCTCTTCTTCCGCCTGAAACGGTTCCAGTGTCAGTGTTGGCACTGTGCTTACATCCTTGAATTCATCACTCATAGTAATCCTCCATTTCTGTTTGTAACTGTTTTGATTCATTATCTGTTTGGGATATCATTATTTTTTCAGCCCGTCTTCTGTCAGACCTTCCTGTGCAAGCATTGTATGAAGCACTGAAATATCTGAAGACACATCCCATGCTGTATCCTGGAACAGGCTGTCCAGTAATTTCTCAAATGCAATATTCAATGTATCTATCGTATCTTCAATCTCTTTCTTGGAAGAAAGGATATTCTCTCCCTGTACCGGCTGTGCGTCCAGCTCTTCATACGCTTCAAGAAGTTTCATCGTTGTCGGAAGATAATAATCCATCATTCTTCGCATATCATTCACAGAATCCGGATTCTGCTCCACACGGTCAAAAATACGATCCACAAGCAGTTCCATGCGGGAAATCTTTGCTGAGATCACTTCTCCCGGAATTGCGTCATTCGCCGCCTTGATCCTTCTCACATATTCATCCCCTGCCTGTACAATCTTCTGTACTTCGGGTGAAAGTCTGTCATACTCTTCCTGCATCTTTTTCTGAGCAGCCTGCTCTTCTGCCTTACGCTGTTTCATGTCTTCCATAAGGGCTGTATACTGATTCCATGCATGGTCACTGACCATCAGGCAGGATTCTTTCTCATCCAGATGTCCCTGGCAGAACCAGCCTTTTGTAATCATTTTTTTCACATCCTTCAGAACTTTCCTGACATCCCGTCCTGTCGCAGAAGCAATTTCCTTAATATCACAAAATTCCCGGTCTCTCAGAACAGATACATATTGGCGAAACCTTCCCACAGTTCGTACCATATCTACTCCTACATAAGTCATCACCGCAAAAGATATGAAAGCAACCGCAAAAATCCCAATGATCAGACCACTGACTACATCAAACGCTGTGAGCACGCTTCCGATCAAAGTGATGATAAGAAAAATGACAGAAGTTACTCCAAACACAGCTCCTGTCGCTGCCAGAAAAGTTCCACCGATCTTTACCGAAGTTCCTTTGAGATATCTTGGACTCACCGGTACCGGACGATTCTGACTATCATTTCTCATTTCCGACATCTTCGGTCCCTGATTCGGACGATACCTCTGGTTTTCTGCGCCTGATCTGTTTCCGGTATTCTTTGTATTTCCATATAATGGCTGTCCGGTCTTCGGATCTCTGTACCAGCCACCATTTTTAATCCCTGCTGAGACACAGTCCATCGCATGGTTCACCGTGTCAGACACCATCTGGTTCAGTCTGCTGTAATCCTTTGTATCAATTGCATCCTGTATTGTCTGCTTTATCTCTTCTCCAAAATGTTCCCAGTCATTATTCATTGATGTTCTCCTTAAAAGCTTGACCTGATTCGTTCAAATCATGTATCATTATAACACTATTAATTCTCAGTTTAGACGCAACTTTATCGATTGTCAAGAAAGAAGGATACAACTATGGTTTCATCACTTACCCCTGAAATAATATATGAGGACAAGGATATTATCGTCTGTCATAAACCTGCCGGGATTCCTACCCAGAGCAGCCGCATTGGCACAAAAGATATGGTCAGTATTTTAAAAAATCATCTGATAAAAAATACTGCTAAAAAATACGCTTCACGCGAACCTTATCTTGCTGTCATCCATCGTCTGGATCAACCGGTAGAAGGACTTCTTGTTTTTGCAAAAACACCTGCTGCCGCAAAGGAACTTTCCCACCAGCTTACCACATCTGGTTTTGGGAAATATTACCGTGCACAGGCTTTAGGCATTTTCGAACACAACGAAGGAACTCTGGAAGACTATCTTGTAAAAGACGGACGAACCAACACTTCCCGTGTCTGTGAAGAAAATGTGCCTGATGCAAAGCATGCACGGCTTCATTATAAAGTGATCCATACTGGTACACTTCCTTCCGGTGAACCTTTTTCCCAACTGGAAATTCATCTGGACACCGGGCGTCATCATCAGATCCGCGTGCAGTTTGCACATGCCGGGCACCCTCTGATCGGGGATCGGAAATATGGCACTGCCATATGTACTTCACGACAATTGATGCTCTGTGCCTGCCGTCTAGAATTCACGCATCCGACTACCGGTGAAAAAATGGTTTTTCATTTATAAGACAAAAGGAAAAGTGCAGTGATCGGGCAATCACTGCACTTTTCCTTTCGCCTGTTTCCTATCTATTGTATTAGCCCTGCCTTTACTTGTCATTTATCCAAATAAGAGCAGCACCACAATACCCTACATCTCGTCAACAACCAGCGGCTCCGGCTCTTCTTCAAGTGCCTGCTGATATCTTGCAAGAATTGTTGACTGAATTCGTTCTCTTGTTCCTGAATTGATCGGATGTGCGATATCACGATACTCTCCATCTAATGCTTTTTTACTTGGCATTGCAATGAAAAGACCCTTTTCACCTTCGATCACTTTAATATCATGAACAACAAACTCCTCATCAATTGTGATAGATACTACTGCTTTCAGCTTTCCCTCTTTCGCAACTTTACGTACACGTACATCTGTAATCTGCATATTACAGTTCCCCTTTCTCTTTTGCATTATCACGGAATATGAACACCCTTTTTCAGAGTTTTCGTGCTTATCTTGGCTTATAATGCATATCTTTCATTCTTTTCAACAACTATTTTAATTCCGTCTTCCCCTACATGTCTTGTATTCGCACGGATCGTATCCCTGCTCTCTACAATACAGTTCTCAATGTATGTATTATCTCCAAGATATACATCATTCAATATGATAGAGTTCTTGATCACACAATTATTTCCAACAAATACTTTCTTGAAAATAACTGAGTTCTCTATCGTTCCATTAATAATACTTCCGCTTCCAACCAGACTGTTCTTCACGATCGCGCCCGGATTATATTTTGCCGGTGGCTGATCACTCACCTTCGAATATACACTTGGCAGATCCTTGAAGAAATATTTTCTCACTTCCGGTTTCAGGAAATCCATATTCGTCTTGTAATATGCATCTACTGTTGAAATATTATTCCAATAGTTTTCAATCTTATAACCATAAATCTTCTTTACATTCTTATAACGGATCAGGATATCATTTACGAAATCATGTCTCTCTTCTTCTGCACATTGTTCTACAAGATCGATCAGCAGTCTTCTGCGGATCACATAGATTCCTGTAGAGATTGTCTGTGATCTTGCAATCATCGGTTTTTCTTCAAATTCTTCGATTCTGCAGGATTCATTCATCTTAACTGTTCCGAATCTTGTCGCATCTTCTCCTGCTCCAAGTTCTTTACAAACAACAGTAATATCTGCTTTCTTCGCAATATGATATTCCAGCACTTTATTATAATCCATCTTATAGACTGCATCACCTGATGTAATGATCACATAAGGTTCATGACATCTTCTCAGGAAATCCAGATTCTGATAAATCGCATCTGCTGTTCCTCTGTACCAGTAACCGTTGTCATCTGTGATCGTAGGTGTGAATACATATAATCCACCCTGTTTTCTTCCGAAATCCCACCATTTGGAGGAATTCAGATGCTCATTCAAAGAACGGGCATTGTACTGTGTCAGCACAGCAACTTTCTGGATATGAGAGTTTGTCATATTACTTAATGTAAAGTCAATTGCGCGATAGCTTCCGGCAACCGGCATTGCTGCTGCCGCACGTCTTGAAGTCAGCTCTTTCATCTTTCTGCTGTTACCGCCGGCTAAAATAATTCCTACTGCTCTCATACTCTGTCACCTGCCTTTATCAATGTCTCACCGCTTGCAAGTACTCCATCTATGTAATCCTCGGATGATGTCACTCCACTGATGGCGGTATTCTTTCCAATCTGTACTCCTCCCGGAATCACTGAATTCTCTCCGATCGTAGCCAGTCCACCGCTGTAAATATTCGGTTTCATCTTATTCGGGACTTCACTTCCGATTCCGATAGAAACATCATTTCCAATTACCGTGTCTTCTGCTATGATTGCTTTCTCGATCACGCAGTTTTCTCCAATCGTAACTCCCTGCATAATAATTGAGTCACGGACTACGCTGCCTTTTCCTATAGTAACACTACCTCCAAGAACAGAACTGTGGACTTCTCCGTAAACCTCTGTTCCGTTTGCAATGATACATCTGTCTACGACAGCATTCTCTGCAATATACTGTGGAGGAATATTCGCACTGTTCGTATAGATCTTCCAGAATTCTTCATAAAGATTAAACTCCGGAATAATATCGATCAGCTCCATATTCGCTTCCCAGTAAGAGCTGAGTGTTCCAACATCTTTCCAATATCCGTTGTACTCATATGCAAACAGCCTGTCCCCTTTTTCATGGCAATATGGAATAATGTGTTTTCCGAAATCACAGTTTGGCTGATCTTTCAGCTTGATCAATGCCTCTTTAAGAACCGGCCAGCTGAAGATATAGATTCCCATCGATGCCAGATTACTGCTTGGCTTCTCAGGCTTTTCTTCGAATTCTTTGATCCTGCTGTCCTGATCTGTCACTACAATTCCGAAACGGCTTGCTTCTTCCATCGGCACCGGCATTGCTGCAATTGTCACATCAGCATCATTTGCCTTGTGGAAATCAAGCATCACTTCATAATCCATCTTATAAATATGATCTCCTGAAAGAATCAGTACATAGTCCGGATTATAAGTCTCTATGTAATTCAGATTCTGATAAATGGCATTCGCTGTTCCTGTATACCACTCACTGTTTGTGCTCTTCTCATATGGTGGGAGAACTGATACACCTCCAACGTTACGGTCCAGATCCCACGGAATTCCAATTCCAATATGTGTATTCAGACGAAGCGGCTGATACTGTGTCAGTACACCAACCGTATCGATTCCTGAGTTAATACAGTTGCTAAGCGGGAAATCAATAATACGATACTTTCCACCAAAAGCAACTGCTGGTTTTGCAACTTTTGATGTAAGTACTCCAAGTCGACTGCCCTGTCCGCCCGCCAGCAGCATGGCAATCATTTCCTTCTTATACATTACGTCACCTCATTTCAAGTAAGCTAAAATCATTATACCATATATTTAGAAATAACAAACATATTTTACAATTTTTTTCATACTTTTTTCTCCTTTTTATCAATTTCTACCAAAAAGATCTTCTTTCTTTTTTTTCGATATATAGTATAATATAAACGATATAGAAGATTTATGACTAAAATCACAAGTTATTTTATAAAATCTATTAAAGAAGGGGCGTATCTCAATGTATAAAATCAATTTTGAAAAGCCGATACATATTCATTTTATCGGGATTGGCGGAATCAGTATGAGCGGTCTTGCTGAGATTCTTCTGGAAGAAGGATTTACTGTATCCGGTTCAGATTCAAAGGAGTCTCCGCTTACAAAGAAGCTGGAGTCTGAGGGTGCCATCATCCATTACGGACAGTGTGCCGAGAACATTTCTGACGGAATCGACTGTGTTGTATACACAGCAGCTATTAATAAGGCCAATCCGGAGCTTATGGAGGCTGTTGCCCGCAAGATTCCAATGCTTACACGTGCGGAGCTGCTTGGACAGCTGATGAAAAATTACAAGACACCGATCGCTGTATCCGGTACTCATGGAAAAACAACTACTACATCCATGATCTCCCATATTTTACTTGCAGCCGATCTGGATCCTACAATTTCTGTCGGCGGTATTCTCAAGGCAATCGGTGGTAACATCCGCGTTGGAAAGTCTGAGACTTTTATCACAGAAGCCTGTGAATATACGAACAGTTTCCTTCATTTTTATCCGAAGATCAGTGTCATCCTCAATATTGAGGAAGATCATCTGGACTTCTTCAAGGATCTTGAAGACATCAGACATTCCTTCCATCAGTTTGCGACACTTCTTCCTTCTGATGGAACTTTGATCATCAATGGTGATATCGACAATTATCAGGAGATTTATGAAGGACTTGACTGCAATGTCATTACTTATGGTTCTTCTGATGGACTTGACTATAGCGCTGCTAACATCACTTATGATGAAAAAGGGCTTGTTGCATTTGATCTTATAAAGAACGGAAAAGCAGTTGACCATATCCAGCTTTCTGTAACAGGAGATCATAATGTGTCAAATGCACTTGCATCTATTGCTACTGCGGAACTGCTTCAGATTCCGATGGAAACAATCAAGAAAGGTATTCTTTCTTTCAGTGGAACAGACCGTCGTTTCGAATACAAGGGAACTTTTAACGGTGTAACTGTTGTAGATGATTATGCACATCATCCAACAGAGATTGCCGCTACTCTGAAGGCTGCACAGCACTACCCACACAATCAGGTGTGGTGTGTATTCCAGCCACATACTTATACGAGAACAAAAGCTTTCTTCCATGAATTTGCAGAAGCTCTTTCTCATACAGATCATCTGGTTCTTGCAGATATTTATGCAGCCCGTGAGACAGATACTCTCGGAGTTTCTTCTGCCGGTCTTGCAGAGGAAGCACGCAAGCTTGGAACAGATGCACATTACCTTCCAAGTTTTGAAGAAATAGAAGCGTTCCTTAAAGAAAACTGCAAATCCGGAGATCTCCTGATCACAATGGGAGCCGGAGACGTTGTCAAAATCGGCGAAGACCTTTTAAAATAAGGCTTTCTCAATAACTTTACTAAACTATTCTGTGGAAAAGTTCACATAGATATCCACATGCATGTGAACTTTTCCACACTTTATCCACATTTTCTCCACATAGTTATCTACAAAAAAGTCCTAGTTACCCACTCGAAAATTCTTTTTAAGATTCTCATATGATGTTATAATATTCACACTAAAGAGAAGAAGATATAGATTTCAGGTTGCCCCTCATCAGACAGATCAGACGGCAATTGGTTAATACATAGAGAAAGCGGGATAAGTTATGAAGACTTTGGTTTTAAAGAATAATTTTCAGATGAATATGACAATGCTGCCGAACAGCTTTGTAGATCATTATATGGCGAATGCGAACGGAGAATTTGTAAAAGTGTACCTTTTTCTTCTCCGTCATGTTGAGGATGCTGCATCTTCTCTGAGCATCTCCATGATCGCAGATTATCTGAATAATACAGAGAATGATGTTCTTCGCGCTTTCCGTTACTGGGAATCTGTCGGTCTTCTCAGACTTGGACACGGACCGGACGGCGGAATCACTGCCGTTGAATTTCTTCGCGATGAAGAAGAGGGATCTTGTGGAGATACAACTGATTTTTCCGGCTGTACCACTGGCTATACACAGGATTCCATCCCTGCTCAGGCTCCGTTAGCTCCGGTAACAGAGTTCCGCTCAGAAGCTGTTTCTGCACCAGTAGAAAGCAGTATCCAAACTCCGGTTTCCAATGCAGTTCCTCTTGACACATTCCGCGCCCAGAAGGAGATCAAGTCTCTCCTGTTTATCACAGAACAGTACCTTGGCAAGACACTGACACATACGGATGTCGACACCATTACTTATTTCTATGATACGCTGCATATGTCTGCTGATCTGATTGAATATCTGATCGAGTCCTGCGTAGAGAACGGACATAAGAGTATGCATTATATCCAGAAGGTTGCCATTTCCTGGGTAGAGAACGGAGTCGAGACTGTATCACAGGCAAAAGAGCAGGCTGCTGCATACAGCCGTAACTGCTACACGGTTTTGAATGCATTCGGTATTAAGAACAGAGGACCTGCCTCTTCCGAACTGGAATATATTAATAAATGGGCTGATACTTATGGATTTTCCGCTGACATCATTCAGGAAGCCTGCCGCAGAACAATCTCTGCCACACATCAGCCAAGTTTTGAATATGCTGACTCCATCCTCACAAAATGGTATGAATGCAATATTCATCATCTGACTGATATCAATGCATTGGATCATGAATTCCAGAAAGAACGTTCCTTACATAGAAATCCTGTCACCAAACCAAAGAATGTCACAAGAAATCTGAATAATTTTGAGAGACGTTCCTATGACATGGATTCTCTGGAAGAGCAGCTTCTGAAGAGCAACTAATGAAAAAGCAATGATTTAGAAGGTCAATTATTTTAAAGAGAAATTAAAAGGAGTCTTTTCATGGGATTAAAAAATTCACAGTACCATGCAATCATGCGTAAATATGAGCAGAAACAATTACATAGCCATGACATTCAGGTGGCCCGGTATGAAGAAGTCTATAAAAAGCTCCCTGAATTCAAAACACTTGATGACTCCATTGCCTCACTGTCTGTTCAGTACGGAAAGAAACTACTTGATGGAGATACCAGTGCAGTTGATGCTTTAAAGAAAGATCTTGCAGAATTACGTGATCGTAAGATTCATCTGCTCAAATCAGCCGGCTTCCCAGATGATTATCTGGAGCCGGTTTACGACTGTCCGGATTGTAAAGACACCGGGTACATTGGTAATCAAAAATGTCATTGTTTCAAAAAAGCGATCATTGGATTGCTTTACGACCAGTCAAATATTAAAAAATTCCCTGTTGAAGCAGATTTTAGCAATTTCAGACTTGACTATTATCCTGTTTCACATTACGATAAGAAAACGGGACGTTCTTCTCGTTCCATGATGGAAGACACTTTACGCATCTGCCATCATTTTATCGACAGCTTTGGGACAGAGTTTAACAATCTCTTTTTCTATGGAGATGTCGGTGTTGGAAAAACATTTCTCTCCACCTGTATCGCAAAAGAGATTATGAACAGAGAGTATTCTGTTTTGTATTTTTCTGCTCCACAGCTTTTTAATACTCTTGCCAAGAATGCATTTGACAAAAATGACATTGATGCACATAACATGTGTGAATACATTTTTGACTGTGATCTGCTTATTATTGATGATCTTGGTACAGAGTACACAAATGCCTTTATTGCATCACAGTTTTTTACCTGCATCAATGAAAGGCTGCTGCATAGGAAATCAACGATTATTTCAACAAACCTTTCTTTGGAGTCACTCGCTGATCTTTATACTGAGCGTTCTTTCTCCAGAATTACAAGCAGATATAGTCTGTTGAAAATAGTCGGTGATGATATACGTATTAAAAAGAAGTTAGAACATTAGGAGGATTATGACTCATGTTAAGTCGTTCAGAACGTATCTTGGAGAACATACCAGTAGGAAGCCTTGGAATCATTCCTTTACTTGGCTGCGAAGAGCTTGGAAATAAGGTAAATGATTACCTTGTTAAATGGCGCCGCGAAAGTGCTCACGAGCACAAGAATGACGTTGCTTTCTCAGGATATGAGAAAGATAATTATCTGATCAATGCCAGTGTACCGCGTTTTGGTTCTGGTGAAGCCAAAGGTATCCTTGGAGAATCCGTACGAGGAAAAGATATTTACCTGATGGTTGATGTATGTAATTATAATGTTACTTACTCTCTGACAGGAAACACAAACCATATGTCACCGGATGACCATTTCCAGAACTTAAAGAGAATCATTGCTGCTGTAGGTGGTAAGGGACGTCGTATTAACGTTATTATGCCATTCCTTTATGAAAGCCGTCAGCATAAGAGAACTTCCCGTGAATCTCTTGACTGCGCACTTGCGCTTCAGGAACTTGTCCGTATGGGAGTTGACAATATTATCACTTTTGATGCTCACGACCCTCGTGTATCAAATGCGATTCCGTTGAGTGGATTTGAGACAATTTCACCAACTTATCAGTTCATCAAAGGTCTTCTTCGTAATGTAAAAGATCTTCAGATCGACAGTGAACATATGATGGCGATCAGCCCGGATGAAGGTGGTACAAACCGTGCTGTATATCTTGCAAACGTTCTTGGTCTGGATATGGGTATGTTCTACAAACGCCGTGATTACACTCAGATTGTAAATGGACGTAACCCTATCGTTGCTCATGAGTTCCTTGGAAGCTCTGTAGAGGGCAAAGATGTAATTATTATTGATGATATGATTTCTTCCGGAGACAGTATCATTGAAGTTGCTACAGAATTAAAGAGACGTAAAGCAAAACGTATCTTTGCTGCTGCTACTTTTGGTCTGTTTACTAACGGAATGGAGAAGTTTGATAAAGCTTATGAAGAAGGTATTATTGATGGTATCCTGACAACAAACCTCATCTATCAGACACCAAACCTTCTTTCAAAACCATATTATATCAACTGTGATATGAGCAAGTACATTGCTCTGATCATTGATACTCTGAATCATGACGGATCACTGAGTGAGATTCTCAGTCCGAACGAGCGTATCCAGAATGTACTTCAGAAATATAAAAATGGAGAGACTATCTAAATATAAATTTAGCGTAGGAATCATTTTACTGATATACGGACGAAAACAGAAAATATTATTTTAGGAAGTCGATTGTTAGAAGAATGATACAGGAACGCCGACTCAGGATTACGCATACTGTTCATACTAGAAAAAACAACAGACTGCTAAAAGCAAAGAAAGGATTGACAAACTCGCTGCCGCTCTGACAGCTGTCAATCCTTTCTTTAACGCAATCTATTGTTTTTCAAGTATGAGCAAGCATGCTCCACATTCGTCTTCATTCCTGTATCATCCTTCTAACATGAAACTTCTCGAAGTTTATATTTTCTGTTTTCTGTTTATTGAAAAAGATAGACTTCTACGCTAAATTTTATTAAATACAAACACGTTTGAGATATGGATATCATTCTATAGAACATCCGGTGCGTCTACTTCTCTAGTAAAGTTCTTCTTTCGAGAGAGTAGAAATCAGATAGCGCGGAAAAACTTTACCGATAGACAGATATTGAGGGATTGTTTCAGGTGACTGTTCTGTGTGCTTG
>OLGZ01000163.1_pt1 | contig 63871 bp, 54 predicted proteins | sample 1605981 | NCBI WGS metagenome assembly OLGZ01 (sample SAMN03283291) | human gut metagenome | biome: human-associated habitat; material: feces | host: Homo sapiens | place: Peru | collected 2012
AGCCGGCAGCCGAAGACTTCCGTATCTTCTGGGATAATGCATACTGCATCCATCATCTGTATAAGGATCAGCAGGCAGAAATCCCGAATATCTTAGAGGAGTGTGCGAAGGCCGGGAAACCGGATATGGCATATATGTTTGCTTCGACATCAAAGATCACATTCCCTGGTTCCGGTGTTTCAGCGATTGCAACTTCTACAACAAATGTAGAATTTATCAAGCAGCAGTTAACCGTACAGACAATCGGTCATGATAAGATCAATCAGCTCCGTCATACAAGATTCTTCAAGAATATTGATGGACTGAAGGCACATATGGAGAAACATGCGGATATCTTACGTCCGAAGTTCGAGGCAGTTTTAAATGCATTTGATCAGGAGCTTACAGGACTGGAGATCGGTTCGTGGGTAAAGCCACTCGGCGGATATTTCATTTCTTTTGATGCACTTGAGGGCTGTGCGAAGAAGATCGTTGCAATGTGTAAGGATGCAGGCGTGGTACTGACAGGCGCCGGTGCAACCTATCCGTATGGCAAAGATCCAAAAGACAGCAATATCCGTATTGCTCCTTCGTTCCCATCTGTGGAAGAGATGGAAGCAGCATCGAAGATTTTCGTGCTTTGCGTGAAGCTTGCAAGTATCGATAAGTATCTGGAAGCATAAGCTTGCCAGGGCAATTATAGAGAGAGTATTCAAATCCCGGTGTGAAAGCACCGGGATTTTTTGCATAGATTTAACAGTATTATGATGGGTTTATGATAGAACCGGGTGATAGTATCTGATAGGATCATTCATAATTGGGAAGTATATGCGATCGTGAACAGCTTTCCGGATATTGGTGATTGTTGTTTGGTAATTGGTGTATCAGGATACGGAGAATGAGATATGTATGAAGATGAAAGAAAAATTTTGACAGACCGGTTAGATAAACCGGTGATCCATAACCGGAAAAAAATCAGAGATAAATACAGACAGGATATACAGACGATGGGGCAAAAACAGCATATCAGTACTGCGGAAGACATGAAACTTCGCGAGATGTTACTCAGTCCGCAGAATAAGGTGGAGGACACACGAAATGAAAAAAATGGATGTGCGCTCTTATTGTTCCTTGAAATATTTTTTACCATTGCGGTATTGATTGCCAGTCTTGCTGTGACGGTTATGCCGCAGGCACCTTCCGGACGGACGATGGCGGATGCGATATCAACGTTCTTCTTTATAGAGATCCCTTTGTGGTTCCCGTTTTTTTACATTATGAATTATCGTATTAAAGTCAAAAAGGCAGTTCAAAAAGGAAATTTTGAAAAGTATAATTTTCAGATTCGGGAAAAAGTATATCAGGAATATTGGAATGACGAATATTTAATAACAAATCATTATATTGAGATTGCAGGCATGTATGTACCGATCCGTGAAAACCTGATTACAGGTCTTACTTGTTGGCAGACAATCTCTGTTGTGCTGGTCGAATATAAGGGAACGTATTATTTTTCATATCTTAATGAAAATGTGTTTTATAATGATAACGAAGATGATATTTGGTGGAATGATTTATCAAGAAAAAAGACATACTAATTCCAGAATGAGGAATCCGAAATACGAGAATAATCAGACATTTGATATATCAGAAATGCCAGAAGCAATTCTCGTATTTTTGATTCGTGAATAAATGGAGGAATTCGTATGAAGGATCGAATCGAGACATTGAAGGAATATCTGAAGCGGCTTGGAGATGGAGAGCCGCTGGAAGCAGTAAGAAAAGATTTCGTGGAAGTATTTAAGGATGTTGATCCTGCGGAGATCATGAAGGCAGAACAGGAGATGTTTGCGGAGGGAACACCGCTTTCTGATGTGCAGAAGCTGTGTGATGTGCATGCCGCACTTTTCCATGGAAAGACACGGGAGGAACAGATTGCGAATGCAGAAAGGGCAGTGCATGCGTCGGTGTTACGGGAGGAACGGGAGTCAAAGACGCGGGAGCTGGCACAGACCAAAGGACATCCGCTGTGGCTGTTTGCAAATGAGAATGGTGCTCTTGCTATGCTGTTAGAGCAGGCAGAGGAGAAAATCAAAGATGGCAGTGCGAATAAGAAGACGTTGGAATCGTTGCGTGGCATCTCCATTCACTATGCGAAGAAGGGAGATCTTCTGTATCCGGTTTTGAATGTACGGTATGGGATATCCGGACCGGCAAGTGTGATGTGGACGGTTGATGATGAGATCCGGGATGAAATCTCATTTCTTGCGAAGATGAATGATAAGGAACCTGAATGGCAGGAGCGGTTCGCAACGGTGGTAGCACGGGCACAGGAGATGGTCTACAAAGAGGCAAATATTTTGTTTCCGAACTGTGCGGCGAATTTCACGGAGAAAGAGTGGATCGGCATCTACCATGACCAGAAGGATTATGCGGTTTGTTTCGGCGTGGAGCCGGAGATCTGGCAGAAGGCAGAGGATAACCAATATGTGCCGGAGACGTCGCTCACAGAGACGGAAATCCGTATGCCGGGCGGGCATCTGACGATTGCGCAGTTGATCGCACTTCTGAATACGATTCCGATGGAAATCACATTTGTGGATGTGGACAATATCAATCGATTCTTCAATGAAGGACCGAAGGATTTTAAACGTCCGGGGATGGCAATCGACCGGGAAGTATTTTCCTGTCACCCACCGAAGATTGAAGCGACCGTGCGAAGAATTATTGGAGAGTTCCGTGCAGGGGCATTGGACGAGGTTCCAATCTGGATGGACAAAAATGGAAAATGCATGCTTGTCAGATACATGGCGGTACGGGATAAAGAGGGGAAGTATCTCGGTACGCTGGAGCTAGTGCAGGATATGGGATTTGCAAAGGAACATTTTCAGCCGGAAAAGCGCCAGGAGGAGATATGGTAAGCGGAGAAATGGCTTGTATATGCGGCACGTAAATGATAAAATCTGATGTATATGCCAGAAATAAATGTACGACTTAAAATAGGAGAAATCAGATGAAAATTACAATCATTGCAGTGTCCGTATCTGCACTTTCACAGATCCAGATATTTCAAAAAGAATATGCAAAAAAATACCCGGAGGATGCAATTGATTTTGCAGTCTTTTATGTGGCAGGAATGGAAAACAAATATCTGATGCATCCGGAGATTCTGGAGAATGCAGTCCGTGAGGCGGATGTTGCAATCATTGACCTGATGGGCGTTTCAGAGGCGTTGCGGGAGATTGTCAGACGCGGTTTAGAGGAGTGCCGGGGACAACGGATTGTGATTGGTAACGAATTGCGTGAATATCTGCGCCTCGGAACATTTTCCATGGAAGCAATGGGTAAAATGATGAAGTCCTCCCAGAAGAAACCGCAGACAGGAGATGTGTCAGAGGAGGAAGCTAAGCAAGCGGATACGAAGGAAAACAAAAAACCGACAGCCAGTGCGTTAGAGAAGATGCGCCGGATACGAAGAATGGCGATGATCCTTGGCAATGTCCTTCCATTTGGCATGACGAAGGATATGAAGCAGGTGTTTTTGCTGATGGACTATTGGCAGCAGGCAACCTACACGGATATAGAATCATTCTTCTATCTGATTTTACGAAGATATTGCGGCAGGAGCTTTCTGCCGAAGGAAAAGCCTTGTACGATGCGGTACGGAATCTATCTGAAAGATCCGTTTTCACTTGCATGCGAAGATACGCTCGAGAAATATTGGAAGAAAAATCCGTATGACAAAGGCAGGGATACGATAGCATTTTTGTTTTACGGACATGCATATCCGAACGATTATCTGCCAATCGTGCGTATCATTTGTGAAAAATTAAGAGAAAAATATAACATACTTCCGATTGCATTCTCACAAAATGAGGATCGTGATCAGGAGAAATTAAAGAGTTATCTCTGCCAGAAGAAGTACCCGGTATCCGCGGTGATCAATACGATGCCATTCCGGCTTGGGGCAGGTCCGATGGGCGGAAATGCAGACGGTGCAGTGCAGATTCTGAAGGAACTGCAGGTGCCGTATATCAAGCCATTCTGCCTGACGAAAATCACAGAGCAAAGATGGCAGGAAGCATCCGCGGTCAATCCGGGCGAGTTCCTGATCAGTATGTTGCTGCCGGAATTAGATGGGGGAATCCTGACATTTCCGGTTGGTGTGATGGGGGAAGCGACGGTATCCGAATTGCAGCCAATCACAGAACGGATTGATACACTTGTGGCACGGCTGGAAGGATATCTGAGGTTACAGAAGCTGGCAAATCAGGATAAGAAGCTGGCGTTCGTGTTCTACAATTACCCGCCGGGCGAAAGCAATGTTGCATCCGCGGCATTTCTTGATACCTTTGCATCGGCGGCAGAAGCTTTGAAGCAGTTAAAACAGGCGGGATATCAGGTGGAAGCCCTGACGGCTGAACAGCTTCGGGAGGCGTTCGTTATGGATGGTAATTGCAATGCGCCACAGTGGAGCGACGAGGCCGAGGCTGCGATTACATACAGGCTGGATGGAGAGGACTATCCAGTGAAGGGGATTCGATGTGGAAATGTATTTCTTGGGTTACAGCCGTTGCGGCAGGACGGAGACAGTAAAGCGGATATCATCGAGAACTACCATGACCGGAATCAGGAACCACCGAAGGCATATCAGGCATTTTACCGTTATATAGGGGGAGAATTTGGCGCGGATGCAGTGATTCATTTCGGTACACACGGGACTTTGGAATTCCTTCCGGGCAAGGACAATGGCATGATGGGACAATGCTGGCCGGACCGTCTGATCGGGACAGCTCCGCATTTTTATTATTACTATATCGGGAATCCTTCGGAAGCTATGATCGCCAAGCGGAGAACGCATGCTACGATTATCAGTTATCAGGCACCTGCTTTGAAGAAAAGCGGAATATATGGTGAATTGCAGGAATTAAAAGAGACGATCGCTGAGTATAGGGAGAGTATGCAGAGCGCACCGGAACGTTGTGACGATCTGTTAAGACAGATTGACAGACTGGCGGAAGCATGTGGATGTACAGGGGATCTTGAGCAGATCGAGGAATATTTGTATGAATATGAAAATAGTCTGATCACGGATGGCTTGCATGTGATGAATGCGGAGGAGGCACAGGGACTTTTGCATGCCTTAGATGGGGAATATGTCCCTGTTGGAACTGCGGGAGACGTGGTGAAAAATCCGGATATCCTTCCATCCGGGCGGAATCTTGTGCAGTTTGATCCGCGGTTGGTTCCGACTAAAACGGCATATGAGCGGGGCGCAAGAGCCGCACAGCTTGCCGTGGAACAATATAAAAAGCAGACAGGCAGCTATCCAGATACGACAGCCGTGATTCTCTGGGGATTGGAGACATCCAGAAGTCAGGGCGAGACAGTCGGGCAGATCTTATATTATCTGGGACTCCGTCTAAGGACGGATCGTGCGAGCTTTGATGACCGTCTGGAGATTATCCCGCGGGAGGAGCTTGGAAGACCGCGTATGGATGTGGTGATCCATATGTGTGGATTCTTCCGGGACATGTATCCGAATCTGGTAGATAACCTGAATGAAATGCTACAACAGATTCTTGCGTTGGATGAGCCGGATGAAGCGAATTATTTTACGGCAAATACGAGAAAACTGGCGCATACACTGATGAAAGAGCAGGGAATGGACGAGACACGGGCATGGGAGATGGCGTCCTGCCGGATCTTTGGCCCGAAGGAGGGAGAATATGCGACGCGTCTTACGGATGTTGTGAAAAAAGGAAGCTGGAAAGCAGCGGAGGAGCTTGGAACAGGCTTTACAGCGGATCTTTCGTATGCGTATTCGTACCGGCACAGAGGCGAGGCAGCAGCCAGCGTACTGAAACATCAATATGAAAATGTAGACTACATCTCGCAGATACGGAACAACGTGGAATATGAACTCACCGATCTCGATCATTATTATGAGTTTTATGGTGGACTTTCCAAGGCGGTGGAAAACCAGAAGGGCGAAAAGCCGGTGATGCTTGTCGCAGATACCGTCGGGGAAGACGTCAAGGTACAGGATATCCGGGAAGCACTGAACCGGGGAATAAGAACGCGCCTATTGAATCCTGCATGGATCGAGGGCATGATGCGGCATACCTATCATGGCGTGCAGCAGATTGAAAAGCGGTTTGAAAATGTGATGGGATTTGCGGCATCGACGGATGCAGTGGACAGCCAGACATTTTCGGAGATGACGCGTTGTTATGTGGCGGATGAAGAACTGCGCAGGCAGATGACAAAGAGTAACAAATGGGCGTATATGAAGATGATGGAACGCCTTATGGAAGCAAATCATCGAGGGTATTATCAGGCAACCGAGGAAGAGTTAGAATCGATCCGGGAGGCGTATATCGAGGCAGAAGGAGAGGCAGAGGAGTAAGATGCAAAGGAAAAAGATAGACAATGTATATCCGTTCACGGCGATTGTCGGTCAGGAGAAGATGAAGGAAGCAATCGTGTTGAATCTCATCAATCCGGCACTCGGCGGTGTACTAATCCGGGGACAGAAGGGAACTGCCAAGACGACTGTCGTCCGTGCAATCCCGAACCTCATGCATAAACTGAAAATTGTAGAGATTCCGGCAAATGCAACCGAGGATCGTGTTGCAGGAACAATCAATATTGAGGCGGCATTGAAGGATGGAGAAAAGAAATTTGAGCCGGGACTTCTGAAGGAAGCAGATGGAAATATCCTGTATGTTGATGAGGTAAATCTGCTCGATGACCATATTGTGGATCTGCTCTTAGATGCAGCGGCAACCGGCAGAAATACAGTGGAGCGTGAAGGAATCTCCTGTACGCATGCGTCAAAGTTCATATTGATCGGTTCGATGAATCCAGAGGAGGGAAATCTTCGACCACAGCTGCTCGACCGTTTCGGAATGGTAGTGGATGTGACAGCAGAGGAGGATGTAGACAAGCGAATCCAGATTGTCGAGAACCGGCTTGCCTATGAACAGGATGCATCGGTATTTTGTAAGAGATTCGAGGAACGTCAGGCGCATCTGCGCACGAAGATCGACAAAGCCAGAGCACTTTTGCCGGAGGTGACAATGAGCCGGGAACTTCTGCGCCTGTCCGCAGAGATCTGTATTGCCTATGGTACAGACGGACATCGTGCAGATATCGGAATCGTGAAAACAGCAAAGACGATCGCTGCATATGAAGGAAGAAAACGGGTCAAAAAGGAAGATATCTCCAGAGCGGCACAGTATGTACTGCCGCACCGTATGCACAAAAATCCGTTGGATAACGGGCAGATGAATCCGGAGATGATGGAACAGATATTGTCCCGAAAAGGAGAAAAACGTGAACCGGAGACATCCGGGGAGGGAGACTAGACTCTGCGAAGCAGAAAAATGTGGATATGCAGGAGGAAATATTTCTCCCGGTTGAGCAAAGTGGAAGGGAACGCTCGATTATAGAAGTACTAGATGAGATGATGGCATCTCTGGAGCTTCCGTTTTCACAGAAACGTGCGGCACAATTAAAGATAAAAAAAGGAAAGCACAGTGGATCTGTGGTGCCATCCGAAGCAGAAAGGAAAATGTGCGGCCTTTCGGATGTTGATATCCCGGCGACGATCCGGACATGTGTGGAACGTGGAAGCCACATGGAGAAAGACGGACTTCAGGGACAGATCATGCCAGAAGATCTGCGTATGAAACGATATCGCAACAAGAAGCACAGTACCGTACTTTTTGTTGTGGATGCCAGCCGGTCGCAGGGTGCGAACAAACGCCTTGCATTTGCAAAAAGCGCAGTGATGGCAATGCTTGAAAAAGCCTATTGTGACCGCGACCGGGTGGGACTGATCTTATTTGGAGATAAGCATGCCACGGTGAAGCTGCCATTTACAAAGAGCGTGGATGTCGCGGCTGAGAACATGCGGGAGTTGAAAGCGAAGGGCAATACACCACTTGCGATGGGGCTGCGTTTGGCAGAACAGGTACAGTTGACGGATCGCCGCAAATATCCAGAGGATATCCATCTCACTGTGCTGATTACGGATGGCAAGTCCAATTATGATACAGAACATGGGAATCCGGTAAAGCTGGTGTATCAGGCAGCGGAGGATTTGAGGAAAAAAGAGTTGCCGCTCTTGGTGATTGATACCGAAAACAGTATATTCGGAATGGGAATCGGAGCGAGAATCGCAGAGCTTGCAGATGGTGCATATGTGAAATGTGCAGAGTAACCGGACGGAGCCAGACGATAAGAAAGTTGAAAAAGAAATGAACAAGATCGAAGAATATTACAATAAATTCAATGAGGAAAAACGATTAAATTCAAGGCATGGGCAAATCGAGTACCGCATCACGATGAAATATATTCATGATTATCTGGATGTGCGGATGCAGGAGTTGAAGGTCACGAACCGGGAAGATATTAAGATTCTTGATATCGGTGCCGGAACCGGACGTTACAGTGTGTCGCTCTGTGAGGAAGGCTACGATGTGACGGCTGTGGAGCTGGTGAAGCATAATTTGGGAATATTGAAGCAGAAAAACAGCAATGTGCATGCGATGCAGGGAAATGCGCTGCATCTGAAGAAGCTGGAAGATAACACCTATGATCTGACACTCCTCTTCGGTCCGATGTATCATCTGATGACGAAGGAGGAGAAGATTCAGGCGCTCTCCGAAGCGAAGCGTGTGACGAAATCGGGCGGGATTATATTAGTCGCCTATGTGATGAATGAGTATGCCGTGGTCGTATATGGTATTCAGGAGAACCATCTGGAGGAAAGCGTGAAGAATGGAACATTGGATGCATCGTATCATACGGTACCTGCAGCGGATAGTCTGTATGCATTCGAACGGATTGAGGACATTGACGGCTACAACGAAGCGGTTGGATTAAAGCGGGAGAAGATTTTGTCCCCGGATGGACCAGCCAATTATATCCGTCCGTTTGTGAATCAGTTAAGCGAGGAGAGCTACGAGCTTTTCGTGGCATATCAGTTGAAGGTGTGTGAACGGCCGGATCTGATCGGAGCAGGAGCACATACGGTGGATATACTTCGTAAGGAATTGTGATGAATAGGATGCGTATATTGGATAGGATGAATCGGAACAAATATATGCCTGGTATAATGAAGTACAGTGATGTGTGTAGATTATCAGGCGATTACGTGATGATGTAAGATATAAGGAGAAGAACGAATGGAACAAGGAAGCCTGCCGGAGCGCTATCTGTCGCGTTCGGTGATTAAACATATACGAAGATTGAATCCGAAGCTTTCGATATCGGCAGCAGTCGGAAATGATTATGCGAATTTGCACGGAAGCGTAAGTGCAGATGGTATCGGAGATACGCCGTGGATCGCGTGGGTGAAAGCGATGAATAATTTTGCGTGCTCCGGCGGACAGATCGAGGGTGCACGTCTTACGATGCTTCTTCCACAGAATGTAAAGGAATCATGGATCAAAGGCTATATGGCAGATTTCAATTCTTATGCAGAAGCAAAGGGCATACAGATCTTAGGTGGTCACACACAGGTGTCTGAAGTGTTTGCGCGGGCGCAGTTTGTCGTGACGATGCTTGGAACAGCAGGCGATTACTGTGCAAATAAAAAGAAGATCAAGCCGGGCTACGATATCGTAATGGTCGGACAGGCAGGCTTGATGGGTGCGGATATAATACTGAAGGAAAAGCGGGAAGAACTGCATACGCGGTTCCCGGATTTCTATCTGGATATGGCGTGTGTGGAAGAAGATGTGTATAGTATTGTAGACGTGGCACGGAAGATTGTGGATTCCGGCATGGATATCTGCTATATGCACGATGGCTCGTCCGGCGGTGTCTATGGTGCCTTGTGGCAGATGGGCGTCTGGATGGATAAGGGCTTTGAGGTACAGCATGTGGATATACCAATCCGGCAGGAGACAATCGAAATCTGCGAGTTCTTCAATATCAATCCGTATCTGCTTGATGCAACTGGTTGCCTGTTTGTAGTCGTGGAAGATGGAGAGAAGCTGGTGGAATATCTGTCAGAACAGGAAATCGAATCCGTCGTGATCGGTGTTGTGACAGAGAAAAAAGAGAAGCTGATTGTGGTAAATGAACTGGAGCACCGGTGCCTGTCTCCAGTAAATGGGGATGAGATACATAAGGTGCTGTAAATGAGAACAGGTGAACTTACAAATGAGCAACCAAAGAGGAAAACAATTAAATAAATATGTACCGGACTATGTGTTATATGATCTGGAGACAACCGGAATCTCTGCGAATTACGATGAAGTAATTGAAATCTCAGCCGTGAAGGTGCGCGGCGGTAAAATCATCGATGAATTCAGCACACTTGTAAATCCGGGACGAACAATTCCGTATGGTGCGAGTGCGGTCAATCACATCTATGACGAGATGGTGGCAGATGCACCGGAGTTTGAAGAAGTGTTACCATTGTTCCTTGCATTTATCGGAAACGATATTCTGGTTGGACATAATATAGCCTCGTTTGATATGAAATTTCTGTATCGGGACTTCGAGAAATATATGGGTGTGGTACTTCCAAATGATTTCGTGGATACATTGCGCCTTGCAAAAATCGTATTCCCGGATTGGAAGCATCGGAGATTGGGTGATCTTGCGAACTATTATGGCATCTCTACGGTGGGCGCACACCGCGCATTGACAGACTGTAAGATGAACCAGAAGGTATTTGAATTACTTGGAAAAGAATTGTCCGGGGAAGGAACGGCGGATGTGCGGCAGAATGTCAAGACCTGTCCGAAATGTGGAATGACGATGGTAAAACGAAAAGGAAAATTCGGTGAGTTCTGGGGCTGTAAGGGATTTCCGGATTGCCGGTATACGGAGAATATCTAAGGTGCGGATAAGGGGAAACAGCAGGTTGCTTTTATCGTAAGCGGTTGTCTGCTAAGATAACATGATGGAGGTGAACGTGATGGAAACAAAAAATGTGATTTTGGAACTTCGCACGAAGCGGGGATTATCGCAGGATGAATTAGCCGAGAAAATCATGGTGACAAGACAGGCAGTATCGCGCTGGGAGAATGGTGAAACTGTGCCGAATACGGATACATTAAAGCTGTTGTCGAAAGTATTTGATGTATCGATCAATACGCTGCTTGGACAACCGAGAAAGCTAATCTGTCAGTGCTGTGGCATGCCGCTTGAAGATGAGATTATCGGACATGACCGGGATGGGGCAATGAATGAATCGTATTGCAAATGGTGTTATGCAGATGGCATGTATACATACAGCAATATGGATGATTTGATCGATGTTGCAGTCAAGCATATGGTGACGGATGAATTCTCGGAGGAACAGGCACGGGAATATATGAAGGATCTGCTTCCGAAGTTAGATTATTGGAAGCGGTACGATGAACTGAGCGATGGCGGACAGTTCGATGAATTCAAACATCAGTTGATAAAAGAGATAAATAATCTTCACATCGAAGGATTACCGAAGGTAGAGAAGCTGAATGCACTCGTCGGTCAGTATGTGAATCTAGCGTATCCGCTTCCAAGTGGGGAGACAGTAAAATTCTTAGACGACAAGAAAACGTATCTTGGTAATCAGTTGGAATGTGAGTTCGGTGGAGACCGGTATTTTGGTGTGCTTGCAGGCATGGATTTCATTTTGGTGAGTACCTATGATGCGAGTGGCGAGAATCCGGAGCTTGTGGTATATAAAAAACGGTAATGATGAATAGAAGAGTCGAGCAATCGGCTCTTTTTTAGTGGATTAAAAGTAGGAAATAATGATTATAATTTATATAGAGACAAAAGTTTTTTGACTGCTTAAAGTAAATAAAAATTGACAATATAATTAAATTTGTTTAATATTATTGATGTAAGGAGTTGATAATATGCCTAAAAAATCAATTGTATTATTACCGGAAACAGAAAATATATTAGAACAAATGGGGCTGCAGATAAAATATGCAAGATTAAGAAGAAAAATTTCAGCAGAATTGGTAGCAGAACGCGCAGGAATTAGTAGAGCGACGCTGGTTTCTATCGAGAAAGGTGCGCCATCCGTTGCAATCGGCTATTATGCAGCCGTATTGCATGCACTTAATTATATGGATAAAGATTTGCTACTGGTTGCAAAAGATGATGAGTTAGGACGCAAATTGCAGGATTTGGATCTGCCTGTCAGAAAGCGTGTAACAAAGAAGGGATAATTTGTATGGAGAAAGAGAAGAAGATATATGTATTTGCAGATTTCCTGTCTTTCCACAATGATTTAATTGGGACAATATTTTTGTCTCAGGTAAGAGGGAAAGAATTATATTCTTTTGAATATGATCAGAAATGGCTTGAAACGGGAGCCATGTTATTAGATCCTGATTTACAGTTATATGCTGGGAGACAATATATAAGAGATGAAAAGAATATATTTGGAGTATTTGCAGATTCTTGTCCGGATAGATGGGGAAGACGTTTGATGAATCGCAGGGAGGAATTGCGAGCCAAATCAGCTTCGGAAAAACCGCGTAAGTTATTTGACAGTGATTATCTTCTTGGAGTGTATGATGAAGCTCGGATGGGTGGATTGCGTTTTAAGACGGAATTGAGTGGAGAATTTCTATCTGATGATAAAGAATACGCAACACCACCATGGACTTCGCTGCGAGAACTTGAGCAGGCGGCAGTGTCATTTGAAAATGATGATACAGGATTGGGTGAGAAGTGGTTGAAACAATTGCTTGCACCGGGATCATCTTTGGGTGGAGCGAGACCTAAAGCATCTGTACTTGCTCCGGATGGTTCATTGTGGATTGCCAAATTCCCGTCTAAACATGATGAAATTGACTCTGGAGCATGGGAAATGGTTGCACATGAATTAGCGAGTATGTGTGGATTGAATGTGCCAGAAGCAAAGATTGAAAAATTCTCTAAGCTTGGAACAACCTATTTAGTTAAAAGATTTGACAGGAATCATGAGAAGAGAATTCATTTTTCGTCTGCTATGACGATGCTCGGAAAAACAGATGGTGCAAATGGTGTGGATGGAAGCAGTTACCTGGAGATTGTATCATTTTTGAGAGCGAATGGAGCAAGACCGAAACAAGATATAGAGGAGCTTTGGAAGAGAATCGTGTTCAGCATGGCGATATCCAATACGGATGATCATTTTCGAAATCATGGATTTGTATTGTCCGAGGAAGGCTGGATATTATCACCATTATATGATGTGAATCCAGATATTTATGGAGAGTATTTATCATTAAATGTTGATGCCGATAATTCGAGTATCGATTTTGAACTGGCATTGGAAGCTGCGCCATATTATGGAATGGGAAAAAAGGACGCATTGGACGTGGTGAACAGTACAAAGAATGTTATAAATAATAATTGGCGGCAACTTGCAAAAAAATATAATATTAGTCGTGGAGAAATAGAAAGAATGGCACCTGCATTTCAAAATGAGATATAGAGATAAAGTAGAAATTACATAAAAAGATTATGCGTTTATACTGGTGAAAATACAATTTGAATGGTACAATATGCGTATTATTTATTTAAGTGGGGAGTTATATGTTTGATACAGAAGAAAATAAGCAGCAACGGGAGCAAAGTCCGTTGTTTGAAATAATACCGGTGAATTTTTTTACACCATTATCATCACCAAATCGGTTGGTGTATTGGGAGTGTCTGTGTAAACTCTTTGGTGCTATGAATGCACAGCTTTCTTTTGGCGTGGAACGGGAAATATTGGTGGATGAATTACAGTTTTATTTTGAACAGAATCAGGCTGCCGAGTTTGAGGAAGATGAGTTAAATGCACTTGATCCGAGAAAAAAGGCAAACGAAATGCTGCGTTTACTTGAAAAATATGGCTGGCTTGAAGTAGAAACAGACAAAAGTTATGTGCAACGCGTGAATTTCTTTGATTATGCGGTAAAAATTATGAAATCTTTGCTTGAGATTTCAGATGGGAAAAAGATTGAATATCAAGGATATATCTATACAATTTACAGTTTGGTCCGGACAAGTACGGATCGTCCTGCAGTTGTCTTGAAACAGATTCGTGAGAATACGGATATGTTGATCACAGGTTTAAAAAACTTAAATTCCAATATAAAACATTATATCGATGAATTGACCAGACATAAAACAGTTGCTGAAATTATGGATGCTTTATTTAATGATTATATTACGAATATTGTAGATAAAGCATATCACAGATTGTTGACGTCGGATAATGTCTCGAAATTTCGACCAGAAATTATCGAACGGCTGGAGGCATGGGGACATAGCACGGATTATGTGAGACAGACATCTAATGAGCTTGCATCAATGAATGAGATTCCCTTAGAGGAGGCGGAAGAGCTGGTATATCAGATTTTACATGAGGTCGTGGATGCGTTTGATAGTATGGACGATATTCTGTCGGAAATTAACCAGAAGAATACGCAATATCAAAGGGCTGCAATTAACAGGGCAAAGTTTTTGCTGGCTGGAACAGAGGACATACGTGGACAATTGAAAGAAATTTTATTATATATTGGTGAACAGGCAGAACAGTCGCAACTCGATTTAAATGGGATTTACGAGATTGAGTATCTGGATGAGCTGATGCGTATATTTGGAAGTTCTTTTCTAGATGAAAAATCATTGTACAATGCTATTGAAGGGAAAAAAGAGTTTCATCCACAGGAGTTAGAGCAATTGGAACCAAATCTGGAATTAAGACAGGAAAAAATGCGTCGGATGACTGAAAAAATGCGGAGAATTCTGAGTCCGGAACGGATAAATGAATATGTTGATAGCCAGATGAAAGATAAAGAATCAATGCTGGCATCTGAACTTCCGTTGGAGAGTGTAGATGATTTTATGAAATTGATTTATATACGATTATATGGTTCAAGAAAGAAAATGGATTATCAGATAGTAAGATCATCGGAGGAGAAGGCTACAACGCAGGGAATGTATCAGTTTCCGAATTTTAAGGTAATCAGAAGAAAGTAGGGAGAATCGAATGAATTTGTTGGAAGGTATGTTGCAAAAGGATCAGGATGAGTTTCGGAGAATTAGCAATAAATTGATAAATGTATGTTTTGTGTGTAAGCAGAATCAGTCAGCAAAGAGTGATTATTATTTCATTTTAAAATACCGGGAGAAGTTTGAAAATTTGTTAGGAACTTTGGGATACAGGATAGAAATTAACGAGGAATATGGTGTCGTTCAGCTGACGAATGCACTGAATATGAATCATCAGAATTTGAAATTGTATGATTCCATCATATTGATTATATTGAGAATCCTATTTGATGAGAAGAAGCGGGAGCTTTCTGTGAGTGACGAGGTAATTGTAAATCTTGGCGATATTCAGGATAAGTATTTGAGTTTAAAAATACGTGACAAGATGATTGATAAAACAACAATGAGTAACGCACTTCGACTACTTCGGCGTTATCAGCTGATAGAATTGCTGGATTCAGATTTGAGAAATGAGGAATCCAGGATACTAATATATAATTCTATTTTAATGGCGGTTCGGGTAGAAGATATCAAGCATGTATATGAGAAGATTGAGAGCTATAGAAGGGGGAAACTGAAAGATGAAGAAACTGACCAGAATGAGACTGATTAATTGGCATCGGTTTTATGATGAAACTATCGGGTTTGGTGATTCGACACTTATTTCTGGAGAAAATGGTGCGGGAAAATCTACACTTTTAGATGCGATGCAGTTTGTCCTTACATGTTCAACAAGTCATTTTAACAAGGCAGCACACGAGAATGGAAAAAGAAATTTGACAGGATATATCCGTTGTAAAACTGGACGGGAGAATCGACCGTATGATCGGACCGGGGAGATTAGTGCGCATGTAGCGCTAGAGTTTTACGAGGAAAGTAAAAGACAGTATTTTATTATAGGAGCAGTGATTGATTCTGCAACGGAAGGGCAGGAAACAGTTGTAAGATATCTGATGGATAAGCAGATGTTATCGGATGAATTCTTTATTTTAGGAAAACGACCTAGAAATATTACGGAATTTCGCACGTTCAATAATAAAAGAATTAAACAATGGGCGAAAACAAATATTGAGGGAAAAAAGATGATACGACAGAGGTTTGGGAGAATAGAGGAAAAATTTTTCCAGTTGATTCCAAAGGCACTGGCGTTTAAGCCTATTAATGATATTAAGGATTTTGTATATTCTTATGTATTAGATGAAAAAGAGGTAAATATTGATAGTTTAAGAGAAAATGTACGCACATATCAGGAACTTGAACGTACGTTGGAGGGTGTTAAGAAGAGAATTGAAAAACTGTCTGAAATTGAAAAAGCGCATGTGACAGTAAAGGAATGTATGCAGTCAGATAAAATGTATGAATTTTTTCTTGCACAGGCAGATCTTGATATTGTGGCGGGCAGAATCAAGGAACTAGAAGAACAAATCAATCAGGGCAAATATAAATTAAAAGAATTGAATGCACAGACAGAAAGTATGAAAAAAGAACTGAAAAACAAAGAAGATATTCGTACTTCTCTTCTGACGGAATTAAAAGGGAATGCAGATTATCAGGCTCTGGAAAAACAAAAGGACTATAAGCAGCAATTAGAAAAAGAAAAAGAAAAGGAACTGGAAGAACGGGCAGAACTCCTGGAACACGGACGGACAGCATGGAAGAAGACAAGTAAATTGATGGAGATTTCTGATATTGATGAATGTATTCCTCGTTATCTGGACACATTAAAAAATCTGAAAGAATTGGACGATGTGCCGACTGTGAAAGAATTAATTGATCATGTAATATCATATAAGAAAGAGATGTACAATAAATTATATCGCCGCCATCTGGAAGTGGACGCAGAACTTCACATGTTATCCGAACAATTACAAGAGAAAGAAAAAATGATTGAGAATTTGAAACAGCAAAAATTCTTCTATCCGCCAGCGGTTGAGTCATTACGCGAACGCATAGAGCGGGATTTCTTACGTATTGGGCGGACTGCAAAACCACGTGTGTTGTGTGAGATGCTTGAAATTACAGATGAACTATGGCGTAATGCGGTAGAGGGTTATTTAAATACACAGCGTTTTTATTTGCTGGTAGAACCGGAGGATTTTGATATTGCACTTGGGACTTATGAAAAGATGCGCCGTGAGAAAAAAGCATATGGCGTAGGTTTGATTAATGTTGGAAAACTGGAAGAGTATGATACAGCGCCAGAGGGGAGTCTGGCTACAGCAGTAGAAGCAGATAATATTTATGCAAAACGATATGTGAATATGGTTCTTGGTAAAGTACATATGTGTACCCGTGTGGATGATTTAAAAAAGTATGCAGTGTCCATTACACCCCAATGTATGAGATATCAAAATCATGTTGCATCAGCGATAAAACCTGAAATCTATCGTACGCCGTACATTGGCAAGAATGCATTGAAAGTGCAGTATGAACAGGCAATATCCGAAAAAGATGGGTTAAAGGAACAGGAAGTAAGGACAAAGGATAAAGATAAAAAAATAAATTCTGTACTTGAAAGATTGGATTACAGTGAAGATACGGAATTGAAGTTTCGGATTGGGGTACTGAGTGATTTGAAACGCACAAAGCTAGAATTGGAACTATGCGAGGAGGAAATAGAAAAGCTGAAGGAAAACCAGACTATGATAGAAAAGCAGATTCGTGTAGATGGTATTGAAAAGGAATGTAAAGATTTAAGTGATCGAATATCATCAAAAGATAAGGCATCTGGTGCTTGTGAGAATCAGATCAGCGTTAATCAGAATGCTCTTGTGGAATGTAAGGCTGAGCAGTCCAGACGATATTCGGAAGTTGAAGAACTTAAAGCAAATGCAGACGAAAATGCAGTTTTATGGAAAAACGAGTATCAGAAACAGGTAACGAATAAAACAGTAGAGCAGTTCAGACAGAATTTTGATCGCAGAAAGAAAGCAAATCTTACCAATCAGGCGACTGCAAAAGATAATATGATAAAATTGATGCAACAGTACAAGATGGAATTTGATTTTGGGGCGGCTGCGACACTGGATGCATATCCGGAATATGAGGCGGTACAGTTACGGCTTGTGAACTCCGAATTGTTAAGTTACGAGGAAAAGGTTCGCAAAGCGAGGTCAGCGGCGGAAGATGAATTCCGGGAACAATTTTTATCAAAACTTCAGGAGAATATGAAGCAGGCGCAAGGGGAATTTAAAGAGTTGAATAAAGCACTCCGGGGCATTACGTTCAGCAATGAACGCTATGAGTTTTTGTACTTGAGAAGCAGGAAGTATGATAAATACTATGATATGATTATGGATGATTTCAATGTAATTCAGGGAGAATCCATTTTTAGTGGTATTTTTCATGAAACCCATAAAGAGGTCATTGATGAATTGTTTGAACGACTGGCATTGGATCAAGAAAACAGTACAAAAACGTTGGAAGAATTTACAGATTATCGTACATATATGGACTATGATATTAAGATAACGCATGAGGATGGCAATTATTCGCTCTATTCGAAAGTATGTGAAGAAAAGAGTGGCGGGGAGACGCAGACCCCATTTTATGTGACCGTTGCAGCGTCGTTTGTGCAATTATACAGCAATAATATGGGAGGACAATCTATCGGTCTGGTTATGTTCGATGAAGCGTTTAATAATATGGATGATGAACGTATTGAAGCGGTGTTGGAGTTTATGAACCGTCTGCCATTACAGATTGTGATTGCCGCGCCACCGGACAAAATTCAATATATCGGACCAAAGGTTCAGGAAACGATGCTCGTGATGACAGATGATAAAATCAGTTATGTAGAGGAATATGGTTATGCAACAAATAGAAAATAAAATACTGAATCAGTTGTTGGATCGTTATGAAAATAGCAAATTGTCACGGAACGAAAATACCAGAGCTATACATATTACATATTCTTTTCGAAAGAACACGATTCCACAGTACTTTGATGAGAGCTCCAATGCTGCGGATGAAATTAATTCTGTTATGATGGAATTACAAAGAGAGAAAATTATTAATATTGTATGGAAAAATGGGAAAATTGATGGCATCATTGACAAGGTGGTTCTACAAGAGGATGCGGTTGGTGTTGTGTATAAACGACTTGGAAGAATATCAAAGTTGTCAGCGGAAAAAGATGCGGAAGCATTATTAAATCGTATGCAGAATAAAATTTCCGGGAATGTCACAATCGCCTTTGTGAACAGAATGCTAGACAGGATTGAGGCAGGAAAGGCAGTAAAAGAATATTTTGATATTATAGATTTAAAACAGGCAGAAAACTTGATTTATGCATTGGATTGTATTGAAAATAATCAGAAAGACTGTTATGTACGTGAGTTTTCGATTGAATATTTTCAAGATAGCAAAATGTTTGAGCAGTTGATTCCAAAGGTTTGTCATGTAATCAGGGAGGAACGAGAGGAGTTTTCAGAGTTCGAAAACGAAGAGATCCTGGCTGAGTATTTCATTTACAAAAATCCGGGGTATGTATATATCAAGGGGGATGCATTCCTTGTTACATCTGATAATAAAATGCTTGATATCAGCATATTGTCTGAAGGAATCGGGTTTGCTATTAGTCGGGAAAGTAATACAATGGTTCGTGTTGTTCCGTCGGAGTCAATTTGTGAAGTATATACGATTGAGAATCTGACATCGTTTAACCGTTTCCATAAGGAGAACAGTCTGGTTATATATTTGGGTGGATATCATAATAAAGTTCGACAGCGTTTATTATTACAAATATATGAGACCTTACCAGATGCAAAATATTATCATTTTGGTGATATCGATGTGGGGGGATTTCAGATATTTTATCATCTATGTGAGAAAACACAAATTCCATTCCAAAAATATAAGATGGATATACAGACGATGAAGCAATATGAGAAATACACAAAGCTGTTGACCATAAATGATCGAAAAAGGCTGCAGAAACTGATGGAGACAAAACTATCCGAAGAGGAAAAGAGGTTGGCACATTATATGTTAGAACATAATGTAAAACTTGAACAGGAATGTATTCTTGAGTAGAAATATAGATATAGTGCTCTTTATTGCATTTCGTCTGAAAAAAATAGAATTACGATACAATCCGGTGTATAATACAAAGAATACATAAAATAACGCAAAAATATGAATGAACGTGATACGGGGTAAAAGGCAGATTTCCATGCATCCGATATCAGAGAAGCGAATGAAGAATTAGGGAGGGATTTACAGATGAAGAAGAAATTACTGACTGTAATGATGGCTGTGATGATGGCATTTTCGTTATCCGGCTGTGGCAATGATGTCATCGTGGATGTCGTGACGAACGATGTAGAAAGTGGAAGCAATCAGGCAGATACTTCTAACGCAGGAACGGCGCAGGGAGAACAGACAGCGTCGGCAGAGGTGGCAGAGACTAATCCGGCAGGACTTAAGACGATCCCGTTAGAGGATGTCAAGATCGGTGTGTTGTATATCGGCAGTGCATCAGATACATCGGGATATACATATGCACACGAGCTTGGAATTCAGGGTATGGTATCAAATCTCGGACTTAAGGAAAATCAGGTTGTACGCAAGGAATCGATAGACGATGGCGATGATGTAGCAATCAAAAAAGCGTTGGATGAATGTATGGACGAAGGCTGCAACATTGTATTTACAACGAGCTGGGGTTACATGGAAGAGACCGCGGCATATGCGGAGAAATATCCGGATGTTTATTTTGCACACGGAACCGGATATATGAGCAATGGAAGCAATTTTACAAACTATTTCGGAAGAATCTATCAGGCGAGATATCTGTCCGGTCTGGTAGCGGGCATGAAGACAAAAAGTAATCTGATCGGGTATGTATCTGCGATGGGCAGCGACAACAGTGAGTGTACCGGTGGTATTGATGCATTTGCAATGGGTGTCGAGGAAGTCAATCCGGATGCGAAGGTGCTGGTGGCAGTGACGAACTCCTGGTTTTCTCCGGATGACGAGCAGGCGGCTTCCGATGCATTGATTGGTAAGGGCTGCGATGTGCTGGCACAGCATGTAGATACGACAGCTCCGCAGACTGCATCCGAAGAAAACGGAACATGGGCGATCGGATATAATTCCGATATGAGTAAAGAGACACCGGATGCAACGCTGACATCGGTTATCTGGAACTGGAGTGCGTATTACACCTCCTATGTAAATAGTATCGTCAATGCGACATATGACGGTTCGAATTATTATGGCGGTATGGACGAAAGTCTGGTCGGACTGACAGGATTATCTTCTCTGTGTGAGGATGGAACACAGGAGAAAGTAAATGAGATGCAGCAGAAGATTTTGTCCGGCGAATTCGGCGTGTTTGACGGAGAAATCCTTACCAACGATGGAACTGTAATCGGAGAAGAGGGAAAGACATTGGATGATGCGACGATTACCGGTAAGATCAACTGGTATTATCACAATGTGGAAGTCGTAGACTGGAAGTAGGGGGGATAGCCGTGAAAATATTTCGTAATTTGAAGCTGCAGTACAAGATGCTTATACTGGCTATCATTCCGGTACTCATCATGGGTATTGTAGCGATTCTCATTAGTAATACAGTCGTGAAAAATAAACTGCTGGACGATGCGAAGCAGAAACTGAAAGCGACATCGAATGCCGTGCTTGCGGCGTATGATCAGAATGCCGGAGATTATTTTGTAAATGCAACCGGGGATGTGTGGAAGGGTGCTTACAACGTATCGCTGTCTACGCCTTTTATCGATGATATTGCTGCAAAAACCGGGATTGAGGTTACATTCTTTTACAACGACACGCGACTTGTGACATCGTTAAAGGATGCGGACGGGAAGCGGATCCTTGGTTCTACGGCAGGCGATTTCCTTGTGGAAAATGTCCTGCAGGATGGCAATGAGGTGTTTACCAATCGTGTGCTGGTAGATGGTACTTTCTATTTTGGATATTATGTACCGGTGCACCAGAATAACAGTGATGAGATCATCGGTATGGTTTTCGCCGGAATGCCGGTCAAGGAGATATATGCGAGCCTGAATCTGATTACCATGATTTTTACAGTAGCAATCCTTGTTATACTGGTAATCGCGGTCATCGGATGTCTGCTTGTTTCCAGAGGAATTGCAAAGAGTATCCGGAACAGTATGGACGTGGTAAAACAGATTTCGGAAGGCAATCTGAATGTTGAGATCGAGCAGAGTATGTTGGATAGAAAAGATGAGGCGGGAGCTTTGTCATGTAATACGCAGACACTTATCGACAACTTATCTGCGATGATTGGCAAGATCAGCAACAATACCATGACCCTGAATGCATCTTCCGAGGAGATGAATGCGGCTGCCGGACAGGCAGGCAATGCGGTTGGAAATATCAACGATGATCTGCACAATATGCTTACCGGAGCTGTCGAGCAGACCGGCAACGCGCAGAATATCAAGAACAGCATTCACAATATGAATATTCATCTGGAAAAGACGCTCGGGGAAGTGGATCACCTTTCCGATGAGACAAAAGCGATGCTTGACGCCAGAAATGACGTGGATAAATCGTTGAACCAGCTCGATGCTTCGAACCAGGATGTTATGACCGAAGTTGAGAACATCCAGAAGCAGACGCAGCAGAATAATGAATCGGTGGAAAAAATCATTGCCGCAGTTAGTTACATCTCCGATATTGCGGATCAGACAAACCTTTTATCTCTGAATGCATCGATTGAAGCAGCCAGGGCAGGTGAAACCGGTAAAGGCTTTGCCGTAGTCGCAGAAGAGATTGGCAAGCTTGCCAACCAGAGCAATGAAGCATCGACAGAAATATCCGAGCTGGTGAATCTGTTAAGCTATAATTCCAGCCAGACAATGGATATTATGGACAGCGTACAGGATGCTATGAATGATCAGACGAAGAAGCTGGTTGAAACTGCCAATATATTCAAACAGTTGCAGGAGCATGTATCCCATGTTGCAGATGGCGTGGATGTTATTCGTGATGCAACCGTACAGTTAGGCAAAGAAACCGATGAAATCGGAAAAGATATCAAGAACTTAAGTGACATCGCACAGAGAAATGAGGATACGGTTAAGGGAACGATTTCCTTTAGCGATGAGGTGCTTGGCACAGTAAACAGTGTGACCGAGATGTCAACGGAAGTCAGCTCATCCGCCAATGATATGGCAGGCGTGGTGTCGCATTTCCGTATGTAAGAAGTAAGAATATAAATAGAATAAGAATGCAGAAATTTGACTTAAATTTTACATGGTTTCCACATAAATATGATAGTAGAGTGGTAAATTTCAATTTTATAATAGAACAGAAATTAGAGAAAGCAATATATTCAAAGTGAGGAAAAGGATATGCCATCTACATATGCACATTATCGGATGGGACAGGAAGTAATCAAACAGATTTCTGCCCCTGCCCGCGACATCATTATGAAACATAAACAGCTCTATGATATAGGTCTGCACGGACCGGATATCTTGTTTTACTATCATCCGTTGGTGACGAACCCGGTCAATGCAATCGGGTATGGACTGCACGAACGTTCTGGAAAATATTTCTTCGGGAAGGCGGCTGAAATCATAGAGACGGCATCTGACAAGGAAGCGGCACTTGCCTATATCTATGGATTCATCTGCCATTTTGCCCTGGATTCGACCTGTCACGGTTACATCGATGAGAAGATTGCGCAAAGTGGCGTGTCTCACACAGAGATTGAAGTGGAGTTTGATCGGAGCTTAATGATCGAAGATGGGAAAGACCCGGTTCGACAAGATTTAACGAAGCACATCGTCCCATCCATGGAAAATGCCAGAGTGATTGCACCATTCTTCCAAGGGGCAGAACCGAAGCAGGTAAAAAAAGCGTTGAAGGGAATGATTCAGAACAATCATTTACTGCTCGCACCTTCCAGATTAAAAAGAATGCTGATCTATGCCATACTCCGTCTGTCCGGAAATTACAAAGAAATGCATGGATTGCTGGTGAATTTTGAAGAAAATCCGGCATGTGAGGACAGCACAGCGAAGCTGCATCAGTTGTACGCTGTGGCCAAGAGCCGGGCAGTTATGCTGATTGATGCATATGGAAAGTATATGGCAAAAGAAGAGGCGTTAAATACGCTCTATAACTATACATTTAGCGGCAAAGAGAAGGAGGCGTAGCGACGTGAATACGAAAATGACAAAGGCTGAAAGAAACTGGGTATTATACGACGTGGGAAATTCTGCGTTTGTGCTGCTTGTCTCAACAATCATGCCGATCTATTTTAACTATCTGGCAGGAAATGCAGGACTCTCTTCAGTCGATTATCTTGCGTATTGGGGGTATGCGACTTCTGCTGCAACGATCATCGTAGCATTGCTCGGACCGGTATTCGGAACGTTGGCAGATACGAAAGGGCTGAAGAAACCAATCTTCACTGTGACGATGCTGATTGGAGGAATCGGCTGTCTGGCACTTGGATTCGCCAGACAATGGATGGTTTTTCTCTTGATTTACATTATTGCGAAGACGGGATTTTCCGGGAGCCTGATTTTCTATGATTCGATGCTTGGTGATATCACAACCGAAGACCGCATGGACAATGTATCTTCGCAGGGGTACGCGTGGGGCTATATCGGAAGCTGCGTGCCGTTTGTATTATGTCTGGGAATCGTGCTCGGTGCAGGAAAAATCGGAATCAGCATGGAGCTTGCGATGATGATTTCATTTGCAATCGTTGCGGTCTGGTGGATCGGCGCGACCATTCCGCTTCTTAAGATCTACAAGCAGAAACATTACGTGGAACGGAAGCCGCGGGCGATTCGGAACAGCTTCAAGCGTCTGGGTGTCACCTTGAAAAATGTGAGAAACGAGAAGAAAATCTTCCTGTTTCTGCTGGCATTTTTCTTCTACATCGATGGCGTCTACACGATCATTGATATGGCAACCGCCTATGGAACCGCACTCGGATTTGACAGTACGAAACTGCTTCTGGCATTGCTTGTCACACAGATCGTAGCATTTCCTTTTGCAATCATATTCGGCAAGTTAGCCAATTGTTATAAAACAGAACGACTCATCACGATCTGCATTGGTGCATACCTTGGCATTGCCATATTCGCTATCTTCCTGAAGGAGCAGTGGCAGTTCTGGATTCTGGCGATTCTGGTTGGCATGTTCCAAGGCGGAATTCAGGCATTATCCCGGTCGTATTTCGCCAAGATCATCCCACCGGAAAAATCCGGCGAATATTTCGGCTTGATGGACATATGCGGAAAGGGTGCATCTTTCCTTGGCACAACCGTAATCAGCCTGATCTCGCAGGTGACCGGAAAGGTGAATATCGGTGTAGGTGCGATATCCGTGTTCTTTGTACTCGGAATGATTGTGTTCCGGATGGCGACTGCGGAAGAAAAGGGAGAAGGAAAGAAAGTGAGGATGAGATTCGGGGAAGATGGGGTGTCTTGAGGGAGAGAAGAAAAGAATATTTTGTAGGGATGGTTAGAGAGTCGAGAGATCGGCTCTTTTTTATTTTATTTTTTAACAAAAAATAGAGATTTTAATTGCAAGTCCTGTTCTATGTCAATATGGTGTGCTTAAATTGAAGTGGTAGTTAAATGAAATGTATATGAGGAATAGAATAAGGAGGTGTAAAATAGATATGTGCTGAAAACTGACTTAAGGTTGTAAGCGATGATGTAAATATTTATGTTTGTGAATGCTTTTGTGGTATAATTCTTAAAAGAGAGGTTGGTGTTAATGGTAATATTAATTAGTTTAGTTGTAATGGGGATATACTTTTTATTGTTATCCGCAGTTTTATTATTTAATAAATATGGGAGTAGGGAGACTGTAGAAAAATTCAACTATATGCAAAATTCAACATTGTACTGTATGCTTATGTATGTAAGTTTGATTGTTTATTTTATTCTAATATTATTTATTGAATTAAATCCATTATTAAATGTATTAACTCTATCAGCAATAATCTGGATTATTGATAAAATAGCAAAACGAGGTTTGGATGAGAAATATATTGATTTATTCATAAGAAAAAAATTAATTGGAGTTGCTTTAGTGACGATTGCTTTATTATTTTTCTTTTTATCTGTAGTAGATAAAAATGTGGAGTATAAAAATAATATGTATGTGGCAATCTCAATAATTGTTGGATATGTGGTATCGTTGGATGGGCTTCTCAAAAAAAATAGTTATAGTGAATTAAAAATAATCGTAGATAATGAAATAAAATATTTAAGAAAAATAAAAGTATCAATGATAGTATCATTTATAATGATAATTGTAATTACTTTTATGGCTGTTATATTACCTAATATGTTTGGTGAGAAAATGCAATTGGCTCTATATATGGGCATGGCAATAGGGTCAATTCTTTTTGTGGTTATTACGTTGATTGTAATATTAAACAAAAAGACTAATAAATATTTTATGAAAATCTTTTTTTAGAAATATTTATAAGAAGAGGCGGAGTTACTAAGTTACTAAAGTAGTTGATAAAGTTTCCAGAAAACTTTGCGAAACAGGAAAGTTTAGGGAAAAAAACAAGGAGAACCAAAACCATGATTAAAATACTTTTCATCTGCCACGGCACTCCAGTTTTACTATAATGCTGGGTTTGGCAAAGTGGGGCAGAGTGCGGCATATTATGGCGGAAAACCGCATAAATACTACGGTTTAGACTACTAAGGGTTGAACCGAAGAGTGAATAAAGGCAAACAAACAGCCACTTTTCGTTAGTAGTAATCTACTACGAAGGGTGGCTTTTTTATGCATAAAACGATAAAATAGTATTAAATAGTAATAATTAGTAAGTGTTAGTGATTAAACTTGTTAAAACACAAATAATAGTATTGAGAAAAATATGAGAATATGATAAAATAGTAGTGCTGTTTGAAAGGAGAAATGTCTTGTGAATAAGAATGAACGCTGGGTTTCTATGGAAGAGATTTGTAATCATCTCGGTGCGAGCAGAGACACTGTGAAAAAGATGGTTAAAATGCAAAATATGCCTGCATATAAGTTTGATAGAAAATGGAAATTTAAGATTAGTGAAGTTGATGAATGGATGCACAGGCAGAATTGTATAACAAGCGAAGAAAGAGAGGCAGATAATGATGTTAAAGACAATTGATTTGTTTGCTGGGGCGGGTGGCTTGAGTCTGGGGTTTAAGATGACAGGACAATTCGAATTGGTTGCAGCTGCAGAAATAAATGCAAATGCAAAGGCAACATATAAGAAGAACTTAGTTGGAAATAATGATGGTTTTACATTTATTGACAATGTGGTAGGGTATGATTTTGCACAACTTAGTGAAAAAGTTGGAGGCATTGATATTGTTATTGGTGGACCACCGTGTCAAGGATTTTCAAATGCAAATAGACAAAAGAATCATTTGATTAGTATGAATAATGGATTGGTTAAAGAATACTTTAGAGCCATTAAGGAAATAAAACCGAAAGCGTTTGTGATGGAGAATGTAAGCATGTTACGTTCAGATACACATAGGTTTTATGAATCTACAAAGGACAATCAAGAGATAGAAGTGTTAATCGCAGCAGGGTTTGATATACCAAAGAGAGAAGATATATTATATGTGGCAAACTGCCAATATGAAAATATTGATTTTTCATTAATTGATGAAATGGATTTTACAAGATTTACAATTCCGAAAGATTTGTTGCAGCTACTTAGTGTGTTGGGAAAGAATATAGGTAATAAGAAAAGATTTCCTACATATTTGGAAAAGCATTCAGCAGAGATAATAAGACGTATTGATGATACATTAGATACAGATAGAATTGATGAAACAATCGCGGCGCGCTTGACAATAATAAAAGATTCAATTTCTGAGGTGCCTTTACCAGATAATAAAGAAGAAAGCGATTATAAAGATAAGCTGAATGAATTAATGCTCAAAGTGTCAGAACAGGAAGAAGTAATTAGGTATATTGTTTCATTGCAAAAGATGATTGAAACGATGGAGGAAATTAGTTCTAATGGATTGATAGGACAGTATTCGGTGGATGATAAAGGTTGCTTAGTATATAGAGTTAATTCATATTCGGTTAACGACTATGTGAATGCCATTTTAGGAGGCGAATACATTCAAAAAGGAGATACTGTAAACGCAGAATGGTTTGGTGTTCCACAGGAACGAAGACGTCATATAGTTATAGGAATTAGAAGAGATTTATATGGTGATGTGGAGTTGGAGTTACCAAAAGCTCCTGATAATTTAGTGGTGCCAACTGTTGGGCAGGCAATCATGGATTTGGCAACTTATGAAGTTGGGTATGATAAAGAATTTGAAGAAGTAGCATACACAGACGTAGAAGTGTTAAGTGATTATGCAAAACAAATGCGTGAAGGAAGTGTTTCTGTAAAGAATCATATTACAACACAAACAACAGAAACAGCATTAGAGAGATTCAAACAAATACAGCCGGGTAAAAATTTTCACAGTTTATCTAAGGAAATGAAATCGACATATTCAAAGCCAGAGAGAACACAGAATACAATTTATTTAAGGTTAGAACCGGATGCACCATCTGGTACTGTAGTGAATGTAAGAAAATCGATGTGGATTCATCCTACTTTGGATAGAGCAGTTACAGTAAGAGAGGCTGCGAGGTTGCAGTCATTTCCGGATAGTTTTGAATTTGTGGGAACAAAGGATTCGCAGTTTCAACAAGTTGGCAACGCTGTTCCGCCACTTCTTGCTAAAGGAATAGCTGAGAAGTTATTACAGTATATAAATGAATAAATGTTTGTTGAGCATTTGTAATAAGCATATAGCATATTACAAATGCTCTTTTATATGCGTATAATAAATGCAATTATATGGTATTCTGAAAATGCTGGAAATAATGCTAGAATAATAATTGATAAATAAACTATAGTATTTGACAAATGCTACAAAATATGATATTTTGATTACAATAATAATGAAATATACTTTGAATGTTAGTTGCATTTGAAAGGGGTATTGTATATGGCGGCAAAAAAAGGACTTGAAAATGAAACTAAACGAGACAAATTTGTGAGATTAGCTGAGGCAAGAACAAACAAGATTATTGACATGGTCCAATTATTGGGAAATTGTAGCAACACAAGTCAATATGAGTACTCACAAAAAGATGTGGATAAAATCTTTAAGGCTATTCAACTTGAATTAGACGAGGCTCGAAAAAGATTTAGTAAGCAGGATAGTGAGAAAGGTAGTAGATTTACTCTCGACTAAGGAGGAGAACTATGTTTGGCTGGAAAAATAGTTATAAGTGGATTTTTTCGGAACTTGGGGCAGCAGATAAGGTTGGCGTTAATGATGCTGGAATAGGAATTTTCAAAAGACAGCCTTATAAAGGGTTGGCAAAAGAAATTCTACAAAATATAACAGATGCTAAGGATGATAGATTGCCGGAAGATGTTCCAGTAAGAGCTAGATTCGAATTAGTATATGTTGATAGAGATGATATTCCTGATTATCAAAGATTAAATGAAGTAATTCATAAGTGCCATGAATATTACCATGACGGAGATGATGGGGCAAAGCTTAAGGTGATATGTGATGCTTCGGAAAAGTATCTTGCGCATGAAGGAAAGGTTCCTGTTCTAAAGATTAGTGACTACAATACATATGGACTTCGCGGGGTACATGAAGAAAAAGGTAGTAACTGGACTGGACTTGTTAGAGAAAGAAGTGCAACTAATAAATCAAATGGTTCAAGTGGAGCATTTGGTGTCGGAAAATTTGCACCTTATAATTTCTCTGCACTTCGCACGGTTCTGTACTCTACAAAGACTAGAGAAGGAGAAACAGCATTCCAAGGAAAAACTATATTAACAACCTTTAGCGAGTTTGATGAAGATAAACAGAAAAATGTTGTAAAACAGAATATTGGACTATTTGCAGATACAGACAGTGATAATTTTGATGCGGTATTTTCTGTTGATGATATAGCGCCTATTTTTAGACGTGATGTTGTTGGCACTGATTTGTTCGTGCTCGGATTTGAAAAAGAGGAAGATTGGATTGAGCAATCAGCAATTAGTGTAATAGAGTACTTTTTCTATTCTATATATCGTGGAAAGTTGAACGTGGAAATTGTTGAAGGTGATAAAGTCGTAGAGATTAATAAGAGTAATCTCGGAGATATGATTGCTTACTACGAAGAGTATTGCAAAGAACATATGGAGAATGATACAACATTCAGTTTTACTGCCCCTTCGTATTGGGCTATGCTTACGAATCCGAATTGTAAGTCAATAGTAGGTAAGAATTTTGAATACAATGGTCACAGCATGGGAGAATACGAACTCTATTTATTAGTAGGGGATGAATGTGCAGATCGTAAAGTTTTGGAAATGCGCCAAGCTGGTATGAAGATTCGTGAGGATATCAATTTTAGAATCCAAACCAATTTCACAGCGATATTCATTGCAACAGGTGCTAATGCTGTTTCGGACGAGCCAAAGGATAATATTAGTAGTTTCTTGAGAAAGTGTGAAAATCAAGCACACGATGATTGGGCTGCAGATGAATATAAGGAAGAAAAAGAAAAGGCGAGAGGAATTATCAATAAAATTCATTCGTTAATTCTTGATGCAGTAAAGGCCGAAATGCCCGATATGGGTGATAAATCTATAGACGCTTTCGGGCTAAGTGAATTTCTTCGCAATGAAGACGAGGATGACGAAAAGAAGGAAGAAAAGGCGTTCGCTGACTTTAAACCGCTAGATTTTGAACTTCAGACTGTTAAAACTGGAAAAAGAAGAAAACAGGCTGATATAAGCATGAAGAAGAATGGCGGCTCAAAGAAACACAAAAACCATAAACCTAAAGATGATGACAATCAAGATAAGAAGAAACGTAAGCGTACGGATAACCATCGTGGTACAGGATTGAATAGAGTATCAGAGGTATATATTTCTAATATAAAAACTCCATACGACACAGAGGCTGGAGAGTACCAGGTTTCTTTTGTTGTTGATGAGGCTGTAGATAATTTAATGATTGCAACTAAAATTTCAAGTGATGATAATAATTTGGCAAGAGCAGAAATATCAAAGGCTAGTCGAAATGGTAAGGCTTTAAATATTAAAAATGGAATGGTGGAGTTAGGTACTGTAAACGAGGGAGATAAGGTTGTGCTACGTATGAAAATTGCTGAGCGTGTACGAAAGACTTTGGAGGTGAGAGGATATGCTAAACGTTAGTATTAATTATCCATACCCGGTAATAAGACCATATTCGGAAGATTATATTGATACTGTTTTTGAGGGAGAGTTAACAGTAACACCGGAAAATGATGGCTATTACATCCATCCTAAGTTTTCTATATCTAATATTGAAATCCAGAGCATGATTGATGAGGGTAAGCTGACATATGCAATTGAAATCGAATGTGTTTCAACTTGGCTTAGAAGGCTAGTCAGAATTACAAATAATGTAGCTCAAAAAATAGACCCGACATTGATTCATGAAACAGTAGAACTAACTCCGTGTATTATTGCGATGGAGAAGATAACCGATTTTACGAATGCTGATTTTGTAGAGGAATATCGTTCAATCAAGTATACAATTAACCCTGGAGAGATCGTTGGAATCGGACAAAAAAGAACATTTGATGCATTTTATCAGAATGATATCATTAAGAATGGATCTTCAATCGTACATTTTGAGGGTAGCGATTCATTGAAGGAATTGCGCTGTGACTTTACAGGTAATTTTATTAACATCACTTTGCCTACAGAACAATTTGAAGACTATAAGAACTGTGGATATAACAAGAAGAAGTACAAGATGCTAAATGCTATTTTATCAATTCCCGTTGTAGTCGAGGCCATTGGAATCATTAGCAATGATGAAAATAATCCCGATGAGAAAAGCGGTCTTGAGGGTAAATCATGGTATAAAACCATTGTCGCAAATTTAAAACGCTATGCAGAGAATGACGATAATAAGTACAAGAAATTGTTAGGTAAGCCTTTTACAGCAGCTGAGATTCTTCTTGGAAATAATTTTGTAGCGGCTTTATCCTATCTGAATGATTTAGATTAAGGAGGATGGCATGAAAGTATACTTTTTAAAGCAAAAAGCATTAGATATGTTGGAAAAAGACATTTCTGATAATATTGAAAAATATCAGGGAACAGAGCAGTGGGCAGAGAATTATTTCATTAGTAAAGATATGCCAAACTACTATTTTGATACTGAAATTGAAGTGCCTGATTATCAGTTGATTATTGGTGGTCCTGAAACTGATTTTCAAAATGCCAAAATTGTATATGAAGCGTTCTCACAGAGAATAAATCCGGTTCAAGCAAGTGATTTAAGATTGTGGGCTTATTTAGCACATATTCAGCACTGGGATTATATGAATACTCGTTGGAAAATTGATGCCGCCGATGAAGAGGACGAAGAATATGACGATGCACCAAGGGAAGAAGGCGAAGAAAAGAACCCCGGTACAAATAAGATTTTGGATAGAATAGGTTATAGGTATTTCTTCAAGGCATCAAAAGGAAAAGCGTTTGTTAGGCAGGGGATATCAAGGCTTTTTTGGAGTGCATATTTAACATATGATGCTGATAATGATAACCCGTATGAATACACGGAATATTTCTTTAGCAAGCAGGATATTTTTACTTCAATAACAGAGCGTTCTTACGCAAGAAACAAGGTATTAGTTTTGGCCGCATTAAAGGAGCTGAAAGCACATCCGGAATTAGGAAGAACAGAAATTAGACTTTTTTTGGCTAAGCTTAACCAAGCAGGGGCCATCAAGGTTTTAGACTTTCTTGATAAAGCACAGGCTGAAGAACTTTGTGCTGAGGTGATGACTGAAGTAGTTAATGTAAAAGCTCTTCGAGAGGGAAGTAAGTTTAAAGCGTTTGATAATCTGACTGGCAAGAAGTATGGACCGAATCTTTCTATTATTGATGGTAGAGTGGTTACTGTTGGTAAAGTGATTAACACAAAACCACAAAACTTAATTGGTAAAAAGGAAGGAACTCAGTTTGTCATAGCAGGAAGAAAATACGTAATCAAGGATATACAGTAAAATGATTTTTAATAAGGAGTAACCGAAATGGTTGCTCCTTATTTTTTTGCCTATTTTTCAGAAAATTACAGCATTAAATTTTTTTGTTATTAGGATGGGAAAAATTCAAAAAATCTCGTTCAAAATACACCTAACTGTAATTGGGAGAATCAGAGGGGGGAAAGAAATTTTCCTTCGAATAGGAAAAAGCAGTAATTACTTACTAATACAAGTGAGAGCGAAAAAGCAGGTCGTTTTAGAAATTTCTGTCCAGAGTGATGCGAAAGATAAAAACCCCCGCCCATTTTGAAAAAAACTGTCCATAGGATAGTGAAGGGAAAAGAAATTCCATGAGAGATAAAAAACTTTCGTTCAAAATCAGATTTCCTGTCCAAGGAAATATGGAAGCCATGCATGTCACTTCGGGAACTGGAAAAGCAGGTTAATTCTGAGATTGAAATGCTTCCCAATATGGCAGACGGGAATATGACAGTTTGTGAATTGGTAGACCGATACCTTAAAATTAAGATGGGAGTAAGGCAAAGTACCAAACAGGGATATGTTATAGTGCAGAGAGTTCTTGCAAAGGAGGCCTTTGGTAAAAAGACCATACGAAGTGTAAAAACATCGGATGCAAAACTTTTTCTCATCAAACTGCAACAGGAAGATGGAAAAAGCTACAGTTCCATTCATATCATCCGGGGAGTGTTAAGACCTGCTTTTCAGATGGCGGTGGATGATAACATTCTGGTAAAGAATCCGTTTGAATTTCAGCTTGCCGGGGTACTGGTGAATGACTCGGTTACAAGGGAAGCAATCACGAAAGACCAGATGCGAAAGTTCCTAAAGTTCGCGCATGATGATGTGGTGTACTGCAGGTATTATGAAGTGGTTTATATTCTTTTCCATACGGGAATGCGAATATCTGAATTCTGCGTGCTGACACTAAATGACATTGATTTGGAAAGGCGAATCGTAAATATCGACCACCAACTACAAAGAACATCGGATCTGCGGTACATCATAGAAACTACAAAGACGGATGCTGGAACAAGAAAACTTCCTTTAACAGAAGATGTGGCGCAAATGTTTCAAGCCATTATTGAGGACAGAAAGCCTCCGAAGGTTGAGAAGGTCATAGATGGATATAGCGGATTCCTTTTCTATGATGACAATGGAATGTCACTTGTGGCAATGCACTGGCAGCACCGATTTAGCCATATGCTTGGAAGGTACAATGACATTTACCGGGTGCAGATGCCAAACATCACACCTCATGTATGCAGGCACACTTATTGCTCGAATATGGCAAAATCGGGAATGAACCCGAAGATGCTACAGTACCTCAAGGGGCATTCGGACATCAGTGTTACTATGAATGTATACACACATATCAGATTTGATGAAGCCGAAGAGGAACTGAATCGGATGGAGGAGTTCCGGAAGGCACAGGCAGAGATTGAAAAGAAGAATGAGAAACCGATGTCACAGAAGATGTTTAAGATTGTGTAATATAAATATAGAAGAATGGTAACGCTTTGGATTAAGTTCTGGGGTGTTATTTTTGTGGAAATAAACAGGGGGTTGTGATAAAATAAAAAAGTCTTGACAATTGAACGAATTGTGATAATCTACAATATTCCAAATTGATTTCGAAAGGGTAACATAGTCTACTTTATGTGTTATAGAGCAAGTGGCTCTTGGAAGGAGGTAGTACTATGAACTTATCAGTCACAATTGATTGGAAGTTTGTTGTTGCCCTAGGCACAACAGCCGTAGGTGTTATTTTTGCTATAAAAATGGACACCTCTGCGGTTGAGAGGGTATCAACCCATATGGTTGATGCTTGCAAGGAGTATGCAATTGCCGTAAATGGTAGCTACTAATCATTGCTTTTTAGGGCATATAATCGAATGGTTATATGCCTTATTTATTATCGGTAAAGGAGTGACGGGGATGGATGCTAGAAATAGAATGGCCGATGTTGTGAAATTGAGATGTAATGCTTGCCAGGATTTTTTGAAACTAATCATTTCCGATAATTGGCAACAATTTGTTTATAATAAAGCTCAAAGAGAAATACAAGATAATGGAAGATATAAAGAAAAATATCTATCTGCATATGAAAAGATGCGTGAGATAGGAATTGATAACTATTCTGTTGATGATATGGATGTTACTTTTATTTCAGAGATTATCCACGGATGTAGAAATATAGCACCTACTGCTGAAGGAACACGTAAGAGACTTGAGCAACTGATAGAGGATAGGAATTTTAAAGGTCATTCGAGTGAAAATGAGGAGGATGAAGAATTATATTTACAAGGACTTCTTGCATTGTGCAATTTAAGAAGTTTTGTAAAAACTGTAGATAAATTTGAAACAAATATTGCTGATGAGAAACGCATAGAGTTCATCAGAAAGTATCTGCCAGTAATCAGTGATAAAATGGATTTGCTTGATAATGAAAGAATTTCATTGATTCAGAGAAAGAAAGATATTGAAAAAGATGTTAAGAGAATTATAGATTGCATAGATGAAAAACAAAGACACCATTTGTGGAGCGAAATAAAACATTTTTATATACAACGCTACTGGTTGCATGAGAAAGACTATGATAGGTGTTTTGAATTTGAAATTTGTGCCTCGGATGCAGGAATAAAAGAAGCGCATAGTGACGCTGTGGATTACTATATCAAAATAAGGGATTTTAATGAGGCAGAGAGAAGACTGCAGCTTTATTATGATTCATATGAAATAATGCCAGCTGAGAATATTAAATGGCTTATATATACAATAAATAAATGGTTTGATGAAGTGGGAGATTATCCGGTTCTAACTGATAGATTTCTATCTAGACTTGGGGAACAAGGAAAAGTGATTGTGAAAAATGAAGATGGTTCTTTCGAATGGATTAAAAATCCTTAGTAGTAAGCCTTTCCGTTTTACTACTAATTTTACTACTAACAGGCAGGAATAACTTGCTAAATTCTGCTCTGATTTGCCATATTCACACATTTCAGAGCAATTCACGATAATCCTGGAAACCCTTGCAAAACAGGGAATTCTGGGGCAAAACAAGGAGAAACAAAACTATGATTAAAATTCTTTTCTGCTGTCACGGCAACATCTGTCGTTCCACCATGGCTCAGAGCGTTTTCACTCACCTCGTCCGCCAATCCCATTTCGATTCCTATTTCGAGATTGATTCGGCAGCGACGAGTACGGAGGAGATTGGGAATCCGCCACACCATGGGACAAAGCGGAAATTACAACAGGAGCAGATTCCGTTGATTCCGCATCGGGCAAGACAGATGACGCGGGCGGATTATACATACTATGATTATTTGATTGGAATGGATGGTGCGAATATCCGGAATATGACGCGGATTGCCGGTGGTAGCGATGTGGAAGGGAAGATTTACAAGATGCTGGCATTTACGGACTATGAGAAGACGCATAAATTGAGCGAGGCGCGTGACGTGGCTGATCCGTGGTATACCGGCGATTTTGACCAGACATTTGAGGATGTTCTGGTAGGTTGCAAGGGCTTGCTCGCCTACATCAAAGATAGAGAACAACTGCATAAGTAAAACAGTATTTACGTGTATTTAACATATGCGAGATAACACATTTAACACCCCCTGTTTATTATGAAGATATGAGGATGACATTGAGAATATCATAACCATAGTGTGGGATGTTGAATTTCAGTATCAATTTTAGGGCAGACCATTGGAGCATGTCGGTACTTAATGAACTGGACAGTAACTTGTTACTGGAACAGTGAGTTTAGTACCGTTACATGCGGAAGTGAGCGAGAGCGCGTCTGCACGTAATTGATACTGAGATTCAACATGGGACATTGGGTAGATGGATATTTACAATTCCCTCCCGTAAATCATAATAAATGGGGGTTTTTACATGAAGAAAACATATGTGATAGATACGAATATCCTGATTCAGGCACCACATGCATTCTTATGCTTCGAAGAGAATGATGTGGTGCTTCCGCTTGTTGTGGTAGAAGAACTTGATGGATTGAAGAAAGCGGACGGCGAGAAAGGCTCCAATGCGAGAAAAGTCGTGCGGATGCTGGAGCAGTACCGGAATCAGGGAGATCTGTTACAGGGTGTGACGCTGCCGGATGGAGGAACGCTCCGCATCGAGAAGAATTACAAGGCGGTGGAACTCCCGGAGGATATGCCGGAAGATAAAGCGGACAACCGGATCTTGAAGGTCTGTAAGGGATTGTCACAGGATTTGGGCAAGAAGTCACAGGTGATTCTGGTTACGAAGGATCTGGTGCTCCGGATCAAGGCGCAGATGCTTGGCGTGCGGGCAGAGGATTTCACGACGGAACAGATTACGGTGGATGACCGGCAATATACAGGCAGGACGGATGCATATATCCCGGAAGATAAGGTAAAGGAATTCAAGAAGCACGGAATCCCATGCAATGAGGTGTATCAGACAGACGCGGAAGGAAATCGCATACAGCCGGAATTTATCGAGCATGAATTCGTGATTTTAACCCCGGATCAGTCGAATAAGAAAACGATTCTCGGTAAGGTGCAAGCTGATAAAATCTATCCATTATCTTATAAGAAATCATACCCATATGGCATCAAGCCGAGAAATGTCGGGCAGTACTTCATGCAGGAGGCATTGATGGCATCAGCGGACGAGATTCCGCTTGTGATCATCAAAGGAATGGCAGGTACGGCGAAGACATTTTACTCGCTGGCGGTTGGGTTAGAAAAGGTGTTCAACAATCCGACGGGGGAATACCGGCGGATCATCGTCTGCCGGCCGAATGCACAGTTTGACGATGAGATTGGATTTCTGCCGGGAAGCGAGCAGGAGAAGATTGCACCATTGATGCGCCCGGTGATTGATAACTTAGAGCAGATTCTTGATTCGGATGAAGAGGAGCGATATGCGGATGAGAAAGCATTGGCAGATAAGATTCAGGAGATCTTCGAGCGGGGAATCATCCAGACAGAGGCACTGAATTTTATCCGTGGACGTTCGATTGCGAAGACCTATCTGATTATTGATGAAGCGCAGAACATGACGCCGAATCAGGTGCGTGGCATCATCACGCGGGCAGGAAAAGGCACAAAGATCATATTGCTTGGAGATCCGTGCCAGATTGACCGGCCGTTTCTCGATGAACGGACGAATGGACTAAGTTATGCGGCGAAATACATGCAGGGAAGCCCGTATTGTGCGCAGCTCACATTATCGGCGGAGGAATGCGAGCGGTCGGTGCTCGCGATGGATGCGGTAAAACGTTTATAGGATAAGAAGAAGGGTTTAGAAAATGGCACAGATACTATACAAAGACATAATCAAGAACAAAGAGATCAACGAATTTATCAAGAAGGGCGATGCGAATTTAGCCACGCTTGGCTATACGGAGCATTCGAAGACACATTGCACGCTGGTAGCAGAACGGGCAGCCTATCTGCTGGAGAAGTTCGGACATGCTGACGCGGAGATCGAACTTGCGAAGATTGCCGGATATATGCATGATATTGGCAATGCAGTCAATCGTGAACACCATGCCGAGTATGGCGCGCTCCTTGCAAATGATATCCTACGGCGGATGGATATGCCGTTTACCGATCGTGCAACCATCGTTTCTGCGATTGGGCATCACGACGAGTCAACCGGAGGTGCGGTGGATATTGTGTCAGCGGCGATGATTATTGCGGATAAGACGGATGTCCGCAGAAGCCGTGTGCGTTCGCGTGATAAGTCGACCTATGATATTCACGACTGGGTGAATTACGCAGTCACGGAAGCGAATCTGAAGATCAACCGGGAGAAACGCCAGATTGCATTGGAACTCAAAATCGATGAGAAGATCTGTACGATGTATGAGTATTTCGATATTTTCCTTGGACGGATGCAGATGTGCCGGCACGGGGCGGAGTTGTTCGGAGCGAAATTCAAGCTGACCGCCAATGGCAGCAAGGTACTGTAAAATCTTCTGTGGATATTCCTGTAGAAAAATGCTATAATTATAATAATTGTAAACTGATTCCGGAGTGATTGTTTGACAATGCTCCGGTTATTTGGTTAGCAAACTATAATTTAAATACGGGGGAAGTGTATGAAACTAAAATGTACAAATGTGTTGGTTACAATCGCGATGATCTGCAGTGTGCTGGCAATGATTATGAACTGGATTATTTACTTTGGACCGCAGGACAAATATGTTCAATTTTTTGGCGTGGATGTAAACACCGAACGAATCTTTGATATCCGCAGTATTATATGTCCGATTCTGACTGTGGGACTGTATATTCTTGCATGTACCATCACACGGAAATCGCAGAAGAAAAGAACCGGATTGACGATTTCAATCATTGTTCTTGTGAGCCATATTATTTTAAATGTATTAAATGTTATATGGATGGTTGCAGTAAACCAGAAATATGCCGTTTTTTATGGGGCGTCAGTGTTGGCGAAAGCTTCGATTCTGAATAATATGAGGAATTTTATGGAAAAACCATTTCATATATTGGCTATGATATTTCTGGCAATCACGATTGGAACGTTGTGTGGAAAGGATAATAACGTGCAACCTCAATCCGGACAATCGTTGTAAGGCATAAGATCATATACAGACATTTCATAAAAAGGAGTTTATACAGTATGAAAATCGGAAGTCATGTTGGAATGAGCGGCAAAGAGATGATGCTTGGCTCGGTGAAGGAAGCGCTCTCTTATGACGCAAATACATTTATGTTATATACAGGAGCGCCACAGAATACGCGCAGAAAGGACGTGTCGGAGCTGCGCGTGGAAGAAGCGTGGGAACTGATGCGGGCAAATGATATCACAGAGTTTGTGGTACATGCGCCGTATATCATCAATCTGGCAAATACGGTGAAGCCGGAGATCTACCAGCTGGCGGTTGATTTCTTAAAGACAGAGATCGAGCGTACCGCGGCAATGGGAAGCAAGACGCTTGTTCTGCATCCGGGTTCCCATGTGAATGCCGGTGCCGATGCAGGTATCGAGAGCATTATAAAAGGGTTAAATGAAGTGCTTACCCAAGATACGCCGGTGTATATCGCGCTTGAGACAATGGCGGGAAAGGGCAGCGAGATCGGCAGAAGTTTCGAGGAGCTGGCACGTATCTATGATGGCGTCACTTACAATGACAAGCTGCGTGTCTGTTTCGATACGTGTCACACGAACGATGCCGGATATGACGTGGCAAATGAGTTCGACAGCGTGATAGAAGAATTCGACAGGATCATCGGCAAGGACCAGATTGCGGTATTCCATATCAACGACAGCAAGAATCCACGCGGAGCGGCGAAGGATCGCCATGAGAATATCGGACTTGGTTCGATTGGGTTTGATGCGTTATACAAGATCGTATGGCATAAGGATTTCTTGGACGTACCGAAGATTCTGGAGACTCCGTATGTGAAATCACTTGCAGATGCGAAGAAAGCATTTCCTCCATATAAGGAAGAGATTGATATGCTCCGGAGTGGCGTGTATGATGCGGCAAGAATTACGAAGCTTGCGGAGTAAGTCGTCCAAAGAAACTTAGACATATTGCGAACACACATGGAGCCGTCAGGCGACATGAAAAACAAAGAATCGAGAGTAGGAAATATGGCAGTCAGAGATGAAATCATAAAGACACTGGAAGAAAACAGAGGCACCTATCTGTCTGGCGAGCAGCTTGCGAAGAAACTATCTGTCAGCCGGGCAGCAGTCTGGAAGGCCATCCGCAAATTGCAGGAGGATGGATTTGCGATCGAGGGCGTGAACAACAAAGGCTACAAGCTGGCGGAGGATACGGATGTGTTGTCTGTACAGGGAACGGCGAAATATCTGGACGTCGAGTGCCCGGTACGGTTGGAAGTGTTCCGCTGTATCAACTCCACGAACCTTGCACTCCGTGAGCGGACGCAGGAGGAAGAAGGCCTGGTGCTTGCCGCGATGGAACAGACGAACGGACTCGGAAGACTGGGACGGTCGTTTATGTCGCCGGCAAATACAGGAATCTATTTCAGTATCCTGTTGAAGCCGCAGATTGCGAATCAGGAAGTGACGCTGCTTACGACAATCGCTGCTGTGGCAGTGTGCGAAGCAATCGAGAAATACACGGACAAGAAACCACAGATCAAATGGGTCAACGATATCTTTATCGATTCGCACAAGGTATGCGGCATCCTGACACAGGCAGCATTCCAGATGGAGAACTTAGACCCGGAATACGTGATCGTCGGAATCGGAATCAATCTGTATATGCCGACGGAAGGATTCGGCAAAGAACTGGAAAATATTGCCGGTTCTGTCCTGCAGGAGCAAAGCGGCGACATCAAGAATAAGATTCTGGCAGAGACACTGAACCGCTATTTCTATTACTACAAAAACTTTGCGAAGAAAGAATTCATCGCGGAATACAAGAAGCGCAGCCTGGTTCTTGGAAAAGGTATCCGTGTTGTGACAAAGGATGGTGAGCGCAAGGCAACCGCCCTTGATATCGACGACATGTGCCACCTCCTTGTCGAGTACGAGGATGGCACCCGCGAAAACCTCTCAACCGGCGAAATCAGTATCCGGCTGTAGTAATACGTGATAACCAAGGAAAAATTGGACATAATATGTGTGTACGATTCATTGTTACAATTAAATAATTACGAATGAAACAATATGTAGATTCGAGTTGTACAGAATACTTATTCTTAAGCAGACCATTGGAACACGCTGGTACTTAATGAGCAGGGTAATAAGAAATAAATAATTGATGTATGATATTCCTGCGAATTTAGTACCACTGCGTGTGGAAGTGAGCGAGAGCGCGTCTGCGAAGAAAAAGTATTCTGTGCAACTCGGTCAGTATAGTAGGATTCGTAACTATTTGATTTGTAAAACGACGAAAGGAGACACATATTATGAAGATACTATTTTACGATGCAGCAACCTACGACGTGGAATCCTTCGAGAAAGAACTCACCCATTTCCCGGACATCGAGATCGTCTACCACGAAGTTGATATTTCTCCGAAGACTGTATCACTCGCACAGGGCTGCGATGCAATCTGTGCATTTGTAAACTCGGATTTAAGTGCGCCTGTACTGGAGAAGCTTGCTGCAATAAATATCAGACTGGTGCTGCTTCGCTGTGCCGGGTTTAATAATATAGATTTGGAAAAGGCAAATGAACTTGGCATTACGGTGCTCCGTGTGCCGGGCTATTCTCCGGAAGCCGTTGCGGAGCTTGCGATTACACTGGCGCTTGCGGTCAACCGCCATGTACACAAAAGCTACATCAAGGTGCGGGAGAATAATTTCAGCTTAGTGGGATTAACCGGAGTGAATTTTCATGGGAAGACCGCAGGCATCATCGGGACTGGAAAGATTGGTGCAGCAATGTGCCGGATCTGTCGTGGATTTGGTATGCGCGTGATCGCGTATGATATGTACCCGAATAAAGAGCTGGAATTCGTGGAATATATGTCACTTGCAGACGTGCTGAAACAGAGTGATCTGATTTCCCTGCATTGCCCGCTCACAGATGAGACTTATCATATGATCAACAAGGATACGATTGCACAGATGAAGGATGATGTGATCTTAGTCAATACATCCCGTGGTGCACTTGTCGATTCAGAGGAACTGATACAGGGTATCCGGCAGGGCAAATTCTTCGGCGTCGGTCTGGATGTCTACGAGGAAGAGGGAGACAATGTATTTGAGAACCGGGAGGACGAGCTGTTACAGCATTCTATCACAGCCAGATTGCTTTCATTCCCCAATGTTATCATTACGTCCCATCAGGGTTTTCTGACGCGGGAAGCACTTGCGGCAATCAGCCGGACAACCTTACAGAATGCGGTTGATTATGAAAATGGAACCATCCATGAAGCCAATCAGGTAAAATAGATTGGACAAAATTATAACAATCATAAGTACGGGCAGATGTATGTATCACACATATATCTGCCCATTTTTGCTGTTTTTATCAAATAGATGTGGATTTAAAAATGAATCTATGATAAAATGGCTCTTATCTGCTGTTTATAGGACAACAAAATGAAATCAGACAGCAAATAACGGACAAGATGCATGATACAGAATTCTTTATAAGAGGGTATGTGTTGTGAATCGAGTACGAAAAAAGAGAGGGAAAAAGGATGGAAGAAAAGAAGCGACACTCATTTGGTGGATCAATCGGATTCGTACTTGCGGCGGCAGGTAGTGCGGTTGGTCTTGGAAATATCTGGCGGTTTCCGTATCTGGCAGCCAAGGATGGAGGCGGATTATTCTTAGTCGTCTATATCATTCTGGCATTGACATTTGGCTACACGCTGCTGACTACGGAGATTGCGATCGGTCGAAAGACGAAACAGAGCCCGCTCACGGCATATACGAAGCTTCATGATAAATGGGGATTCTTAGGTGCTATTGCGAGTATTATACCGGTTATCATCATGCCGTATTACTGCACAATCGGTGGTTGGGTAGTAAAATATTTCTTCGTATTTTTGACAGGACATGGAGCCGACGCTGCACAGGATGGATTCTTTACCGGATTCATCACGTCACAGTGGGAACCGATTATTACATTTGTGATCTTCCTTGCGGTATCTGCATTTATCGTATTCCGTGGTGTCAATAAAGGAATTGAGTCTACATCGAAGATTATCATGCCAATCCTGCTTGTCATGATTTTGGGAATTGCAATATTCTCATTAACGTTGAAAAATACAAATGATGCAGGTGAAGTAGTAACCGGTCTGCAGGGATTCAAGGTGTATATTGTTCCGAATCTCGAGGGACTGACAATCGGAAAGTTATTTACGGTTCTGATCGATGCACTCGGTCAGTTGTTCTTCAGCTTGTCTGTGGCAATGGGTATCATGATTACATATGGTTCGTATGTGAAGGATGATGCAAACCTTGGAAAATCAATTAATCAGATTGAGATTTTTGATACGGTTGTTGCATTTCTTGCAGGTGCAATGATCATTCCGGCTGTGTATGCATTTATGGGAACAGAGGGTATGTCATCCGGACCAAGTCTGATGTTTGTATCTTTGCCAAAGGTATTTGCTGCAATGGGTGTTGCCGGAAATATAATCGGTACAATCTTTTTTGCAATGGTATTGTTCGCTGCAATTACAAGTGCGGTATCCGTCATGGAGGCAGTTGTATCATGTATTATGGATGCATTCCATACAAGCAGAACAAAGGCCGGCACAATCGAGGGAATCTTCGCACTGATCGTTGGTATCATTGTCTGCCTCGGATACAACAAGCTGTACTTCGAGTTCAAGCTTCCGAATGGTTCAACGGCGCAGATCTTAGATATCATGGATTACATCAGTAACAATCTGCTGATGCCGATCGTAGCACTTGCAACCTGTATTCTCGTCGGATGGGTCATCAAACCGAAGACTGTGATCGAAGAAGTAGAAAAGAGCGGTTGTAAAATGGGAAGAAAGCGGCTTTACACTGCTATGGTAAAGGTCATCGCTCCAATCTTCCTGATCCTGCTTTTGCTGCAGACACTCGGAATCATGAAACTGTAAACATATAGAAAAAGGAACCCGGTTTGGGTTCCTTTTTTTCGCGGAGAAAACTTATAAAGTTTTAATTATATCCAACAGTTCTTTTGGAATATTCATATTTCCCCGTCCGATTCCCATCTGTATATTCGGCTTTACAACCCCGTGGAAATCCGAACCACCGGAGATTGCCAGTCCGTATTTGGCAGCCAGCGAGCGGAGCTTCTCACTTTCAAAGCGGTTGTTCGAAGAGTGGAATGCCTCAAGTCCTTTTAATCCGAGTGTTTTCAGATACGCCAATAACTCATCAATCTGTGCATACCCAAGATGATAGAGCAGAGGATGTGCCAGAAATGCCGCTTTGCTATAAGTCGTTAAGATGCGCATGGCAGTCTCACAGGTAACCTGTGGTTTTGGAAGGTAATATTTACAGCCGATGCCGATGTATTTGCGGAACGCGGTATCCTTGTCTTTGCAGACACCTTCCTCGACGAGAACTCTTGCGAAATGTGCCCGTGTGATGACACTGTCCGGATTGCCGTGAAGCAGCTTCTCCATCGTGACAGGGAGACCATCTGCCTGCATCATCGCTACCATTTTCTCATTTCTTCCCTCACGTGCTTCCTTTAATACGGCAAGCTCTTTTTGAAGCTCTGGGTTTTCATAGTCCATATAGAAGCCGAGAATATGAATCTCACGATTGTTATAGTAGCAGGACAGTTCGATGCCCGGCACTACCTCCAAAGGCTTGTCCTTTGTATAGTCTAAGATTTCTGCCACGCCATCGACCGTGTCGTGATCGGTCAGGGCAATCGCGGAAAGTCCCATCCGCATTGCTTCGTCGGCAACCTCTGTCGGTGTCAGAGAACCGTCGGACGCATTGGAATGTACATGTAAATCGATTCGTTCCATATTACCAACCTCCTTGTGATCGTGTTTGATGTATTATTTTATATCACAGCTTGTACCATCTGTTTTGTTTAGGTGATGCAAAACTATATCGGATAAGCGGATTATTTATTCTTCAGAATATTCAACAGCTCATCCGGTGAGAATGTATATTTCGTGTGACAGAAGTCGCACACAACTTCAATTGGCTTGTTGTCAGCAATCATAGCGCCAAGCTCTTTTCTGCCAAGACTGATAACTGCCTGCTCGACACGCTCCTTGCTGCAATCACAGACATACGCACAAGGCATGGAATCGGTCAGCTCGACATCATAGCCTTCAAACAATTTTCGTATGATAGCTTCCACAGACATGCCCTGCTTGAGAAGAGCAGTGAAAGAAAATCCTTTCAGCCGTTTCTCCAGCTCGTCAATCAATGCGTCCTCTGCAAATGGCATCAGCTGGATGATAAATCCACCGGCATTCGCTACGGATGTGTCGTCGTTGAACAGTACGCCCAGAGCCACAGAGCTTGGAATCTGGTCACTTGTTGCAAAATAGTAGGTCAGATCCTCTGCAATCTCGCCGCTTACCAGATGGGTGTCGCCGACATACGGCTCCTTCAGACCGATATCTTTGATGACGCTTAAGACACCGAGATCCACAGCCTTTGCGACATCGTTTGCAGGAAGCATAACCTCCGGTTCGCTGACATATCCCTTGACATGTCCGTTTGCATCGGCAGTGACAAGCATACCGGAAATCGGCCCCTGGCACTGGATACGGAGTGTTAATTTGTCGGTATCATTTTTACACATGGCGCCCATCAGCACGCCTCCGGTCAACAGTCTGCCGAGTGCGTTCGTAACAACCGGGCTGGTATGATGTGTAATTCTTGCTTTTTCCACAGTATCGGTAGAGTTGCAGGCGAAGAAACGAACCTGCTTGTTCGCTGCCATGCCACGAATCATTGTATCTGCCATAAATGTATCCTCCTTAAAATGAGTGCTTGGATTTTGTATATATACTTGCATGTTTTGCTATTTATGATTGATGCAGTGGTATACAAAATTACTGTATATATTGTTTCTTTGAATTTTTGTTTCGTGTTTCTTTCGCGATGATATAAATACGTTCACATTCCTCGTCCGCCGGCTCATGTGTGAATGCATCATAGGCCGCAAGCAGGGTAAGACCGGAATTGGCTACCATCTGTTTCATCTGCTTTAGTGTGTACCCTTTTTGTACATGCAATTCCTCATATTTGCGGAACAGGTTATCATCGGCATCGGAATCCGAAGGTTCCTTTACGAACAGGCTTAAAGCGAGTTCATTAATTGCTTCCTCTTCATCATAATAATTATCCCAGATAAAGCTGATATCATCCCGATCCTCGGCAATTGTCGCTTCGGCTACGACATCCCGGTAATAATGCTCCGTATGGAAGTCGAAGATGAAAAGTCCGTCCGGATCAAGGTAGTTATTGACGAGCGAGAATACATGCGTAAGCTCTTCCGGTTCGGTAATATAATTGACGCTGTCGCAGAGACTTACGATGGCTGCAACGGTTCCGTATAACTCAAACTCGCGCATGTCCTGACACAGGTAGAGCGATGAAGAATGATTTTGTTCCCGCTTTTCATTTGCAATATCCAGCATGGCAGGGGAGTTGTCGATGCCGATCATGTCGTATCCGAAATCTGCCATACGCTCGGTTATATTTCCGGTTCCACAGCCAAGCTCTGCCAGAATGCCGCTTGCAATATCATATTCCACAAGCAGGCCGTGCAGATAGTCTGCCCATGCGTCATAGGGAATGTTGTCCATGAGCGCATCGTAGACAGCAGCAAAATTTGAATATGCTTCAGCCATAGGGTACCTCCTTATTTTTCGTAAACACTGACATTAAATTATAAAATAAAAGATAGTGAAAAACAAGGTAAAATCATATATAATAAAATGCGCGATTGAAAGAGCGTATGCGAGATTTGGAGGATTACAATGAAAGATCAGATACAGACTATAAAGCTAAAGAAGGAAAAGCATGCATTTTCGTATTGGCGCATCCCATTTTTTGCGGGCGCGGGCATCTATCTGGAAGTGTTGTTTCATCTGGCGATTTACCATAAACTCGAAAGCACGAGCATCTATCCGGTTTTATTCGGTGCTACGTTGGGGCTTTTCTTAGCGGCATTGACGGTATGGCTGCCGCGCATCGGAAATGAGATCATCGCGTATGTGGGTCTTACGGTATTCTGCGTGTATGATATCGTGCAGCTCATTTATTTCCGGATATTTGGGACATTCTTAAGTCTGGTATCTGTCGGCGGTGCTGGAAACGCGATGGATTTCAAGGTTGTGATGTTTGAAAAGATCCGCCAGAATGTTGGTTGGATGTTGCTGTTTATGTTGCCAGTGATCGCACTTGTTTTGCTGCGCGTATTTCTGATAAAATTTGACAAGCCGAAGATGAAAATGCGGCTTGTAAGTGTAGCAAGTGCGGTTTGCCTGTGCGCCATTTCCATCCTTCTTCTGAATGTGCAGGGACGCGCGATGTATTCGCCGTATCAGTTGTTCCACAATCAGTATGTGTTAGAGCTTTCGATGAACAAGCTCGGCGTATGTGTGACGACCGTGCGGGATGCGCAGACGATGCTCACCGGGGGAAAGAAAAATGTGACATTTACTTTGGATGATTCAGATATGCAGCCAGACGATGCGGCAACCGTAAGTGATGCAATGGAAAAAGTGGCAACCGATACGGATGCGGCACCGGTCTATGTGGAACAGGTGGATCCGGCGGTCGATTTTAAGAAGCTATATCAGGCAGCCGAGGATGAACAGTTGAAGAATCTGTCCGCATATTGCGCGCAGCAGACACCGACCATGCAGAACGAATATACGGGCATGTTCGAAGGGTATAATGTTGTCTGCATTACTGCGGAGAGCTTGTGTAAATACGGTATCTACGAGAACTGCACACCGACGCTTTATAAGATCATGAATGACGGTTTCGTATTTGAGAATTACTATAATCCGATCTGGTATCACAGTACGATTGACGGAGAATTTGTAGATTGCCTGGGACAGTATCCGTGTTCCTCAGAGTGGAGCTTTTATAAGTCAGCAGATACATATCAGCCGTATGCACTTGGCAATGCGTTGAATGCGAAAGGTTACACAAGCAAGGCGTACCATGATTTTGATTTCTATTATTATAACCGGAGCGAGACACATGCAAATATGGGATATGATTTCAAGGCAATCGATTATGGTCTGGATATCCCAAGCTATGTGACATATTCCGATTATGATACGATCGAGGCAGTGTATAAAGAGTTTATCGACGAGGAGCCGTTCCTGATGTACTTCATGACATTTAGCGGGCATCTTCCATATGATTATGCCTACAATGCGATGTGCCTGAAGAACCGTGAGGAAGCAGAAAAATGTACAGACGGAATGGATCTGCCGGAAGAAGCGGTGGCATACATCGCGGCACAGATGGAGCTCGATAAAGCGCTAGAGGATCTGATCGACAAGTTGGATGAAGCCGGAAAGCTGGAGAAGACCGTGTTCATCGTGACACCGGACCATTACCCATATGGACTGACAGACAGCGGATACGATGCGCTTGCAGGCAAGGATGTATCCGATGATGCATTTGAAAAACATCACTCCTGCCTTGGTATCTGGTCTGCATCTATGGAAGAACCGGTTCATGTCAAGAAGCTTTGTGCGAGCGTGGATGTTCTTCCAACCGTCCTGAATCTGCTTGGCGTGACATATGATTCGCGCATCCTCGCAGGCCACGATATCTTATCCGATTCGGAAGAACTTGTCATCTTTGCCGACCATAGCTTCAAGACAGACAAGGTCGGCTACAATACGAAAACCGGAGAAGTGACCTACTACGTGGATGAAAAGACAGTTTCGCAATCCTACATCGACGATACGATCAAGGAAGTCGAAACGAAGCTTTACATGTCCGATGAAGTCATCAACACCGATTTCTACGGCTACGTGTACGGAAAGAAATCAACACACACCACAACAAGCACCACCACATCAACCGAACAACCAAACAAAGAATAACCCCGAAAAAAATACGAAAAGGTACAAAAAGATATGATTTTGCGGAATTTTGTTGTGAAAAGCAACGAAGTATGCTAAAGTGGATTCGATTGTAAATTTATATATTGATTCAACCTTCGGGCATGAGAGGCTATATGTAGATTCGAGTTGTTCTGGATTTTCAATTCTAAAGCAGACCATTGGAGCACATCAGCACTTAACGAACGTAGTGAGTTTAGTGTCTGCTATGTGCGGAAGTGAGCGAGAGCGCGTCTGCGTAGAATGAAAATCCAGAATAACTCGGAGAAAGAATAGAAGCTCTCATGCAGGAAGATAGAATACAAGGAGGAAAACAAAATGACGAGAATCGGAATTTACGGATACGGAAATCTCGGCCGCGGCGTAGAAGCAGCCATCAACCAGAACGATGATATGGAATTAGTTGCCGTATTTACAAGAAGAAATCCTGATGAATTGGTTATTAAGAACCAGACAGCCAAGGTGTGCAACGTAAAGGACATGGCAGACTGGAAAGATAAAATCGATGTTATGATTCTGTGCGGCGGAAGCGCAACCGATCTTCCGGAGCAGACACCGGAATGTGCAAAATATTTCAACGTGATCGACAGCTTCGATACACATGCAAGAATCCCGGAGCATTTTGCGAATGTGGACGCAAGTGCAAAAGCAAGCGGACATATCGGAATTATCTCCGTTGGCTGGGATCCGGGTATGTTCTCACTGAACCGCCTGTACGGAAATGCATTACTTCCGGAGGGAAATGATTATACATTCTGGGGCAAGGGTGTCAGCCAGGGACATTCCGATGCCATCCGTCGTATCGCAGGTGTCAAGGATGCCAAGCAGTATACGATTCCGGTAGAATCTGCACTTGAGGCAGTTCGTAACGGCGAGAATCCAGAGCTTACAACCAGACAGAAGCATACAAGAGAGTGCTTCGTAGTGCTTGAAGAGGGCGCAGATGCGGCAAAAGTTGAGGAAGAAATCAAGACAATGCCGAACTATTTCGTAGATTATGATACAACCGTTCACTTCATTTCGGAAGAAGAACTGAAGGCAAATCACAGCGGAATTCCACATGGTGGATTTGTACTCCGCAGCGGCGTGACCGGCTGGAACAAGGAGAACAAGCATATCATCGAGTACAGCCTGAAGCTTGATTCAAACCCTGAGTTTACATCCAGCGTACTGATCGCTTATGCAAGAGCGGCTCACCGACTTGCAAATGAGGGAGCAAGCGGTTGCAAGACCGTATTTGATATTGCACCGGCTTACCTTGTGAATAAAACAGGGGAAGAGCTTCGTGCATCCATGCTCTAAGATGTACCAGATACTATGTCGCCAACTGAATATGGGCGGCAGACAATATGAAAGAAAACGAGGAGAGAAGAGAGAAGATGGAAGAAATCGCAAATTACGTGCCACAGATGTACGCAACATTCTGGGCATTAATCCCGCCGGTCGTGGCAATCGTGCTGGCACTCATTACAAAGGAGGTTTACAGTTCACTCTTTTTAGGAATTGTGATCGGTGGACTGTTCTGGTCCAACTTCAGATTTGAAGCAACCGTAAACCATGTATTCAAAGACGGAATCGTCCGCGTGCTGACCAATTCATATAACATGGGTATTCTGGTATTTCTTGTAATACTCGGTGTTATGGTCTGTATGATGAACAAAGCCGGTGGTTCGGCAGCGTTCGGACGATGGGCGAGCGCACATATCAAGACGCGGATTGGCGCACAGTTAGCGTCAGTTGTGCTCGGTGTTTTGATCTTTATTGATGATTATTTTAACTGTCTGACAGTTGGAAGCGTGATGCGTCCTGTGACAGACAAGCATCAGGTATCGCGTGCGAAGCTTTCGTATATCATTGATGCGACAGCAGCTCCGGTCTGTATCATTGCCCCGATTTCGTCATGGGCAGCTGCGGTAGCCGGATTCGTAGAGGGAGAGGACGGATTCTCCATTTTTATCCGTGCAATCCCGTATAACTATTATGCGCTTTTCACGATTATATTTATGATTGTTTTGATCGTCAGAAAGATTGATTATGGTCCGATGCGGACACATGAAAAGAACGCTTTGAAGGGCGATATCTACACGACACCGGACCGTCCATATGCAAACGCGGAAAATGAAGTCGTTGAGACAAAGGGTAAAGTGATTGACCTTGTATTCCCAATGATCGTTTTGATTACAGCCTGCGTCATCGGCATGATCTACAGTGGTGGATTCTTCTCAGGCGTTGGATTTGTAGAAGCATTTTCGGGCAGTGATGCATCGGTTGGATTGATGTATGGCAGCTTCTTTGCACTTGTGATTACGATCATCTATTATATGTTCCGCCGCGTATTGAAATTCAGCGAATCCATGTCTTGTATTCCGGAAGGATTTAAAGCGATGGTTCCTGCAATTTTAATTCTGACATTTGCCTGGACATTGAAGGCGATGACAGACAGCCTTGGCGCAAAAGAATTTGTGGCAGAGCTCGTGAAGAGTACGCCGGATGCGTTGCTTAGTTTCCTGCCGGCACTTGTATTTATCATTGCATGCTTCCTTGCGTTTGCAACCGGAACCTCATGGGGAACCTTCGGTATGCTGATTCCAATCGTTGTAAATGCATTCGAGGGAACAAACGCAACGATGATGATCATTTCCATCTCTGCATGTATGGCAGGTGCCGTATGTGGAGACCATTGTTCACCGATTTCGGATACGACAATTATGGCATCCGCAGGTGCGCAGTGTAATCACATCAATCATGTAAGCACACAGCTTCCATATGCGATTACAGTCGCACTTGTATCGTTTGTCACTTACATTATTGCCGGATTCTTTGGTAATAGCAAGGGACTTCCGGGAGTAATGAAGAGCCCTGTGATTCCGCTGGTAATCGGCCTGATTTTACTGTATGTTGTGTTGCAGGTGATCAAGGCAGTTGAGAAAAAGAAAGATCCAATTGATGCAGAATAAGAGGCTTGAAATGAAAAAGACAAAAGGAAGTATTATGTTGCTGTTTGCCGCGTTTTTCTGGGGAACGACGTTCGTAGCACAGACAACAGCATCTGATCAGATTGGAACATTTACATTTAACGGAAGCCGCTCCATAGTTGGAGCGGCATTTCTTGCGCTGTTGATTCTTGCTCGCACGGGAATGAAGAAGCAGAAAGCAAAGGTAAGTGGAGAACCGGTCGAAAAAGAAAGTATAAAACGGACCGTGATCGGTGGTATCCTCTGTGGCTGTGTGTTGTTTTTCGCAACGAATCTGCAACAGAGTGGTATCGCGGCATATCCGGAAGGCGTGGCCAGCTCCGGCAGATCGGGGTTTCTCACCGCAACGTATGTGGTTATGGTTGCAATCGTATCCGGATTACTCGGGAAGAAATTACATAAGATCGTATATGTGGCAGTTTTTGTCTGCCTTGGAGGTATGTACATGCTGTGCATGTCCGGTGGTATCGACAATCTGTATTTTGGAGATCTGCTTGGACTTCTGTGTGCAGTTTGCTTCACCGGACATATCCTGACGGTCGATCATTTCAACGACTGTGACAGCGTGAAGATCTCGTGCATCCAGTTTATTACGAACGGTGTGTTATCCCTGATCTGTATGGCAATCTTCGAACAGCCGGCATGGAGTGATCTTGCCGCTGCATGGTTCCCAATCCTGTATGCGGGTATCTTCTCGAGCGGTATCGCATATACGCTTCAGATCGCAGGACAGAAATATGCAGATCCGGCAGTTGCATCCATCGTGATGAGTCTGGAATCTGTATTTGCAGTGCTCGGTGGATTCGTCGTATTGCATGAGGTGTTAGCACCGCGGGAAATCGTCGGCTGCGTGCTTGTGTTCACAGCGGTGATCCTGGCACAGGTGCCGCAGATGCGAAAGTAGGGGCTGTTATTGATTGTGCTTGCATTTTTATAATAATCTTGTATATTATATGTATTGAATGAGGTGTATGTTTCCGGACTGCACTGGGGGAGTCACTCTGTGGCTCTCTTTTTTGTTATCAAATAAAAGTGAATGGTCACGTATAGAATGCATGATAAGGCGCTGAAGGCAGTACAGGTTCCCTAATAAATAAAAAGCCTTTTTAAATCGTTCTTTAATATTATAAAATTAAAGAACTGTATTTACAAATGTTCTTTTAAATGATAAAATTAAAGAACGTTTTGAGAAAGGCGGGTGATAGATATGGATTATTATATTGATCATCTTAAGTTACTTATTGAACAAAATGGTGGAATTGTTTCTGCGCAGGATATTCAAAATGCAGGAATAGACAGGGCTTTGATTTATGACAGTCTGGTTAAAGGAATTATTTTGAAAGAATCTCATGGAAATTATGTATTAGCAGATGATAAACCTGATGAGTTTAGAATTATTCAGAGTAGATCAGATAAGCTTATTTTTTCGCACGGAACAGCACTGTTTTTACATGGGATGTCTGATCGTGTTCCTCATAAACTGGATATAACTGTGCCTCAAGGTGACAATGTGTCGAGGATAAAGAAAAGATATGAGCATACTAAATTTCATTATTGCAAAAAAGAATTATGGGATTTGGGAATTATTACAATAAAGACTCCTCAAGGCTATGATGTAAGAGCTTATGATTTGGAAAGGTGCATATGTGATTTAATCAGAGATAAAAAAGACATTGATGCACAGATTTATACGCAGGCATTGAAAGAGTATTTTAGTGGTAAGTGTAACCCAAGAAAGATCATTAAATATGCAAGACAGTTTAATTTGGAACCGAAAGTTAGGACGTATATGGAGGTGTTAGGATGAAAGAGAGAACTCCAGAGCAGTTGAAAGGACAGATACGTAGCTTTGCAGGAAAACGCAATCTGCAATCGCAGGAAGTGCTGCAGATGTTTTTGTTGGAGCGTGTGTTGGATAGGTTATCAAAATCGAAATACAAAGACAATTTTATCTTAAAGGGTGGACTGCTTATTTCCTCGATGATAGGAATTGCTGAAAGAACAACCATGGATATGGATACTACAGTAACTGGAATTAATATGGAGGAGACGGAAATTGAAAAAATTATTCGTGAGATTTTATTGATTGATGTAGGTGATGGAATAGAGTTTACATTCGAAAAGCTTGAGCCTATCCGAGAAGACGATGATTATAATAATTTCAGAGCATACTTTGTTGCACATTACGGTAAGATTGCGAATAAGATGAAAATTGATATCACAACTGGAGATGCGATTACACCTGGAGCAATTCGGTATTCTTACAAAACTATTTTAGATGATGATGAAGTTGGAGTAATGGCATACAATACAGAAACTATTATTGCTGAAAAGTATGAGACCATCATACGTAGAAATATTGGAACTTCAAGGGCAAGAGATTTCTATGACCTTCATGTGTTCTATAATCTGTATAAGGATTCAATTAATTTGGAAATTTTGAAGCTTGCAGTGACTAGAACTGCAAAGAAAAGAGAGTCATTAGATACAATGTCTGAATGGAAAGAAATCATTGAGGACATGAAGGTGGATACAGCGCTTAAGGAACTTTGGAAAAATTATTGTGAGAACAATACATATGCATCTGAAGTTAGTTTTGAAAATGTAATGGAAACAACCTTACATATTGCTGAAATGCTGGGATTCTAATTATTGCTATTTACACTGGTTATGATAATCTATAATATTAGTGTAACCACTGGCTTAGATAAGAAACGCCGCGACGTTGAAAAGAAACATCCTAAAATCGGATATGCATCTTAAGTTGTAATTTGAAGAGAAATTATGGCATACTCAAATACATACGGGCCTTTGATAATATTTAATGGCGTAGACGAAAGCTGCTTTTGTTTTGCAACATCATCTCCGAGTATTGAGTTTTGATTTTTTATGTGATACTATTACATATCAGAGTGATTATTTGCAGGTGGCTGCAATCAATAAATGAAAAATGAGACAGAGGGACACTCTTCATGACAAAAGAAACGTCCCCAAGGAGGTATACATGAAATTGGGAATCGTCGGACTTCCGAACGTGGGAAAGTCCACATTATTTAACTCTTTGACAAAGGCGGGTGCGGAAAGCGCGAACTATCCGTTCTGTACGATCGATCCGAACGTAGGTGTCGTACCAGTACCGGACAAGCGTCTTGATAAGCTGACAGAGATGTATCATTCAGCGAAGACAACACCAGCCGTGATTGAGTTCGTTGATATTGCAGGTCTTGTAAAGGGTGCATCCAAGGGTGAAGGACTTGGAAACCAGTTCCTGTCCAACATTCGTGAGACAGATGCGATCGTACACGTTGTACGCTGCTTTGAAGATCCGAATGTCATCCATGTGGATGGTTCGGTTGATCCGATCCGTGATATCGAGACGATCAACTACGAGCTGATCTTTGCGGACATCGAGGTACTTGATCGTCGAATCGCAAAGGGACAGCGTGGCGCAGCCAATAACAAGGAGCTTGCAAAGGAAGTCGATCTGCAGAAGCGGATCAAGGAGCATCTCGAATCTGGTAAGCTTGCAATTTCCTTTGAGACAGATGATGAGGACGAGATCAAGTGGATCAAGGAATACAACCTGTTGACAGGCAAGCCAGTGATCTATGCAGCAAATGTATCCGAGGATGATCTGGCAGACGATGGAGCAAGCAATCCATATGTACAGAAGGTGCGCGAATATGCGAAGGAATTTGGCAGTGAGGTATTTGCTGTATGTGCACAGATCGAGCAGGAGATCTCCGAGTTAGATGACGATGAGAAGCAGATGTTCTTAGAGGAACTTGGCGTATCGGAGTCTGGTCTGGATAAGCTGATCAAGGCAAGCTATTCTCTGCTTGGACTCATCAGTTACCTGACAAGTGGTCCGGATGAGACACGTGCATGGACAATCACGAAGGGCACGAAGGCACCACAGGCAGCCGGTAAGATCCATACGGATTTTGAACGTGGATTCATCAAGGCTGAGGTTGTTGCTTACGATGATCTGATGGAGAGCGGCACGATGCTTGCAGCCAAAGAAAAAGGTCTCGTACGACAGGAAGGGAAAGAATATGTCGTACAGGATGGCGATGTGATCTTATTCAAGTTTAATGTATAAAACAGTGAAAAGGGAAAACTATGTATGATATCAGATTCCCAAATCTTGGGATAGTATTAAAAAATATCAAAGATGGATTTACGATCTTTGGATTTGAAATCAAATTTTATGGTGTGATCATAGCACTTGGATTTGTGCTGGCGTTCCTTGTGATCAGCAAGGAGGCAAAACGGACCGGACAGAGCGAGGAGACATATCTGGACTTTATGCTCTGGCTGATCATCCCGGCGATCTTAGGTGCGCGACTCTACTATATTATATTCAGCTGGGATTCGTATTTCCAGAAGGGCAAAGGCTTCGGTAAGACGTTGTTTGATCTGATCGATATCCGGAGCGGTGGACTTGCCATCTACGGTGGCGTGATCGCAGGCGTGATCGTCGCGATCGTCTTTGCGAAGAAGCGGAAGATGAAATTCTCCGTACTTGCCGATACAGTGACGATGGGACTTCTGATCGGACAGATCATGGGACGCTGGGGCAATTTCTTTAACCGCGAAGCGTTTGGCGATTATACGAATTCACTTTTTGCGATGGCGATACCGACCGACTACTATGTAGGAAAAGGAACCCTGACCGGTATGGTGAACTCCGGTATCATCACTTCGGAGATGGCGAACCATATGCAGGTCTACGATGGTATGCAGTGGATCACCGTGCATCCGACTTTCCTGTATGAATCAGTGTGGAATCTGATTTTGTTGATCGTCATTATCATCTATCGGAAACACAAGAAGTTTGATGGAGAGATCTTCCTCATGTACCTGTGGGGCTATGGAATGGGACGTGTATGGATCGAGGGACTGCGTTCGGATTCTTTGATGATTCCGTTTATTAATATGAAGGTGTCCCAGCTGCTTGCAGCAATCTGTGTACTGGCTTGTTCCGTGCTGATTGTAAAAAAACGGATGGATACCGTAAAAAAACAGGCACCAGCAGGAAAAAAGAAACATTAAATCAATTAAAAATTGTAAGAAATGGACAAGGGAAATGCAAATTGGTATTGCATTTCCCTTTTTTTTGCGTTACAATGAAACCCAAGTGGAAGCTGAGTGGCAGTGAAATGGATGTCAAGTGGTGCTCGGTGGAGGTTGTTCCCATGCAGGGACAACATTGCATGCAATACGAAAGGTGAAGTTATATGTCATTAGGTATGGTAGGAGAATCGAATCATGGCCTCGATGCAAAGGGCAGATTGATTATTCCCATAAGATTCCGTCAGGAACTTGGGGATAAATTTGTGCTGTGCAATGGCATGGATCATAACATTGACGTATATCCGGAAGCAGAGTGGACAAAGTTTGCAGAGAAGCTTGCTGCATTGCCAAAGAGTAATTTCCAGGCAAGACGTCTTCGTGATTTCTACGAGGGATCTGCGGTTGTCTGCGAGATGGATAGTCAGTATCGTATTGTAATTCCACAAAAATTACGTGAATATGCGGGCATTGATCGCGAGGTTGTCATGATTGGACATACGGATACCGTAGCAATCTGGGATAAGGCAGCCTGGGATAAGATCAACAGCCCAGAAGAGATTGACCTGAAAGAAATCGCCGAGATTGGTGAGTTGTTCAACATCTAAGGGAGGCTGCGATGGAATTTAAACACAAATCGGTACTTTTAGATGAGACAATTGACAGTCTGAATATAAAACCGGATGGAATCTATGTGGATGGAACCCTCGGTGGGGGTGGACATTCCTTAGAGATCTGCAAGCGGCTTTCGGACAAAGGTAGACTGATCGGAATCGATCAGGATCTGGATGCGATTGCAGCTGCGACCGAGCGGTTGAAGGATTACAAAGATCGTGTAACGATCGTGCATTCCAACTATCAAGATATTGATGCAGTATTAAAGAACTGTTCTGTGAGCGGTGTTGACGGAATCGTTCTGGATCTCGGTGTCTCCTCGTATCAGCTTGATAATGTGGAACGTGGGTTTACTTATCGTGAGGACACGCCGCTTGATATGCGGATGAATCAGGAAAGTACTATGACAGCGAAGGATATTGTAAATGAATATTCTGAAATGGAGCTGTACCATGTGATCCGCGATTATGGCGAGGACAGTTTCGCTAAGAATATTGCAAAGCATATCGTCAAGGCGAGACAGGAACAGGTGATAGAGACAACCGGACAGTTAAACGAGATCATCAAGGCGGCGATCCCGGCGAAAGTCCGACAGGGACAGGGACACCCGTCCAAGAAGACATTTCAGGCGATCCGGATTGAATTGAATCACGAGCTGGATGTGCTGGAGAATTCATTAGATACTATGATCTCATGGTTGAATCCAGGTGGCAGATTGAGCGTGATTACGTTCCATTCGTTAGAAGATAGGATAGTAAAGACAATTTTCAAGAGAAATATGAATCCATGTACATGTCCACCGGAGTTCCCGGTTTGTGTATGTGGGAAGAAGCCGACTGGCAAGGTGATTACCAGAAAGCCGATTGTTCCAAGTGAACAGGAACTGGCAGAAAACAGTCGGGCAAAGAGTTCCAAGCTGCGGGTATTTGAAAAAGCAGATGTATGATTTTAAGGAGTGATTGATATGGCACAACAGGTTAGAAGACAAATGAATTATGTAGACGGTACGGCTGCAAGACAGATGTATGCAGCTCCGGCACGCCGTGTGCATGAGCCGGAAAGAAAGGCACCGAGCCGTAGAGTTGCTCCACAACAGCGTCCGCAGGAACGACCAAAGGTACGACGCAGAGTGACTGCGCAGACCAAAAAGACGCTGGCATTCTCCGCAGGATATATGCTGTTTATGGCATTTATGGTATGTCTGGTTGTTGGATCAAGCGTATTGATGTTATATCTGAATACGAAGATCAGTACACAGCAGAACAACATCAGTGCCTTAGAGGCAGAACTTGAAAAGATCGAAGATGATAACGCAGCACATAAGCTTCGTTTGAATAATATGTATACATTGGACGATATTTACAATGTAGCAACCAATGAACTTGGCATGGTCTACGCTAAGAAGGGACAGATCATTTATTATGACAGTGCCAATGAAGATTATGTAAAACAGTATCAGGATGTTCCGGGTTCGAATTAGGATGTAGATCAAAAGTCGAGCAGTTTCGCTGCTCGATTTTTGCGGTTGAGGTAAAAGTATGACTAGAAGACCACAAAACAGAGAAAATAGAAGAAGACGAAAGCGAAAGGTATTTACCAACCGGATGCGCGGCAGATTGAAATTTGTGTTTGGGTGTGTCATGGTTGGATTTGGTGTGCTTGGTGCAAAAATTATCTGGATCAATGCACAAAAAGGAAGCCAGTATAAGCAGCAGGTGTTGACGCAGCAGGGCTATTCCAGCAAAGTGATTCCGTATAAGCGTGGTGATATTGTCGATGCGAACGGAACCGTGCTTGCGACGGATAAGAAGGTGTATGATCTGATATTAGAGCCTGCCAATATCGTGCAGTATGAGAAGAAAAAGACGGCGACGGTATCAGCGCTGAAGGAATTTTTCGGATTTACAGATGAGGAGATCGCAGGATTTCTGGCAAATGAAAAATCGTACTATGTAGTGGCAAAGAAGGGCGTTGAGTACGAGGAAGTACAGAAATTTGAGGAATACTGCAAAACCGATGAAGGCTCCAATGTTGTTGGAATCTATTACGAAGAGCGGTATGTACGTGTCTATCCGAACAAAGAACTCGCGTGCCATCTGCTTGGATTTACCGTCAGCGGAAATGTCGGCATGTATGGCGTCGAGGAGTATTATAACAGCGAGTTAAATGGTACGAACGGACGGGAATACTCGTATCTGAATGAGGATTACGGCGTGACCAATTCGATTGAGCCGGCAACTAACGGCTATAACCTTGTGACAAGTATTGATGCAAATGTGCAGAAAATCGTTGAGGAAAAGGTAAAGGCAAAACTGGAGGAAGAGGACGCTAAGAATATATCCGTGCTCGTGATGAATCCGAAGAATTGTCAGATCATGGCGCTGTATAATTCCCATACATTTGATCCAAACGATGCTTATGATCTGGATTCGACACAGTATCAGTTCGATACGCAGGAAGAACTTGAGGCATCCGGATATTCCAGTTTTGAGGACTTTAAGCAAAACGGAACGGATGAAGAACATGTGGATGCGCTATACAAGGTATGGCGTAACTTCCCAGTATCAGATGTGTTTGAGCCGGGTTCTACCTATAAGACATTTACGATTTCCGGCGCACTCGAAGAGGGTGTGATCACACCAGAGGATACATTCTTCTGTGATGGTGGTGAACAGATCGAGGACCGTTATATACAGTGTCATTCCCATGATTACGGTGGACATGGAACGGTCGATCTTTCCGGAGCGCTGGAGAAATCCTGCAACGATGCTTTGATGCAGATTGCAGCAAAGGAAGGAATTGCATTATTTGATAAATATCAGGTGTTGTTTGGATTTGGACAGTCCACGAATGTCGATCTGCCGGGTGAACCAAGCGATTCCTCACTCAGTGGGCTCGTATATCATGCAGATAATATGGGAGCTGTATCCCTTGCGATATCTTCGTTTGGACAGGGTGTAACAACCTCAATGATGCAGGTTGGAACCGCATTTTGTTCTGCGATTAACGGCGGATATTATTATGAGCCAAGTGTTGTACAGCGGATTGAAGATGAAAATGGAAATATCGTCCGGAATCTGGACCCTGTGTTAGTCAGAAGAACGATCTCGGAGGATGTATCAGCACAGATGCGTCAGTTTTTAAAGAACGTAGTATCCGAAGGTACCGGTAAGAAAGCGACCGTTGAGGGTTACGAGATTGGAGGTAAGACCGGTACTGCCGAGAAGCTTCCACGAGGAAATGGAAAATACATTCTTTCCTTTATTGGATTTGCACCGGTGGACGATCCACAGGTTGTTATCTATGTCGTAGCGGATGAACCAGAATTACAGTCAGGAAGTGGCGAGGCAGCGCATTTGTTTGCAGATATTGCAGAAGCCATCTTCCCATATTTGAATATTTACAAGACGGATGAGACATATGATATTGATGAGGCAACGGCAGAGGATGAACCTGCAACGCCAATCTATGGTGGAGAAGCTCCGGCCAATGATGTAGCTGGTGGCAGCGACAACCCATATGTCGAGCAGTCCGAGGGTGAGACGACAACCGAGACAACGACAGAAGATCCGAGTGCAACTACGGAAGCGCCCGCACAGGACACAACGCAGGAAGCACCAACCGGATGATGTAGAAAACAGGTATAGTTCGCACGCACAGGGAATACATTTTTATAAAATGAGAATTGGGCGATAGCGGATATGCAGCTTTTATTTACGAGTTCCCATCGGAAGCGATTGTTGATCGTAGTGATTGCATTTTTTACGTTATTGACTATAATAACGGTGAAGCTTGTTTCCATCATGACCGTGCAGGCGGACGATTATGGATATCGGGCGCGGGCGGTACAGGAACGTGAGCGCAGCATCAAGGCAAAGCGCGGCAGCATCTATGATAGAAATGGTGTTGTGCTTGCTGGCAATCAGGCAGTCTGTTCGATCTCGGTAATCCACAACCAGATCGAAGATCCGGAGACTGTAATTCGGGTTCTCAGTGAGAAACTGGAACTACCGGAGGAAGATGTCCGGAAACGTGTAGAGAAACGCTCGGTGCGTGAGAAAATCAAAAGCAATGTGGACAAGGAACTGGCAGATGAGATCCGCGCGATGAATCTGGCAGGCGTTATGATTGATGAGGACTACAAACGGTATTATCCGTACAGTACACTGGCATCCCATGTGCTGGGATTTACAGGTAGCGACAATCAGGGTATTGTCGGGCTGGAAGTATACTATGATGATCTGTTGATGGGCGAAAATGGCAGCATCAACACCGTTACAAATGCCAGAGGCATTGAAGTGGAAAATATGGCGGAGAGAAGAGTGGAAGGCACAGCCGGACAAAATCTTGTCACGTCCATAGATATAAACATCCAGCAATATATCACGCAGAAAGCGCTTGAGGTGCTGGAGAAAAAACAGGCAAAACGCGTATGTATTATCGTGATGAATCCGCAGAATGGAGAGATCTATGCACTTGCGGATGTGCCGGAATACAACTTAAATGAACCGTTTACATTGAATTATGAGACGGACGAAATGGTCACGCAGGATATGCGGAACCAAATGTGGAGAAACTATTGTATCAGTGATACCTATGAGCCGGGTTCGACGTTCAAGATTGTGACAGCGACAACTGCTTTTGAGCAGGGCGTGTTGCGCGTGGAAGATCAGTTTTACTGCCCGGGCTATCATATTGTGGAGGATCGCCGGATTCGGTGCCACAAGGTTGCCGGACATGGGGCAGAAACCTTCCGGGACGGTATCATGAATTCCTGCAATCCAGTGTTTATGCAGGTTGGGGAACGCATTGGCGTGGATGGTTTCTATGATGGTTTAAGAAAATTAGGGTTGTTTGAGCAGACGGGGGTCGACCTGCCGGGAGAGGCAAATTCCATCTTCCATAAGCAGGAAAAGGTAGGACCGGTCGAGCTTGCAACGATGTCATTTGGACAGTCGTTTCAGATTACGCCGTTACAGTTGATGCGTGCCGCAGCTGCGGTAGTAAATGGCGGAAATCTGGTCACACCTCATTTCGGTGTGTATACGACAGATGAAAATAACAATGTCACTGAGGTTTTGAAATATGAGACGAAGACAGGAGCAGTAAGTACAGCAACCAGTGAGACGATGAAAGAACTGCTCGAAGCAGTCGTTGCAGAGGGTACCGGACATCGGGCGTATATCGCGGGATATTCGATTGGTGGCAAGACGGCAACAAGTGAGAAACTGCCGCGAAGTGAGAACCGTTATATTTCATCCTTCCTTGGATTTTCACCGGCGGACAATCCACAGGTTATGACACTGATTCTGATTGATGAACCGCAGGGTATCTATTATGGAGGTACGATTGCGGCACCGGTCGTAGGTGAGATATACGACAACATTCTGCCGTATCTCGGTATCTACAAGGACGAGAACGCAGAGGAGGAGACGACGCAGACAATCAGCATCGACGATGCTGTGTTTTAAATATTACAATACAAGCGATGGCTTGATAAAGGAGAGAAGATATGAAGTACGACATAATTGTTCCAGCATTGATAGCATTTGGTGTGAGTGTGATCTTAAGTCCGATCATTATTCCATTTCTGAAAAAGCTGAAAATCGGACAGACAGAGCGGACGGAAGGGGTACAGTCCCATCTGGAAAAG
>OLGZ01000171.1_pt1 | contig 61849 bp, 67 predicted proteins | sample 1605981 | NCBI WGS metagenome assembly OLGZ01 (sample SAMN03283291) | human gut metagenome | biome: human-associated habitat; material: feces | host: Homo sapiens | place: Peru | collected 2012
CCGAAGAATGCGACAGCAAGGTGTGAGAAAATTAATATGTATTTTTCTTTTTGCTTCTGAAATAAAAAATATATTCAAATTTAGTGACGCGCAGTTTGGAATTTTTTACTCAGGCCTACTAAACGCAGTTTAGTAGGCGGTAAAATCTTCCCAGCAAGGAACTAAAATTTGAATATAATTTTTTATATCTAATAAATTAAGTGAAAATTACTTATTAATATTTGTCCCTTTCCCCAGCAACTCAAACTCTTTACACTTAATACGATACTCCATCTGCTGAGTCATAAACCTATAATACCAATACCCCTGCTCATATTGAGAAGCAGGATTAAAAGTATCCTGAAAATCATCCATCACACATACCTCCGAATAATAATTTTTATAAAATATATTCAACACAAATAAAAAATATGATAGAATAACCAATGTTAAAAAGGAGGTTAATATTATGAAAAGAGAAAAAATTGAAGAAAAGTATAAGTGGGACTTGACACTAGCATACAAAACCACTGAAGATTTTATGAAAGATTTTAATTATGTAAAAGAAGAACTTCCAAACGTAGAAAAATATAAAGGAAAATTTTTAGAAACAAGCGATACATTCATCGAATTTATGGAACTAATCGAAAAAATAGATAGAAGAATAGACAAAATGTACTCATATGCTTCAGAATCAGTAGATGTTGAGCCAAATAATGCAGAAGTGCAAGATTTAAACTCAAAAATTAAAGGGCTAGAAGAAGCATACAGAAATGAAACAGTATTCATAGACTTAGAAATATTAAAAAATGAAGATAAAGCGAGAAAAATACTAGAAGACGAAAGATGCAATAAATACACAAATATTATAAATAAAGTATTAAGAATGAAACCACATATCCTAAGCGATGAAACAGAAGAAGTACTTGCACAAGCAAGCGGAGTTTTAGGAACATCATACGGAACATATAAACAAATAAAACCAGAATTTGAACCAGTAATAATAGACGGAAAAGAATATTTCTTAAATGAAGGAACAGTAAGAAACTTCTATAGAAATCCAGACGAAAGTGTTAGAAAACAAGCATATGAAAAACTAAATATCGAATACAAAAAATTAGCAAACCTATATGCATCAACATTAGAAGGAACAATGAAAAGAGATGTATTCTATAGTAAAGTAAGAAAATTCAAAAGTCCACTAGAAGCTAGTACATTTGGAGACGAAGTTACAGAAGAACTATTTTATAAAGTATTGGATGCAGCAAATAACAAATACCATAAATACTATATAGAATATTTAGACGCTGTTAAAAAGATAATGAATAAAGACATTCTACAAGTTTATGATTTGAGATATCCAATCGTAAAAGAACCAGATAAAAAATATTCAGTAGAAGATGCATTTGAATTAATTTTTGAAGCAACTAAAAATTTAGGCGAAGAATATAGAGAAATTATTCAAAAAGCCAAATCAGAAAGATGGATTGATTACATGCCACATGAAGGAAAAAGATCCGGAGCATATTCAAGCAATGGTTGTTATGACAGTAGACCATTTATTTTAATGAGTTTTACAAACGATGTAGAATCGGTATTTACATTAATACATGAATTAGGACATTCAGCACATTCATATTTATCAAATCATTATCAAGACTATATAAACAGCAATTACAGAATATTTGTTGCAGAAGTTGCATCAACAGTAAATGAAAATTTATTAATGAACTTACTAATAAAAACAGCTAAAACACCTGAAGAAAAGAAATATCTGTTATACAAAAAATTAGATGAATTTATAGGTTGTTGTTATACACAACCATTCTTTGCGAACTTTGAAAATATATTGCATCAAAAAGTTGCAAACAATGAAGGACTATCAAGCCAAACAATAACAGACCTATATCAAAAAGTAACAGAAGATGAATATGAAGGAAGAGTTCAAATTCACGAATTAACAAAATACAGATGCTTTGCTATACCTCATTTTTATTACAATTACTATGTATATAAATATACAATTGGAATGTGCGTTGCATCAGTAATTGCCGAAAGAGTTGCAAATGGAGATAAAACACAAATAGAAAATTATTTGAAATTCTTAAAATCTGGATCAACTAAGAGTCCAGTTGAAGCATTAACAATGGCAGGAGTTAATCCATTAGATGAAAATCTTTATAAAGAAGCATTTGAAAACTTCAAAAAAGATTTAGATGAATTTAAAAAAGTAATGGAGATAGAATAAGTAAACATAAAACTTGAAAGCACTTAATAAATGTAGTATAATACGTAATGTATTAAAAATAGGAGGCACGTAAATAACAACAGTTTATATTAAAACTATTGGGTTAGGAGGAATGCCAAATGAAAGAATTCAGAAAGGGATTCAAACGGATAGTAAGCAAGTTATACGAAAAAAAAACAGCATACCGTTTGAAGGGAAAAAATCTTGAAGAAGCAAAAAAAGAATGGCGGAAAATTCTGTCTGAATACAAAAATGAATGTATGAGCTGGAAAAATCAGTGTTACGAAACACTCGAAGTGGACTGGATTTATCCACTTAAGAAAAACATTAAAGTTTCAGATCATCCAGTTGAAATTTGCTTTTTGATAAGAATAATGAATACCATTGACCCGGAGCGATTTATTGAGGATGAAGTCATATTTCATGATATGCCCCAAATGGCCAAAGTACTTAGAGAAGAAAAAAATGTGAACGCAGTAGAACTGGCTGAACATTTAGAAATGTACATTGGTGTAGGAGAAATGACAGAGGAGGATTTTATCAAAATATTTAGCTTATGATTTTTTCAACGTATGTGCTCGAAAAGAAAGAAACAGGTAAAGAGAAAATACCTGTTTCTTTCTTTTTGGCTCTTATATAGAAAAAGAAAATATTATATTTGGTTTTTGAGTGACGCACAGTTTGAAAGTTTTTCCCTAATCTACTAAACGAAGTTTAGTAGATTAGGGAAAAATATTTTAGCAAGGAACGAAAAAATAAATATAATATTTTCTTAACAATTTTCAATCATAAAATTCTAATCCATATATCGTCTAACAAAAAATCCAACAACCATAATAATTAATACTAAAACAATAATACCAATAGCAACATTTAATATAGGTGAGATATGTTTTTTAGAAATATTGGTACTATCATTTATAGATGGAGAAGGAGAAATATTTTGTGATTTAGAAATAACAGTATCAACATTTATTGTAAATTTAGCATATTTCATATTACGACTTACCAATATTGTATCAAGAGTAGTATCAGGTAAAGAATCGATATCCGTATTAATACTAACACCATCAAAGTCAGCATTTCCAGCAGAAAAGCCTGCGTAGTTTTGTCTAAAGTATGAAACGACATTTGATGCAGTTTCATCATCCTTATCCATTGAAACTAAGTAAGAAATTGCATTAAGTATTGATTCATAAGCATTATCTAAAAGTTCAGTAGGTTGACCAATATATAAAATAATATTCCCAGAATCATCAGTAGATTTCAAAAAAATCAAATTACTATTTTTTATAATGCAATTTTTATCTGAAATAAAAGTTTCCAAATAATTATTAAAATCAGATTTTGAAAGTACTGAGGAATCCAACGAAGGTGAGAGCCTTTGAGATGTACTAATCTGAAATTCAGTCATGACAGTGGAACCGCCATCAGATGAAATATAATTTTTAGCTACTCCATTACTTTTTATAGATGTATAACAAAAAGTATCATTTAATGCAGGAAAAATAAAACTTCCTTCTTCATTACCTTCGATAGTAGAAATAGTATCTATAAATAGAGCACTAAGAATGTTTTCTTCAGTGTTATTTGTGATTGGATAAGTAGTAGAAAGAATACCAGCAGATTTGTCATAATTATAAGTAATAGATTTGGAATTGTTATAAGTTAAAACAAAAGAATTATCGGCTTTAGTAGCTTTTACAGTAATACCTATATTGGATAAAGCTGAAGTATAGTAACATTTATTGAACTTGTCAGCGATTTTTGAAAGATCTAAATTTACTTCTTCAGTATCAGCATTAGAAATTGGGACTAATACCGCTAAAAAAATAGCAATTAATAATAATATTTTTTTTATTTTCATATATAAATACCTCCAGAATAAAAACGGACATTAATAAGAAATGAACATATTTACAATATTGAAAAGTCCGTGACTTTGTTTACACACAAAATCTAAAAATGAATTTCTGTGTAAAATATATATTATAAAAAAATAATACAAATAAAAATAAAAAAATTCAAGGAAAAACAAGACTAATTACTAAAAATATTATATAATACTTACCATAAAGGATAGGTGATAAAGATGAATATATACAAACCAATAATAGGAACGCTCGAAGAAATAGCTAATATACACTCATCAATTGATCTATATAAACAAGAAGGAATAACAATAGAAAATAAATTAATATCAAAATTAGAAGAGATAGATTTTAATGCAGAGGATGTAGAATTTGAAAAGTGCATATTCAAAGACTGTAAAATAACTGGATCATTCGAAAAAGCAGTTTTTCATGATGTAATATTTGAAAATTGTGACTTGTCAAATTGCTTGTTTAGAGAAGGAAGTTTTATACGTGTAGAAATCAGAAATAGCAAATTTGTAGGATGTGATTTTTCGGATTCAAGGGTATATCATTTAACTGGTAAAGAAGTTATTTTCAGATATGCTAACTTTTCATCAGCAAGTTTAGAAGAAGTGCTATTTAAAAAATGTGACTTATCAAATAGCAGTTTTACAGAATGCAAATTAAAAAATACATATTTTGAATTATCTAAATTAGAGCAAACACAATTTTTTAAAACTAGATTAAAAGGAATAGACATTTCAACATGTGAAATAGGTGGAATAATAACAACATTTGAAGACATTAAAGGAATGATTGTAAACAATTTTCAAGCAATTGAGTTATCAAAATTACTAGGAATAATTATAAAATAATTATAAATTTGGAGAAATAAATTTGAGTAGAAAAGAACAAAGAAAACTTGAGAGATTAAAAAAGAAAAAAAAGAGAAAAGCAAAGTTAAGACTTGCTATATTAATAATACTTCTAGGAATTTTTTGCAATAGCAACGATATAATAAAATTTCAGGATATATTTATTATAAAAAATGAAATAATACCTGTAAAAGAAAATGAAAGTGAAATTGCAATAAATAATAATACTACAAAGGAAACAATATCAACGCCAGTAATAGACAATACAGAAATAGAAGAAAACAATATAGAAGAAAATACAAATAACGTAGACGAAACTAAAAGTAACGCAGATGAAGTTGAGAAAATAGTACAAACATACCTAAAAGAAAAAAAATTAAATGAAAATAATTTTGCATTTTTTTATTATGAACCAGAAACTGAAAAAACATATATATATAATGGTGGAAGCTATTTTACAGCAGCAAGTACAATAAAAGTACCACTCGCAATGATATATTATGATAAAATTAATAATGGAGATTTAAATTTAGATTCAACGTTTCAATATCAGGAAGGAGACTATGAAGAGGGGTCTGGAACAACAGCAGCAATATATAAGGTCGGGGATTATGTACCATTATCGTATTTATTAGAACAAATGATAGTAAACTCTGACAATACAGCAACTAATATATTGAAAACAGGACTTGGAGGAGAAAAAGCATATAGAATACTAATAAAACAATATACAAAGCAAGAGTTACCATCTGAATTTAATGATCAAAATATAACATCTGCAAATTATTCTTTAGATATCCTTAAGAAATTATATGAAAACCAAGAAAAATACAAAACACTAATTGAACTTATGAAAAAATCATCTGGTGGAGGATATTTAAAAAAGAATATAACTACATGTGAGATTGCACATAAATATGGAAGTTATGAAGGAAACATTCATGATTATGGAATATGCTTTTCAAAGCCAAAATATTTAATAGGAATATTTACACAAAAAGTACCAGATGCTGAAAATTTAATAGCCGATATGAATAAAGAAATATTAGAAGCACAGAAATAAATTAAATATAGCTGTTCTAATACAACCTTCAGCAGAATACTATTAAACAAAGTATTCGTATGGAGGTTTTCTTTATGAAAGGAATATCAATTGAAGAACGTGCAGTGGAATTAGCACGATATATAATAGATTCTAAAGATACGGTAAGAGGAACAGCCAAAAAATATGGAATAAGTAAAAGTACAGTACATAAAGATTTAAGTCAAAGACTAGAAAAAATAAATCATGCACTCTATTTAGAGGTAAGAGAAGTATTAGATGAAAATAAGGCGGAAAGACATATTAGAGGAGGATTAGCAACAAAAAAGAAATATGAAAAAATGAAAATGTAATATATATTTTATTGACTTTTTATATTAAATTTAGCTAAAATAATTATATAGAAAGCACAAAGGAGAAATGAAGTATGAAAAACAAAAAAATAATAGTAGTAGTTGCTACAATAGCAGTAATAGCAATACTTGCAGGATGCATAAACTTAATAGTCAGAAAAAGTAAAATAAGCAAATATACAAAAGCAGATGAATATGTTGTTAGCGGAGAAAAAATACCTTCAGTAAAATCAGCGGTTGGAGAAAAGAAAATAAAAAAATACTCACATAGCACAATGAATAATGATGTATTAAAGCTAACATTTATTGATTCAAATAAAGAGGAAACAGTAAAAAAATATATGGATTATCTAAAAGATAATGGAAATTATATTGAAATGATAATGGATGATAAAAATAAAAGACAGCTTGCTAGTCCAGCAGATGAACTAATAACAGTAGAAACAGAAATTACTGATGAAGGATTTATTTTAACAATAGAAGTAGGAGCGGGAAGTATAAAAATCAATAGTCAAGAATAAAAAATATATAGAATTTTTAAATAGGCAGTTATAGAAGCTGCCTATTTTTTATGTCTTAAGATTTCACATTCTATACTTAAAAAACATATTTTATATTAGGTGATAGAATATGTTTACAGATGCATTAAAAAATAAAAAAGCAAGTAGTAGTAGAGCAGTAATATTGCACTTGGACGGAGATAGAAAATATTCAAAACGAGCTATAAACTATTATAATAGTCTTAATCTAAAATCAATTGTAGAAAATATTTCAGAAAGAAATCAACCAAATGAAGTTATATATATGTTGGAAAAATATAGACCTGATATTTTAGTCGCTACGGGACATGACCTCATGCTAAAAAAGGGACAAGATTTGTATAAATTAGATAATTACAAAAACTCAAGATATTTTGTGCAAACAGTAAAAAATGCACGTATGTGGGAAAAATCCGAGGAAAAATTAATAATAATAGCCGGAGCATGTGAAAGTTTTTATGAAGCAATAATGTTAGAAGGAGCAAATTTTGCGTCATCACCTGCAAGAATTATGGTAGAATATAGAGATCCATTAATAATTGCAAGCAAAATAGCCTATACAGATTCGAGCAAATATGTAAGAATGAAAGACCTATTACCATACCTAAAAAGCAATTACAACGGAATAGGCGGAACAAAAGCAAGAGGAAAGAAAAATTCATTGTCAAAATGACAAAAAGTGAAAATGTTACAATTTTGTAATACAAATGTAAAATAAAAGAAAAGAAGCAAGTCAAATCCATGAAAGCATTGAAATTAAGGTAAAAAATAGCCACCGACCATTTGCTACATTTTTGACAAAAAACGACCAGGGTGATATACTGAGCCTATCAAAAATGAAGTAGGTGATGAAATGATTTACAAATCAGATATTAATAGTTTAAAGAAGGATATGGAAGAGCAAATTGGTCACAAAATAATAGTAAAAGAGTCACCAGGCAAAAGAAGTAAACCATTAGAAAAAGCAGCTATTATTGAGCAAGTGTATCCAACTTACTTTAGAGTAAAGTTTGAAGAAAACGAAAGAAGAAGTTCTTATAATTATACAGACATATTTACAAAAGCAGTAGAAGTTCAAATATATGATGGAGAACAATTTAAAGCATTAGAACCACCAGCAATAATTTCAAAGAAGAATAGGGAAGAATTTGCATAATATATAGATAGGCTCCTAGGAAATTCTTTTTAATTTTTATTTTTTCAAAAAATTCCTTGAAAGAGGAATTTTTTTTTTGCCTCTTAATATATATTAGTAATAATATAAAGGAGGTTAAGGATGGAATTACAAATTCAGAGAGAAAAAATAAATATAAAAAAGAAAATAGGAGAGAAGAATAAAACAATCATAATTGAAAAAGATGTTATTCTCCCAGATAGTAAACCAGACATAATAAAAATACAAAGTCAAAGCAGTAATATATATATGAATAAAAAAGAGAAAATGGAAGGTAAACTAAAAGTTGATGGAGGAATCGTAACAAGAATAACATATTTAACAGGCGAAGGAAAAAGCAGAGTCTTAAAAATTGAAGAAGCTTTTAATGAAGTGCTAGAAATAGAGGGACTAACTACAGAAAGCTATATAAATGATAGCGCAAGTGTTAGAACAACAAGTGTGAGCATATTAAATGAAAGAAAAATACATTATAAAGCAGAAATAAACTACAGAGCAGAGGCATCTAAAAAAGAAGAAACAGAATTTATATATGAAATAAATAAAGTACACAACCTACAAACATTAACACAAAAACAAACAATAGACACTTTTATAGGACATGGAGAATCTAAAATTGGCTTAAAAGAAAAAATTGAAACTGAGAACTTACAGGAAACTATAGAAGTAGTGCAAATAACACATAGAATAAGAAATGTAGAAAAGAAAATTAGTTATAACAAAGTATTAATAAAAGCAGATTGCGAGTTAAAATGTTTATATCAAACAGAAAATGGACATATTTATCTTGCCAAAAAAGAAGTTCCAATAATGGGATTTTTAGATATAGAAAATGTTGAAGAAACTAATGAAGTTACAACATCATTTAGTATAAAGAATATAAATATAAACAATATTGATAACGACATAAAACCAGGAATAAATGTTGAAATGGAGTTAAATCTAACAGGAGATGCATATCAAGCAAAAGAAGTAAATATATTAACAGATTTATATGATTTAAATTATAAAACAGAATTCACAAAAAGAAAGTTACAAATTGAAAACTGCAATAGCACTCCAATGCAAACAGCAACAATAAATCAAAAAACTATAATAGAAGAAATAAATCAAATATACAATGCAGAATATCAAATTACAAACATGTCAAGAAATGAGCAATCATTAGAAATAGAAATCCGAGCAGCTTATATGTATAGCTCATTTGAAAATCAGTCTTTAAATAGAAAAGAAGAAACATTTAAAAATACAATTCAATTAGAAAAAAATGTTTCAGAACTAAACGTTCAAATATCAAGTAACACCGCAACAATTATGCCAGACTCAAGTATTAATAGCCAATTAGAGATTCAGATCTTTAGCAGTGAAACAAACCAATTAGAATTAATAAATGAAATAAAATTAAATGATGAAGAAAATGACGAAGGCTATAGCATGGTAATTTATTTTGTAAAACCAGGAGATTCATTATGGAAAATAGCCAAAAGATTCAAAAGTACAATAAAAGAAATTGCGACATTAAATGAAATAGCAAACGAAGATAAAATAAACATTGGCGACAAACTATATATTCCAAGAGCGATATAATGGAAAAAATATATTCGCGAAAAAGATTCAAAAGAATAAATAAGAAATATAAATTCATAATACTAATAATAGTTATTACATTACTTATAGCATATTTATTAAACGAAGTTATATATCCACTGTTTTCGAAAAAATGTGTGTATAAAGCCAAAGTAATTGTAACACAAGTAAGCAATGAAGAAACTGAAAAAATAATGCAAAACTATACATATAAAGATTTAGTTCATATAGAAGAAGATTCAGAAGGGAATGTAACTTTTTTAGAATCAAACGTAGTTTTAATAAATCAAATAAAAGCAAATATAGTAAATAATATACAAAAAAGATTTACAGAAGAAAAAGATACTAATATAGAAATTAGGTTAGGAGCTCTAACAGGTAGCAGACTAGTATCAAACGTAGGACCAAAAATAAAAATAAAAGTAATCCCATCAGGAACAATAACTAGTACACTCGAAACAGAGTTTTATTCGGTAGGAGTAAACCAATCATTGCACAGAATATACTTGAATATTGATTGCACCGCAAGTATATTATCTCCATTTGAAACAGTTTCACAAAGTATAAATAATAAAATACTTTTATCAGAATCAGTAATTGTAGGAAACACACCAGACAATTACTATAAAATAGACACAATGACACCCTCAGACCAACTAAACCTATTGCCATAAGATTAAAAGTAAAACTTTAAATTATCCAAAATGAAAAAAATTAAAAGAAAATTGCTTTTTTTGCACAAATTACAAAGAAACAGTTGACTTTTTGAAATATCTGTATTAAAATATTAACGCATTGTATGTAAATATAAATTTGCTAAATACTTCTCCCCGGTGGTATCTAGTAGATTTTATATAATAAATAAAAAATTGAATGGAGGGTAATTATTACCATGAATAATACAACATATAGCGCAAAGAAAAGCGAAATCGAAAGCAAATGGTATGTTATTGATGCTCAAGGAAAACCATTAGGAAGAGTTGCAACAGAAGCAGCAAAATTATTAAGAGGAAAACACAAACCAACATACACACCAACAATTGATACAGGTGATCACGTAATCGTTATAAACTGTAAAGATGCAGTTTTAACAGGAAAAAAATTAGATCAAAAAATGTACAGACATCATTCAGGATACATTGGAGGAATGAAAGAAACATCAGCTAGAGTTATGATGGAAACAACTCCAGAAAAAGCAATGATGTTAGCAATCAAAGGAATGCTTCCACATACAAAATTAGGAAGACAAATGATCAAAAAATTAAGAGTATATGCTGGTAGCGAACACGAAAATATAGCTCAAAAACCAGAAGTATGGGAGGTAAAATAATGGCTAAGAAATCTGAAAAAATAGTTTTCTGCGGAACAGGTAGAAGAAAAAAATCAATAGCTAGAGTTAGATTAGCTGAAGGTAAAGGTGAAATCATAGTTAATGGAAAACCTTTAGATGAATATTTTGGAACAGAGATATTAAAAGTTATAGTTAAACAACCTTTATCAGTTACAAACACAACTGATAAATATGATATAATTTGTAAAGTAGAAGGTGGAGGATATACAGGTCAAGCTGGTGCAATCAGACATGGTATATCAAGAGCTTTATTAGAAGCTAACAGCGAATATAGAGCAATCTTAAAATCAAATGGATTCCTAACAAGAGATCCACGTATGAAAGAAAGAAAGAAATACGGACTTAAAAAGGCAAGAAAAGCTCCACAATTCTCAAAGAGATAATTTTCAAAAAACAAACCTCGGTAATATTTTTACCGAGGTTTTTGAATTTATTAAGAAACAAATTTTATCTTTTTGATTGACTTTTTATCTTTAAATAGATTATAATAAATATAGGAAATGACAAATCCACAAACGTGGTTTTGCCGAATTAAGTTTGAAAAAACTCACACCTAACTCGCCAAAAGTTACAGATGTGAGCTTTTTTTATTTATGTAGTTGCTTATCAACCCAGTTCTTATACAGAACTGCTGTCAAGGCAACGTTTAATGTTAAAGATAACATTAGGGATAATATTAAAAATAGTATCACTTTAATCATAAACATCACCACCTCTCCTACGATATTTCGTAAAATTTAGGTGGCAAAACCACATCTGTTTCTCATCATTTCCTATGCTAACTATTTTACAATATTATTTAAAAACTGTCTAGAAAAATCTTCAAAAAAAATCTATAAAAATAACGTCAAAGCCTTGACATGTCAAAAAAATCGTGGTAATATATTACTGTTCTAAAGAAGAAGTCAATTCTCACCTTAGCCAATTAAGGCAACAGGTTAAAAAATAATATAATATAAAAATGTTATTTTTGCGAATGAATTGACTTGTTTTACAACAAGTCATTTTTTATGTTCGATAGAAAATGAAATTATAAAAAATCGGAGGTGTTTTACTATAAAACAAGAATTACCTATTAATAGGCAGATAAGATTTAGCTTTGTTAATGTAATTAGCGAAACTGGAGAAAAATTAGGAAAGCTAAGTTTAGAAGAAGCTATGGATATAGCAGAGGAAAAGAATTTAGATTTAGTACTAGTTTCACCAAATCCAGAAATGCCAGTAGCTAAAATAATGAATTATGGAAAATACAAATTTGAGCAAGCTAAAAGAGAAAAAGAATCTAGAAAAAATCAAAAAGCAGTTGAAACAAAAGAAATAAGAGTTACTCCCAACATAGGAGATCACGATTTTTCTTTCAAATGCAAAAATGCAAGAGGATTTTTAGAGTCTGGAAACAAGGTAAAATTCACAGTACGATTTAGAGGAAGGGAACTTAACAATGTGAAATTAGGAGAAGAAGTTCTTAATAAATTTGCAGAAGAACTATCTGAAATTTCAAACATTGAAAAGAAACCTCATTTAGAAGGGAAAAGTATGTTTTTAATACTAGCTAAGAAATAGAAAGGAGAAAATTTATTATGCCAAAGTTAAAAACAAATAAAGCAGCAGCTAAAAGATATGGATTTACAGCAACAGGAAAAGTAAAAAGAACAAAAGCTAATAGAAGACACTTATTAGCAAACAAAACAAAGAGAACAAAACACACAGCAAGAGTACAAGACGGAATTATGGATAAAACATGTTTATCACATGTAAAGAAATTATTACCATATGGTGACTAATATTTAGAAGTTTTGAAAAAAGGAGTGAATAAATAAATGGCAAGAGTAAAAACAGCAAGAACAACAAGAGCTAGACATAAAAAGGTTTTAAAAAGAGCAAAAGGATATTATGGAGCAAAACATTATAGATTCAGAATGGCAAACCAAGCTGTTATGAAATCTGGAATGTATGCATATGTTGGAAGAAAAGATAAGAAAAGTGATTTCAGAAAATTATGGATAATCAGAATTAACGCAGCAGCTAGAATGAACGGATTAACATATAGCCAATTAATATCTGGATTAAAGAAAGCTAATGTTGCAATAAACAGAAAAATGTTAGCTGAACTTGCAGTTTCAGATAGCAAAGCATTTAGCGAAATAGCTGAAATAGCAAAAAAAGCGTAAGAATATGAAAAAAGATGCACCTATAAAGGTGTATTTTTTTTACTTTAAAAATATTGAAAAACAGTCAAACGTGGTATATAATATACACCAACGTGATAAAGCACGAATCTTATATCACACGTAAGAGTGGTAAGCGAAAAAGGAGGAAAAAACATGGCTTACAATTTTAAAGAAGTAGAACACAAATGGCAAAAAAAATGGGAAGAAGAAGGAACATTTAATGCAAAAACAGATTATACATTACCAAAATGGTATGGATTAATTGAGTTTCCATATCCTTCAGGACAAGGACTCCATGTTGGCCATCCTCGTAGTTATACAGCACTAGATATAATAGCAAGAAAAAAGAGAATGCAAGGATATAATGTTTTATATCCAATTGGATTTGATGCATTTGGCTTACCAGCAGAAAATTATGCTATAAAAAATCATGTACATCCAAGAATAACAACAGAGCAAAACATAAGTCATTTTAAACAACAATTGAAATCATTAGGATTTTCATTTGATTGGTCAAGAGAAATAAATACAACAGATCCAGAATATTATAAATGGACACAATGGATATTTATCCAATTGTATAAACACGGATTAGCATACAAAACAACAATGCCAATAAACTTCTGTACAGGATGCAAAGTAGGTTTGGCAAATGAAGAAGTTGTAAACGGTGTGTGCGAAAGATGTGGAAGTCCAGTAGTTCAAAAAGAAAAATCACAATGGATGTTAAGAATAACAAAATATGCTCAAAGATTAATAGACGACTTAGCAGATGTTGATTTCTTAGATAAAATAAAAGCTCAACAAATAAATTGGATTGGAAGAAGTGAAGGAGCAGAAGTAAACTTTGAAGTAATAACAGAAGATAAAACTTCAGAAAAAGATTACTTAAGAATATATACAACAAGACCAGATACAATGTTTGGCGCAACGTATATGGTAATTTCACCAGAACATCCATTTATTGAAAAATATGCAGACAAAATAACAAATTTAGATGAAGTAAAAGATTATCAATATAAAGCATCTTTAAAATCAGATTTCGAAAGAGCAGAATTAAATAAAGAAAAAACAGGTGTAGAAATTAAAGGTATAAAAGCAATTAATCCATTAAGTAAAGAAAAAATTCCAATTTGGATTTCAGATTACGTACTAATTACATATGGAACAGGAGCAATAATGGCAGTTCCAGCACATGATACAAGAGATTTTGAATTTGCTAAAAAGTTTAATTTACCTATAAAAACTGTAATAATGCCAGATGCAAAAGATAATTATGAAAAAACTCAAAAAGAGTTAGAAGCTAGATTTGATTACTTGTTTGCTGGAACAGAAGCAGGAAAAGAATGCGAAATGAAGGAAGCATATACAAGTAAAGAAGACGGAATAGCTGTAAATTCAGGATTCTTAGATGGACTAAAAACTAAAGATGCAATTGAAACAACAATAAAATACTTAGAAGAAAATAAATTAGGTGAAAGAAAAGTAAATTACAAACTACGTGATTGGGTATTCTCACGTCAAAGATATTGGGGAGAACCAATACCAATGGTATATTGTGAAGATTGCGGATGGGTACCAGTTCCTGAAGAAGAATTACCTTTGAAATTACCTGAAATAGAAGATTATGAACCAGGAGAAAATGGAGAATCACCACTTGCAAAACAAACAGAATGGATAAAAACAAAATGTCCACACTGCGGAAAAGATGCAAGAAGAGAAACAGATACAATGCCACAATGGGCAGGCTCATCATGGTACTATTTAAGATATATGGATCCACATAATGATAAAGAATTCGCTTCAAAAGAAGCATTGAAATATTGGTCACCAGTAGATTGGTATAATGGTGGAATGGAACATACAACATTGCACTTACTATACTCAAGATTCTGGCATAAATTCTTATATGATATTGGAGCAGTTCCAACTAAAGAACCATATCAAAAACGTACATCACATGGAATGATATTAGGTGGAAATGGCGAAAAGATGTCAAAATCTAAAGGAAATGTAATAAATCCAGATGATATAGTAGAAGAATTTGGAGCAGATAGCTTTAGAGTTTATGAAATGTTTATGGGACCATTTGATCAAACAGCGCCATGGTCAATGGAAAGCATCAGAGGTTGCAGCAAATTCTTAGATAGAGTATGGGGATTACAAGACATATTAACAGAAGGAACAGAATACTCAAAAGAATTTGAGTCAATGATGCATAAAGCAATAAAGAAAGTATCAAACGATATTGAAGAAATGAAATTTAATACATCAGTTAGTACGTTTATGACAATGGTAAATGAATTTACAAAGGCAAAACATATTAACAAAGCAGAATATAAAACATTCTTACAATTGTTAAATCCATTTGCACCACATATGACAGAAGAAATTTGGAGTGAGTTAGGAGAAGAAAAAGAAATTTCTCAAACACCTTGGCCAACATATGACGAAGCAAAAACAATTGATGATGAAATTGAAATACCAGTACAGATAAATGGAAAATTAAAAGCAACAGTAGTTGTTGCAAAAGATGCAGACGAAGAAACAGTAACAAAAACTGTTGAAGAAAATGAAACAATATCAAAATTAACAGAAGGAAAAACAATAATTAAGAAAATATATGTTAAAGGAAAAATCTTCAACATAGTTGTAAAATAACAATGAAAGTCCCAAAGACATAGTTACCAAATAACATGTAATAAAAAAGAAAGAGGCAGCATTCAAATTGCGAATGCTGCCTTTTTCGGTAAAAATTTAAAACTGATTAAAACTGCAGATTGTATACCAGAAACTTACGTCCATCATTCTCATAGTCTTCGCTTTCAGAATGGCGTGCTCCGAATTTTTCCAAAATCGAGATTGATTTAAAGTTATCCGGCTCAACCTCGAACTGAAAGTTTTTTACACTACACTTGTTTATACACTGCGTGAGGTATTCTTCTAATGCCTCAGTAATGTACCTGCATGATCTGTAGTATGCGAAAATGAAAAATTCCACCAGCAGAGTATCCTTATTGAATACATAGCTGTTGATATAGCCAATCAGCTGGTTTGTGGATTTGGTAAAGATTCCAATGGGGACACAGTCGGTGTTAGGAAGTTCCTCTAAGAAGTCACAGACCTCTCCATAAGATTTTCCCATCCGAAAGTATTTCTGGATATCCTTGTCCTGAACCACACCATCTGCAAATGCTGGATAATCCAGCGAGTTTAAAGGCCGACAGTTCAGTCTTATTGTAGCGTAACTCAATTGTATCATAGCTACTACCTCCTTAAAATTTTTACGACAAATATTATATCATACTATTAACATAATGTAAATCATTGTTTTTATCTTGTGCTGAATGCAGGGATAAAAAATGTGATAATGTCTTAGACCAAAAAAGAGAAAATGTTCTATACATTTCGTTTGAAAAAATTGTAAATGAATCACATCACTGTTTTTTCATCTTTGGCTTTGAAACTAAAGCAGCAATATATCCAAAGAAGATAGCAGCAGTAATACCGCCAGCAGCAGATTTTAATCCACCAATAAATGCACCTAAAAATCCAGATTGATGAACCTCTTGAATAACACCTTTAGATAAATTATAACCAAATCCAGTTAACGGAACAGTAGCACCACATCCTGCAAAGTCTACTAAGTATTTATATATTCCAAGACCACCTAAAATAGCACCTAACGTAACATACAAAACAAGAATTTTGGCAGGCGTTAGCTTAGTTTTGTCAATTAAAATTTGAGCAATAATACATAAAACACCACCCACAACAAAAGCTTTTAACAACATCATATAATCTAAACTATTTATAAATTCTCCCATAAGCTATCCTTTCATAATTTTATAATTCGATACTTACAGCATGAGCAATGCCAGGAATACTTTCACCTTGCTGCGTGGAAGTAGAATTCATCAAGGCACCTGTTGCTACAAGTAACATATTTTTAATTTTCTTTTCTTTAAGTTGATTGAAAAAGTAACCAGAAAAAACAGTACCACAGCATGCACAGCCTGAACCACCTGAGTGAGTATCTTGCTTTTCTTTATCAAACATAAGAACACCACAGTCATTATAAACAGAAGAAAGTTGAAATCCCTCAGCCTTGCATAAATCCAAAACAATACCTTTTCCAATATGACCAAGATCACCTGTTATAATTGCATCATAATAAGTTGGTTTTCTACCAGTATCTTTTAGATGAGTCAAAATTGTTGAAACTGCAGCTGGAGCCATAGCACTTCCCATATTATTTGCATCAGTAATACCTCTATCAACAATTTTCCCAGGAGTAACATGAGTAATAAATGGACCTGTCCCTGATTTTGAAAGAACAGCAGCACTACTACCGGTTACCGTCCATTGAGAAGTAGGCGGGCGTTGATTCCCAAGTTCAAGAGGAAATCTAAATTGTTTTTCAGCACTACAAAAATGACTTGAGGTTGCGGCTAAGGCGTAATTTCCAGCTCCGCCATCTAATAGCATTGAGCCAATCATCATTCCCTCAACAAAAGTAGAACATGCTCCAAAAATTCCTAAAAAGGGAATCTCAAAATCTCTAATTCCAAAACTTGAAGAAATACATTGATTTAGCAAATCTCCTGCAAGCAAATAATCAATATCTGAAACGGCAATATTTGACTTTCTAATAACAGTTTCGATAGCGAATTTAATCATTTTTGATTCAGCTTTTTCCCAAGTTTTTTCACCAAAAAACTCATCCTGAAGACATACATCAAAATATTTAGCAAGCGGACCATCTGCTTCTTTTTTACCAACAATGCTAGCAGTTTCAAAAATAGTTACAGGATTATCTAATTTAAAAGTTTGAGTACCAATTTTTTTCATAAAAACACCTCACAAATAAAATTAAACAAGCATAATCGCTTGAGTATTAAAAAGAAGATAAACAAGTCCAACAATTACAGAAGAAGAAATACCATAAACTAAAACAGGACCAGCAACTGTAAACATTTTTGCACCAACACCCATAACAAAACCTTCAGACTTATATTCCATAGCAGGTGAAATAATTGAGTTGGCAAAGCCAGTTATAGGAATAAGAGAACCTGCTCCAGCAAATTTTCCTATTCTATTAAAAACATTTATAGCAGTTAAAAATGCACTTAAAAATATTAATGAAATAGAAACAATAGTACCAGCTAATTCGGTAGAAAAATTTCTAAAAATAAAATAATCATAAATTAATTGTCCGATAACACAAATTAAACCACCAACCCAAAAAGCATTAAAGCAATTTTTAAATATAGGCGAATTAGGTGATTTTTTATCAACATATTTTTGATAATCTTTATTAGTATTAATTGAATCCATAAAAGCCTCCTTTTACTACATATATTTTCCAAATAAAAAAATAATATTCAAAAAAAATAATGTTACATTACTATTACTTTTAATTAACACTTGTATTAAAAATATTGACTTTTAATACTGAAATAGGTAAAAATATATATATAAACGAATGCGAAAATGTAAAAAAACGTCGGTTCATATACAATAAAAGGAGAAAAAAATGCAAAGCTGTTTAGGAATTTATATAGAAGATAATTTAATAAAGTATGCTAAAGTTCAAAAAGATAGAGACAATATAAAAGTAGAAGCATTTGGAACAAAGTTTTATGAAAACATACAACAAGCAATTGATCAAATAGTTGCAGAAACAAATAGTAGTAAAATTCCTATTTCAATAAATTTATCAGAGGAGTACTATGACTATTTCAGCTACTTTGCATTATTGAACAAAAACGCGCTAAAGAAATCAATAGATATTGACTTCGAAATGTTGTGCTCAGAAAAAGGTGTTAATAAAGATGATATGGAGAGAAAAAATATTTTCGCTCTTGATCAAGATGATGCACAAAAAATGAAGGCAATAAACGTATCTATTGAAAAAAATACATTAGATTCTAAAAAAGCATTATTCGAAAAATACAATTTAGCAACAATCGAACCATTACCAATCGGAATAATGAACCTTATTAAACTAGATAATAATTCAAACGAATTAATAGTTAACATGGAAGAAAAAACAACTTTGACATTTTGTGAAAATGGACAAATTGATAAAATAGACGAAATTGAAACAAGTATAATGGAAACAATAAGAGAAATAAGTAAACAAGAAAATTCACAAACCAAAGCATATGAAATACTAAAAAATACAACAATTTCATCACAAGATATGGACACAGTTCAAGATGGAAACGAATACATGGATATAATTGTTCCAACATTATTCAAAATGTTAAATGAAATTAAAGAAAAAATGGATCAATACGGAAGACAAATTACAAAAATATATTTCACTGGAACAGGTATTGTTATAAATAATGTAGACATGTATTTCCAAGATAGATTAAATGATATTCAATGTGATTTAGTAAAACCTTCTTTCTTAGATTCACAATCATTAAAGATAGGAATTAAAGATTATATTGAAGTAAACAGTGCTATTTCTTTAGCATTATCTGGTTTACAAAGTGGAAATGAATTAAACTTTGCAAATAAAAATGCTTTTAATATTCAAGGATTAGAAATAACAGGACTTCCAAAAGGAAAAGGCGATAAAGTAAAATCATTAAAAGAAACAGCTGGAGAAAAATTAGATGCATTTGAAAAACTTGTTGTTAGATTACTTGCCTTAACAATAATATTCATAATGATATATGCAACATTAACAAAGAGTCTATACACGAACATGGAACAAAAACTTTCAGATACAGATCAAAAAACAAGAGAAACTCAAGCATCAATTGTATCAATGTCAAAAACAAAAACATCAGTTGAATATTTAACATCAGAATATGAATCATTAATCTCAAAATTAAATAGTGAATCAGTGCAAAATGGGCAAGCAGTATATAGAAGTGATGAAATAAATAATTTCTTAACTAAATTAAAAACAATAATACCTACAGAAGTTAAACTTGTAAGTTTAGAAAATACACAATCAAGACATTTTGTAATTCAAGCAAGAGCAGCAAAATACCAACAACTTGGATATTTCAAAGCATTACTTGAAACAGCAACATCAGAAGGAACTTCATATAAAGCAATATTAGAAAATGTTAAAGCAAGTACAGGTATTAGATATCATGATTCAGATACAAATGAAGACTATGTATTAGTTACAATTGAAGGGGACTTAACAGAATAATTCAAAAAGGAGAAAAGAAATGAGAAAACTAATTCTCACAGGAGTATTAATATTTACATTAATTTTGAGTTTTGTATGTGTGAAAAAAGGAATAACATTTCCTGGAAAAGTTTACAGCTATAACGAATTAAAAACAGAAAGTAATACTGTTAATTCAAAAATGGATGCACTTACAAGAATGAAATCAACATCATATGCAGCAGCAGAATCAGCACTACAAACTTCTGTAAAAAAACACTTGGAAATTAAAACAAATTATGACAGAGTTGCTAGTACAAAAACAGAAGAACAAAAACAAAAAGCTCTACTAGGACAAGATTATGATTTGAGTTATTTATGGGTTAAACTAGGTAATTATGCAACAAAAAATAATTGTGATTTAACTCTAGAAGTTTCACAAGAAAAAGATGCGACAGATGATGATAAATATGTATTATGCAATTTGAGATTTAAAACTGTTAGTGGATATGATGGAGTAACAAGTTTTATTGAAGATATAGGAAGAGATTCTGAATTATCATTCATTCCAGAGAACTTGAAATTATATTCAGAATATAGAACGATTAAAGTACTAGATGAAACAACTGGCGAAATAAAAGAAGAAGTTAGATTAATGCTAGTAACAGAATTTTATAAGACAGATGTTCCTATTTCTAAGTCATCATTATCAAAAATAGAAAACGAACAAACATTACAAGCTGAAGAAGCAGCAGCACTACAAGGAAATACAACAAATACAACAGGTACAAGCAACACAGCAAGTAGTACAAATACGACAAACACAGCAAATTAGTTTAAATTTGTAAAAGGAGAATATTAAATGAAAACAGTTATTAGAGAAGCTCTAGCAATGATAATTTTAATATCAGCAATAGTATTATTAATGCTTACATTTTTCTTTGACTATATAAAAGCTGAAGCAAATGAACCACAAGCAGCAGTATATAAAATGTCAGAAAATGAAGCAAACATACTAAAAGATAGACAAAATTATATAGAATCACAAAATAAAATAGTCCTTTCATCAGCACATTCATTAGATGAAAGTGATTTACAACAATATAAAATAACAAACCAGTTAAAAACTGGTCAAAGCAATCCATTTGATGAAATACCAATTACAGACGTAATTTATGATGCTGAAGGAAATGCTTATTATCAAGTAACAACAAGCAGAAATGAAACAACAAATACAACAACAAGAAAAGGATCACTTTCTGGAATTTCATCAGGATCATCAAGTGAAGAAACTACAACAAATACAAACAATAATCAAAACACATCAAACAATACGGCATATGAGCCAAATAAAGATATTACAGCACCATCAACAGACAGCGGAAATTTAACAAAAGGAAATGGTGGAAAATAACACAGGTTATATTTAAAATTATACATATATAACACAATTTTTCAAAAAAATTAAGGAGGAAAAACAAATGAAAAATCAAAAAGGTATTACACTAGTTGCATTAGTTATTACAATAGTTGTATTATTAATCTTAGCTGGTGTTACAATCTCTATGGTTATGGGACCTAACGGAGTTTTAACAAACTCACAAATCGCAAAAGAAAGATCTGCAAAAGGAACAGCAAGTGATGCATTAAGCACAGCTTTATCATCAATTTCAACAAACTATTATGCTAATTCAACAAATGGAACACCAATAGGAAGTGTTGATGCTAATACTTTAAAAGCTCAAGCACCTGAATACACATTTACTGTTGATGGTAATACAGCTGATGGTGGAAAAGTTATAACAATGACAAAAGATAACTACACATTTAAAGCAGCTATTTCAGCTCAATTAACAGTTTCAGAATTTAAAATGACAGCAGGAGCAAATGATAATAGCAGAAATGAAACATTTACTACTCAAGTAAGTAGTGGTAACCACCAATAAGTGATAAATATAAAGCATATGCATTTTATATGCATATGCTTATTTTAAAATACAAGAAGGAGAAAAGATGGAACTAATAATACTATATATATTAATTTTCATAATGGGAACAGTTTTCGGAAGTTTTTGCACATTAGCAATTTATCGTATCCCACAAAAAAAGAACATCACAAATGAAAGATCTTTTTGTCCTAATTGTAAACATAAGTTAGGATTTTTTGACTTAATACCAGTATTCAGCTATATATTTTTAGGTGGAAAATGTAGATATTGCCGCAAAAAAATAAGCAATAGCTATTTTATAATTGAATTCTTAATGGGACTAACATCAGTAGGTCTATACATGTCATTACACGCAACATGGGAGACAATGTCAATACTTACACTTGTTGAATATCTATATCTAATGATATTTGTAACAACATTAGTATTGATTGCAGGAATAGATAAGAATAACAAAAAAATATGCAAACCAATAATATTTTTTGGTTGTTTAGTAGGATTTGTACATATTATATATTTATATATAATAAAAAATGTAACAATAATTAGTATATATAAATATGTTATATATTTTGTTATAGTCTGTGTATTGTCTATAATAACAACAAAACATAGATATTTCAAATATTCATATCTTTTAGAAATAATGATGATTTGTATATACATAAATATGTTTGTAATAGCAGAAGTTTTCCTAATTACAGCAGTATTAACAATGATTTCTCTATTAGTGGGAATAATAATTAGAAAAAGAAAAGCTAAAGTTGACAATAGCGATATTTTAGCAGAGAAAAATGTAAACATGGATTTACCAATTGCATTTTGCTTATGCATTTCAAACATATTAGCAATGCTTATACAAGGAATTGAAATTATAAAACTATAGGAGAAATATATGAGAAAACTGTTATTAAAAAAAGTCAAGGAAAATAAAGGTTTTACCGGTCAAGATATTTTAATCGCAATTTTTTTGACAATTGCATTTATTTCTTTAATTTCAGCAATGATGATAAATTTATCTAACACAACATATGAGATTGAAAAAACACGTCAAATAACAGACGTGTTAACAAAAATGGCAGACCAAGTAGATAAAATGAGCTTTGATTCATTTAAAGATACAAAAGAAGAAAAGCCAATTAGTGAAATAAGCCAATTATCTCAAATTGAAATTCCTCAAAATATAAATATAACATATAAAGTTTCAACAGAAGGAAATACACCTTTAAAAACAAGAAGCGTAACTCTAATAGCAGAGTATTCAAATAAAATTGCTTCAAACAAAATTAATTTAACATTAAAAAAGCAGAAAGAAGTTGATGATACAGGAGAGCCGGATCCAGATCCAGAACCAGAGCCAACTCCAACTCCAACACCAACGCCTACACCGACTCCAACTCCAACTCCTACACCAACTCCTACACCAACACCAAAACCATCAGGAAGTGTTTTTCAATATCCATATAACCCTCCTGAAAATGTAGGAACAGTTGATGGAGAGAATTTGATACCAGTAAAATTTATCTGGACAAATGTTGCAAAAAGAGAAGGTTATTGGGTAACTACAACAGAAGATGATAAAGAATGGTATTCATATGAAGCAGGATCATTACCATTATATATAAAAGCTAGTACACCAGTAAAAAGTCAATCACTAACATTAGTTAAGAAAAACAATGAAACATCTAACTATAATGTAATAGCACAAAATATGAGTAGTGTTACAATGTATGGATGGTTGCCTAGATTTGGTGGATCACAAAGCGATTATGGATATGTAGTAGGAGTATCAAACAACAAATATGAAGCTACAAGTTCAGGTGGATATATAAAAAGCTCTACTACACTAAGTGACTATGTAATAAATGGTTCAAAATTATTTGCAAATGGAAAAAAAGGAACTTTAGTGAAATATACTAAGGATCAAAAGATTTATGCTGATAGCAATGGTTGGGCATTACCAAGCGCATTAGTAAATTTATTTAACCAAGATCCATTCAATAGGGATGTAAAAAACAATTAATTAGAAAGGAAAATAGGAGGAAAAAAATGGCTAATAAAAAAGTACCTTTAGGATTAGAATTAGTAAAAAGGAACGTAGCCACAGAGGCTGATATTAAAGAGGCTATAAGATACCAAAAAGAACACCCAGGTGTTAGAATTGGAGAAGCCCTTTATGAATTAAAAACAGTCGATGAAAAAGCACTTGCACAGGCTATGGGAGAAATTTTAGGCGAAAGAGTAATTATAATGAGGCCTGAAATTGTAAATATTAATATTTCAAAATATATATCAATAGATATTGCAAAGAAAAATAAAGTAATACCTTTCGACGAAATAAATGGAAAAGTAAAAGTATGTTTCGCCGATGCAAACGATGAAAAAGCAGTTGAACAAATTAGACTTATGTTAATGCATAGTGGATACACAATGGAAAAATATATATCATTCTCAAGCAGAATACTAGATACAATTGAAAGTCTAGAAGGAAGCGCAACAGAAAACTTTGATCAAATATCTAAAGATATAACCAAAATGGTTGATACAATAATAAAAAAAGGAATGGAGAAAAACGCATCCGATATTCATATCGAGCCAATGGAAAAAGACATAAGAGTAAGATACAGAGTTGACGGTGACATGATAACAGTTGCAAGAATTGATAAAGAAAATCAACAACAAATGATAGGTAGATTAAAAGCCATATCAAACATGTATCAAGAAAAAACAGAATCTCAGGATGGTAGAATAATCATGTATCCAGGTTACAACATCCGTGTATCTTCTCAGAAAACAATATACGGAGAGAAATTCGTTCTTAGATTATTGAAAAAAGATGCAAAAATCAGAGATATTTATGAATTAGGTTTCCCAAGAGATGAAAATTTAATTTCTAAATACTTCGATAAAAGAAACTCAGTAACAATAGTTGCCGCACCAACTGGTGAAGGAAAAACAACAACACTATACAGTATAATTAAAGTTTTAAATACAAGTTCAGTAAACATCATTACATTAGAAGATCCAGTTGAAGTTAGACTACCAGGACTTAACCAAGTTGAAATGGATTCAAAAACAACATTCGCCAAAGCATTAAGAACAGTTTTAAGACAGGATCCAAATATAGTTTTGGTTGGTGAGATTAGAGACTTGGAAACAGCCGAAATAGCGATGGAAGCTGGACAAACAGGACACTACGTTTTATCAACAATCCACACAATAAACTCAATAGAAGTTATAACAAGACTTAGAAAACTTGGAATATCAGATTACGATATTGCAAGTACACTAGCAACAGCAGTATCACAAAGACTTGTAAGAAAAGTATGTCCTAAGTGTGCTGTAAAAAGAGAATTCACAGACGAAGAGAAAAATAAAATTAATGAATACGCTAAAAAATATAATATGGAATTTGACTTTAAAGATAAATATACATGGGATGCAATTGGATGCAAAGAGTGTAATATGACAGGATATTCAGGAAGAATTGCAATAATAGAGATATTAACATTAACAGATAAAATAAAAGAACTTGTTATGGATGGAAGATCAACATTTGATATAAGAAAAGCAGCGTTAGAAGAAGGATTTTTACCATTTGAAATGGACGGAATAAAGAAAGTTGTTGATGGAAAAATTACATTACAAGAATTGAATAATAAAACTCTATTGTTTAATAGTTAAAAGGAGGAAAAGAAATGTTATTAAATTTGGAAGATATTATTGAAGAGGCTCTTGAAAAAAATGCATCAGATATTCATATAATATGTGGATTAAAACCAGTATTGAGAATCACAAAATCATTAATTCCGTCAAAATTTAGAGTAGTTACAGAAGAAGATATATATGGATTTTATGATTTTATAATAAAAGGTAGCGTCGAAAGCGATGAAATGTATAAAAGAGATAAAAGATTAGATACAGCCATTGCATATAAAGACGTAAGACTAAGAGTAAACGTTTCAAGAATGGACGAAATTCCTATCTTTACACTAAGAATTATAAAAAATGAATTACCAAGATTTGAAGACTTGGGCGTTCCAGACGTAATAAGAAGAATGACATATCAACCACAAGGTGTTATATTAGTTACTGGAAAAACAAACTCTGGTAAAACAACAACATTGAACTGTTTGATAAATGATATAAATGAAAATCAAAACAGAAAAATATTAACACTTGAGGCACCGGTTGAGTACAAACATAAAACTAAAAAATCTATAATAGTTCAAAAAGAAGTTGGACCTGGAGGAGATGCGCTAACATATTTTGACGGTGTTAGAAATGCTCTAAGAGAAGACTGCGATATACTAGTAATAGGAGAGATTAGAGATAAAGAAACTATGGCTGCTGCAATTGATATGGCTGAGTCAGGACACTTGGTAATAGGAACATTGCATACAAAGTCATGTGCTGAGACACTAGACAGAATTATAAACTTCTACGATTTCTCAGATCAAGCCCAAATCAAATATTTGATGGCATCTCTATTAAAAATTATAGTATCTCAAAGATTAATAAAATCAGCTGACCAATCAGAATTGGTTATGGTACCAGAAGTAATGGTAGTTGATAACGTTGTTGCAGGATGTATAAGAAAAGAAAAATTTAGTGTTTCTGAAATCGAAGATGCTATACAATCTACAAGAGACAAAGGTAGTCAAGGTTTAATAAATGTACTTGCAGAATTATGTTTAAGTGGTAAAATAACATTAGAGCAAGCACAGGCACAAATCGAAGAGAAAAATTATGACACATTAGATAAAACTATTATGCAATTAAAAATAGGAAGATAATATAATTCGCGGAGGTGAAATATGCCAGCTTTTCAGTACAAAGCAATAGATAACAGAACAGGCCAAATGATAAAAAATACAGTAAATGGTGTTACAAAGCAAGAATTATACAAAATGCTAAAAAACAATGGACTAACTCCAATAGACATTCAACAAGCTCTTGAAGTAACGGCAAACAAGCAACCTGTAAAGAAACATAGATCTTCAGAAGAAATATTAAGAGACTTATCACCAGATCAAGTTAGATTAATATACAATAGTAATTCTTCTGCTAAGAAAACAAAAAGCATGACAGCACAAAGTAAGAAAATTTCTAAAAACAGAGGACACAAAATAACAACAAGAGATATTATTATATTTACACAAAACTTCTTGCTATTGAAAAAAGCAGATTTCAATAATATACATGCTTTAGAAACAGTTATATCTTCAACAGAAAATGCTAAATTCAAATCAATATTAGAGGATATTTTAGCAGGTGTTGAATCTGGTGAAAACATGTATACTACAATGGAATATTATTCAGATATATTCCCAGTAATATATGTAAATATGATTAAAGTTGGTGAACTATCAGGTTCATTGGTAAAATCACTTGAACAAGCAATGGAATATCTGGAAACATCAAATGCTCTTGCAAAAAGAGTTAAGAAAATAGTACTTCCAAACGTAATACAATTCGTTGGAATGTTAGGACTATTAATTGGTGGAACAATATTCATTATCCCAACAATTCAAAAGGTATTTGATTCAATGGGATCAACAGAACAATTGCCATGGATAACACAAAAATTCTCTGAATTTTTAAATTCTTTGAAATATTGGTGGTATTATCCAGTAGCATTAATTACAATAGCTGTAATTGCAATAATGGCATATGTTAGAACACCAAAGGGAAGATATCAATGGCACTTATTTAAATACAAAGCACCAATATTTGGACCATTAATATATGCGGTTGACTTCTCAAGAGTTATGAAAGCGATTTCGCTAAACCTTAAAAACGGAATGAGAATTCAGCAGGCTCTGGAAGTTAGTAAAAACGTAGCAAAAAATAATGTTATGCTGTCCATCCTAGAAACATCAATAAATAACTGTTTAATAGGTAAATCATGGGTTGAGCCATTTGAGGACTCAGGATTTGGAAATGCAATGTCTGCAGAAATGTTAAAAGTAGGTATGCAAACAGACCTTCCAAAGATGATGGACAAGTTGATGGAATTTATAGAATCAGATATTGATACAATCTTACAAAGAATAATGAAAGTACTACCAGAAGTAAGTTACATACTTGTTGGTGTTGTTTTGATATTCTTCGTATGCGTAGTATTAGTACCATGTATTCAGGTATATATGGGTGGATTTATGTTTAGTAGTTCATATATGTAAAAAAAGAAGACGTGGTATGCGTCTTCTTTTTAACGTTATATAAAGAAAGGATGTAAGTATGAGAATAGGAATTGATATTGGCGGAAGCCATGTAGGAGTTGGATTAATAAATAAACGGAATGATATTAAGCATAGAAGAAAGAAATCTAACAAGAGAAGATAGAATAAATGTAAAAGAAAGCATTGTAAAAATAATAATCGAATTATTAAATCAAGTAATGGACGAAGCAAATGTAGATTTAAATGATATAGAATTTATAGGAATCGCTTCACCAGGAACAATAAGCGACAATATAATTAAACAAGCAACAAATTTAGGACTAGAAAACTTTGATTTAATAGCAGAATTACAAAAATATATAAACTTACCAATGCAAATAAAAAACGATTCAAAATGCGCAGCATTAGCAGAAAAACATTATGGAGCAATGAGAGATTATGATGATGGTGTATTTTTATGTATAGGAACAGGAATTGGAGGAGCAGCATTTATAAATGGGCAAATGCTAGTGCCAAAGAGATTTTCAGGATTTGAATTTGGACACATGGTAATAAACAAAGGTGGAAGGCAATGTTCTTGCGGAAAAAGAGGATGCTTTGAAACATATGCATCAATACGAGCATTTAGAAATAAAATAGCTGAAGTATTAGACATAGACAACGACTTTTCTGGACAATATTTAAGAGAACAATTATTAGATTTTAATAATGAGAAAATAGAAGAAGTAGTAGAACAATTTATTGAAGACTTATCAATAGGAATCTGCAATTTAATAGACATATTCGAACCAGAAATTGTAGTACTTGGTGGAAGCTTCTCATATTATGAAGGAAACCCAGTCTATGACAGACTTATAGAAAAAATAAGTCAAAAGAATAGCAGATTTAATAGTATGGCAATGCCCAAGATAGAACTTGCTAAATTAAAGAACGATGCAGGAATAATTGGAGCAACAATTAGAATTTAATAAAAAGGTATTTACAAATAAATAAAAAAGATATATAAAATAAGAAAAACGGAGAAGGAGAGAATAATTATGCCTGAGATTAAGTACGAAATAGTAGAAAAAATAGGAGTATTATCAACAACTGATAAAGGATGGAGCAAAGAACTTAATTTAGTAAGTTGGAATGATAGAGAGCCAAAATATGATTTGCGTGATTGGAATGAGAATCATGATAAAATGGGAAAGGGTATTACTTTAACTAGAGATGAGCTTGATAAGTTGAAAGAAACTTTAGATAGTTATAACAAATAATATAAAAAATAACATAAAATTATATATAAAGAAAACTTTCATATTAGATTTTTGAATCACCGCGCAGGGACCAAACGAACGAAGTGAGTTCGATTGAAGCATTCTACCCGATTGAAAATAAAAATTTTATATTTTTATTTTCGAAAATCGAAGAATGCGACAGCAAGGTGTGAAAAAATTAATATGAAAGTTTTCTTTTGTAAATTTAAATTTAATTTATTTTATTTTTTATTTTTTTCTTCAGTATTGTGTTCTAAGTTGCTTCCAAATCTTTTGATCTTCTGAGTTGTTGTTTTTTCAAATTCCGTATCACGAATTGAAACGTTTTTAATATGCTTAAAGTTAGGTAATTTTTCATTAATTGTTTTAATAGCAGAGTTTATAATATTTGCAATATCTTCCTTAGTAGGTTTCTTAATTTTCTTTTTAATAATATCCATGTTAGGAACTATAAGTGCTGTAACTTCAGTATCATCATGAACTTCATTAAAATCACCTGTTACTAAAGATTCTTCGATAAAGTCATTTTTATTCAAAAGTTCTTCTAACTCTTCGGGATAAACATTTTTACCATTCTTAGTAATTATAACACTCTTACATCTTCCAGTTATGTATAGCCATCCGTTTGAGTCAATTCTTCCTAAATCACCTGTTTTAAAGTAACCATCTTTAAAAGTTTCTTTAGTAGCTTCTTCATTATTGTAATATCCAAGCATAACATTTGGGCCTTTTACTAAAATTTCACCAACGCCTTCTTCATTAGGCGAATCAATAATAAATTCAACATTAGGAATAGGAAGTCCTGCTGATTCAAAGTTATGGAATAAATCATTATTACCTGAAACTAGAGGAGAACATTCAGTTAATCCATATCCAGATAAAACAAGGATTCCAAATTTATTAAATGATTCCAAAAGTTTAGCATCAATTGCAGAAGCTCCAACAATAATTTTTTTCAATCTTCCACCAAATGATTTAACAATTTTTCTTTTTATAAAAGGCTTCATGAAAAATGGAACTGAATCCATAATGTGCTTACCTGTTTTAAAATATTTTTCAGGTAAAGAAGCTTGAAGTGCTTTATAAATTTTCTTATGCAATTTTTCTAAAAGTAAAGGTACACTCAAAATAATATTTGGACTATACTCTAAAAAGTTATCTGCTAAATGTCTGAAGCCATCACAAAATGCAATAGAACCACCACTTGAAACAACAAGTAAAAATCCTAATGTACATTCATAAGTGTGATGCATTGGTAAAATAGATAAAATTGAAGTAGAAGTATCAACTTTAACAATGCTACCAACTGAAAAAATATTAGAGCAGATATTTCTATGTGATAAACAAACACCTTTTGAGTTTCCAGTAGTCCCAGATGTGAACAATAAAAAGTGCATTTCATCAGGATCAACTTTTACATTTACAAAAGGATTTTGATCATTTTCTAAATTATAAAGACCAGCATTTCTAAATGAATCAAATCCTAAAAAACGTTCATTATTAGTTTTTAAATCAAAATTAACATATGTAATTTTGTGATTAATTTTATATGCTGAGTCATAAATAGCAGATAAGTTTTTGTCATCACCTAAAATAACAGAAACATCAGCTATATTAAGAAAATTAATAACATCATCAGAATGTAATTCTTTATCAATAGGAACTACAACACCAACAATAGAAGCAGCAAGATATGTAATAGCCCATTTATAGCTGTTATGACCTATAACTGCAATTTTCGTATTTGCAAAGCCTTGATTAATAAGAGAAATTCCAATAGCTTCAACATCTTTAACAAAATTAAAATATGAAACCGTATATGGATATCCAGAATTATCTTTTAAAATAAAAGCAGGCTTATCACTATATTCTTTGCCAACGAAATATAACATTTCTTGTAATGTCGAAAAATCTTGTCTATGAAAATAATGATTTTGCATATATAAAATTGGATTATTATTTTTTTTCATTTCTAAGTGTCCTTTCTAAAACTAATTCTCTTTTTTATAAAATTTACTCGTAGGTAAATTTGTCATAACTATATGGTATGAACCATCATAAATTGTATTTATGTCATTATCATCACTAAGTTTTATTGGAATCTCTAAATTACAAATATATTCTTCATCTAATTCATTAATAATATGGATAGAAAATGAAATAGAATATTCAATATTGCTTAGTAAGATATTAGCATCTAAAAGCAAATTACCATCAAAAGTAACAGCTGAGTTTGTATTTCTAATAACAAAATTAGAAACGATATCTTGATTTACTGAAGAAAGTAAAATAGGATTAGAGCAATCAGCATAAAATGTTGGTTCTTGAACATCATTGTTGTTAGAAGAAACAACATTAAAATTTACCTTATCATTAATTATTTTTTCTTCATCAATAACCCCAACACCTAAAAGGCTAGACTCCTTATAATAAAGAACAGGATGACCTTTATCGGGCATAGAAGGGTAAGATATATTATCAATATATAAATCTTTAACAGTATTTTTCTTTGTAAGACCATCTATTGAAACATGATTATCAACAGTAATAGCCAAATCCGAAAATTGAAATAAGTTTAAATCCCAATAATCTTTTTGAGTTTCAGAATTATTCAAAGCATTTGCAGAAGAATAAATCTGAATAGAACTAACGTTAAAAATGTTACTATCAGTAGTTAAAGAAAGTACTGGTTCATCTTTTGTATCTTCATGCTTTGAATTATAATTTTTAACCGTATTAAAAAGAAAAATTGAAATCAAAACAATAAAAATTAATATAGAAATTCCTATAACTATTTTTATGTGCTTATCTTGAAACATAAATTTAAAATCCTTTCTAACATTATAAAACATTATTCAAAGTACCTATCTAATATATAATAAAATTCAAGAATATTCAATATTTGAAAGTAAATAAATCCAAAAACTTCAATTGACAAAAAAAGACGCAAATATTAAAATAATTTAAGGAGTGAAAAATGAGAAAAATAAAATATGTAGTAAAAACTAGAGAAGAAGTAATAAAACAAAGAATAATAGTATATTTTGTCGCAATTGTAATCTTGGTAGCAACTTTATTGTTATGTATCAGTTCGTTTAAAAAAGTAGAAGCTATTTCACAAGTTGAAGAAATAAAAGAAGTTAAAGTAAATGAAAGAGTTTCTATGGAAGAAAACAAAAATAAAATAAACGTAACACAAATAATAAAAGAAAATACAGACGAAGTAAACAAAAAAACATTAAGCGTTGATGAAGTAGATTTAGACTACACTACGGAATACATAGAAAATGCGGATCTTCCAACAGCTACAATAAGAGTACAACAAGAAGGAACAGATGGAACGCAAACAATGATAATTGTAAAATCATACAAAGGAAACGAATATGTTGGCGAAGAAAGAATACCAGGAAAAATCACAGCAAATTCAATTAACAAAGTAGTTGAAATTGGTACAGGAGAAGGCGTAAACAACTATACTCCAAAAGCTGGAGATAGCATATGGGCAACACCTGAAAAAGTAAAACTAAGAGAAGCACCAAGTAGAAAATCTTCAGAAGTATATACCATGGGAAAAGACGAAAAAGCAACAATAATGGAAGTAGTAAATAGCAATTGGCTAAAAGTACAATATGCAACTGTTATAGGATATGCGGACAGTGCATGTTTTACAAACATAAATCCAAATGGAACAACAAATCAAAACTTTGAAAGCGGAGTTGAATATTCAAAAGAAGAATTAATAGCAAGCTTAGATTTCAATATGGATTTAACAAAACCAAGTGGATTAACATTAGCACAATTCCAAAAAGTATTATCAGGAAACAGTGCTGATAAGCAAGGTGTACTTGCTTCAAATGCAGAATTCTTCTACTATGCAGAAAGACAATATGGCATTAACGGAATTTATTTAGCATCTATGGCAATTCATGAAGGCGGTTGGGGAACTTCAAAAATTGCGAACGATAAAAAGAATTTATTTGGTTATGGTGCATATGACAGTAACCCTTATGGCGGTTCATATTCATTTAGTACATATGCAGAAGGAATAGACTTAGTAGCCAGAGTTTTAGTAAAAAATTATTTGAATCCAAAAGGAACAGAAATATATGATGGACAAACTGCAACAGGAATGTATTACAATGGACCAACATTAACAGGAGTCAACACAAGATATGCAAGTGATAAAAATTGGGCGAATGCGGTATTCAAGTGGATGACATATTTATACGATAGATTATAAATGTAAAAGGAGCTAAATAGGCTCCTTTTAATTACAAGAAATAAATATGAAAAATTAGTTGATATTTTTTAATATTTATTGTATTATAATATATGTATAAAATTAGGCAGAAAAGGAAAAATGGGAGGATAAAAAATGAAAAAAGTATTATCACTTATAGCTATATTATTAATATTAATAGTAGCAACAATCACTCCAGTATACGCAGCAACCGAAATTTTGGATGAAAATAATGAGGTACTTGAATCAGAAAACGCAAGTGACTTTTATAAGATAAAAGAGGATGCTAGTGGTAGAATAGAGCAATATACTGAAAAATATGGTTCAAAAGCATATGGAATTACAGCTATGGTATTAGACGCAGTAAGAATATATAGTATACCATTTTGTTTATTGGGAATTGCTATAGGAGCAATATATCAATATATAATAGGAATAAGAAGATTGGATGTACGTGATAAAGGATTCAATTTAATTATAGCCTTCGTTACACTATTGGTAATAGCACAAGTATTACCATTGGTATTTACAATAGTAACAAAAGGTTGGGTTTTATAAAAGAAAGACTGGAGGTTAACAAATGAAAATTTTATTTGCAGTAAGTAATGAAAATGTTTCAAATAAAATTGTAGACAGTTATCAAAAGAAATACGGTGAAGCTGTGTCTTTTAAAAGCGTATTTTACTTTAATGCAATAATAAGAGAAATACATAAAGATAAAACTTATGATAGAATAGTTATAAGTGAAGATTTAGAACCTTTTTCAAATAGCAATTATGATGTGATTGACAAGTTTATCCTTGAAAGGTTTAAAGAAATTTCAAATGAGATAAATTCACAAGAAAAATTTATAGATGTAGTAGTAATATGTACAGATAGAAGAACAAAATCAGGGTATGTATTATCAAAAATGTATGAATACGGAATTTATAATGCACTAGTTGGTTCAGATAGAAGAATCGACAATGTTTGCAATTTGTTAAATACACCACGTACAGCACAAGAAGCAAAAGAGTATTATGGATTAGAGAATCAAGTAGATACTAGTTCAGTAGATGATGTATCTGAGCAAGAAGTTCAAAACATTTTAATACATTATAAAAAACTAGGAAAAAACGAAGATAGATATGTAGATAGTTTTAATAACATAGCTGCACAATACACAGATAAGCAATTAAAAATTATAATAAAATGTTTACCTATAAATGTTAGAGCTGTTTTGGAAGCAGAATGTCCTAAATATCAAGAATTAGTAACATATGCTGAAGAAACGGAAGAAGAAAGAAAACAAAAAGAAAAATTGCAAGAACAAAAGAGAATTGAGCAAATAGAGAATGAAAGAAAATTAAAACAAAAAATTGAGAGAGATAAAAGAGAAGCAGAACGTAATGCTCAAAGAGAACGTCAAGTTCAACAAACTCCAGTTCAAAGACCTCAAACACCAAGCGGAATTGATTTATTAGATAATAAACGTAGAGAACAAAGAATGACTGGAAACGTAATTATTCCAGATAATATGAATATAAGAAATGAGAGAAAAATATATTCAGATGAAGAATTAAATGCAATGAGTAATCGTTCAAGCCAAAGACCAGCAAGACAGGTAGAACAATCAGCAAATACGTTACCAGGATTAGATGATTGGGACAACATACCACAAGCACAACCAGTAGAGCAACCAGCAAGCACATTGCCAGGATTAGACGATTTGGATAATATCCCACAAGCAAGACCAGTAGAGCAACCAGCAAGTACATTACCAGGATTAGATGATTTGGATAATATCCAACAAACAAGACCAGTACAGCAACCAGCAAGCACATTGCCAGGATTAGACGATCTAGATAATATTCCACAAACAAGATTAGTACAACATCCAGAAAATCTAATACCAGATGTGAATAGCGATTCACAAATGCAAATGGAAGCAGTTGCAAGTCAGCCAGAAATACCACAAGAACCAAAAAGAGGAAGAGGAAGACCAAGAAAAAATCCAGTTGAACCTCCAAAACCAAAGGGAAAAAGAGGAAGACCAAGAAAAAATCCTCTACCAGAAGAAAATATAGAAAAAGAAAAAATAATACCAGGAGTTAATGATTTCGAAAATATTCCAAAAGTAGACAAAATTCAACAAACAGAAAGTACAACACAACCTGAAAATATTAGACAAACAGACGAATGGAACAATATTGAAAGCATACCAGAACAAACAAATAATATTTCTAAAAATGTTGATTGGAACAATGATCCATTCGAAGGAAAAACAAATCAACAAATCGCAAATTCATTACCAGGATTAGACGATTTAGCTGAAAATACACAACCAACTACATTGCCAGGAATGAATGACTGGGATAAAGACCCATTCGAACAATCAAATAATGTGCAACCAGCAAACAAACCAAGTACATTGCCAGGAATGAATGACTGGGATAAAGACCCATTCGAACAATCAAACAATGTGCAACCAGCAAACGAACCAAGTACATTGCCAGGAATGAATGATTGGGATAAAGACCCATTCGAACAATCAAACAATGTGCAACCAGCAAACGAGCCAAGCACATTACCAGGAATGAATGACTGGGATAGAGATCCATTTGAAACAAATCAAACTAATAATTCAAATGAACCAATTACATTATCAAGCTCAGTTGTACAACCAAATATGAATCAAAACAATGAAATGGATTATAATAAACCAGAACCAAAAACAGAAGAAAGAGTTTCAGCATATCAACCAAGTCAAGAAAAAATAGAAACAATAAAGAAAATTGAAGAAGATAAGTTATATACAACAGGAAGCTTAAGCACAGTACTAACAAAAGACAAAAAAATAGTAGCTTTTGTTGGAGCAAGAAAAAGTGGAACATCATTCTTAGTAAATAATCTAGCATGTTTATTCTCTTCAATAGGAGTAAAAACAGCAATCCTAGATATGACACAAAATAAAGATGCATACTTTATTTATACAAACAATGATGAAAACCTTAGAAATATAGCACACACTTCAATTGAAAATCTTGAAAAAGGTATCGCTGAAGGAATACAAATAGATAGAAATTTAAATGTATATACAGCATTACCACATGACGGAAAAGACTATTCAAATGCAGAAGCAATATTATCAACATTAGTTCAAAACGAATCATTAGTCTTAATCGACTGTGATTTACAAACTGATTTAGGATATTTTGCAAATGCACAAGAAATATATTTAGTTCAATCAATGGACATATTAACAATTCAACCATTAACTGCATTCTTAAGAGATTTAAAAGCAAAAGGACTACTAGACCAAGAAAAATTAAGAATAGTAATAAACAAAGACATAAAAGTTAAAGGTGTAACAAGCAAAGATATCATAGGTGGAATGTCAATGTATAATGACCCAGCAATGTCATATATGACAGACCTATTCAACAAAGATAAAGTAAAAGCATGTTCAATACCATTTGATGAAACTGTTTATACAAAATATCTTGAAGAAGTTATAAATTGTGTGATATCAATAAATAGATACAATAAAAACTTTATGAATAGCTTAAAAATGCTTGGAAATATGGTTTACCCATTACTAAGCAAACAAACATATACATCAAGAAATTCTGCAGAAGCAAATTACGGAAACAATTTCTCATCAGAAATGAACAACACATTAAATCAAATGAAAAACAAATATTAAAATAAGAGGTGAAAAGCAGTGGTTCTAATACCGATAGTTGTGTTAATTGCAATTATAGCAATTCTAATAGTTTACAATCTTAACATAAAAAAGAAGCTAACAACATTTAATAGTGTTTCATCAAAAATAAACAAATTAAATGCCTTACAAGACTTCATGAACATAACTGGTGAAGATTTACCGGTAGATGAAAAAATCAAAAAAATCAATGAAGTTTTGATTGATAAATTTGAAATAAAATACTCAACAATAGTTGTATTTGATGGAGCAGAATATGTGTTAAAAGCTTCAAATACTGATGAAAAATATTGGAAAAACTTAACTAATCTACACACAGAAGAAGTATTTAAAGACAGTATAAACACTGCAACACCTAAATATATAACAATAGATTCAGAAGATGAAAAATTACCATATCAAAAAGAAGATTTTTCAAGAGCAAAATCAGCAATGTTTTTTCCACTATATATAGACAACGTATATATTGGATATTGGATAATTGAAAGTTCTGTAATTCATGCATTTGATGACACAGACACAACTTTACTAGAAGTAATAAAAGATGATATAGTAGCAATACTAAAAACAGTATCATATCAAACAGCAATGGAAAGCATAGTAAGAGTTGATCAATTCACAGGACTATATTCAGCAGAATATCTTTATGGACAAGCTAAAGCAAATATAGACTCACAACCATCATCAATGGTTGCAATGTTTAGAATAACAAATATTGAAGAAATCAATACTAAATATTCAAGAATAACAGGAAACAATATAATAATATCATTAGCCAACTGGGCAAAAACATGTATATCATCAACAGATATATTTGTAAGATATATGGGACCAAAATTTGTAATAGTATATGTAGGAAAACAAGAAGAAGAAATAATCGAAAAATTGAAATCTCTAAAACAAGATTTAGAAGATACTGAAGTTGAATACATAGATGAACAAACTTATGAAAAATCATTGGTAAGACCAAAAATCAATTTTGCTGTAGGTAGATATTATAAAGGAACAGGAATTGAAAGCGTTACAAAGAAACTAGAAGAATATCTAGACAAAGCAAGTAAAGATGAACATAATATTAATTTTATATAAAGGAGAAAATATTATATGGATTTTGACAAAACAATGAGTTTTAAAGTAGAAAGAGACTCAAATTTAGAAACAAAAGAAATTATGAAAAAAGTTTATGAAGCATTGGTAGAAAAGGGATATAATCCAATTAATCAAATGGTTGGATATATATTATCAGGTGATCCAACTTATATAACAAGCCATAATGATGCAAGAAATTTAATTCGCAAAATTGAAAGAGACGAATTACTTGAAAAAATGGTAAAAAATTATATAGGATTAGATGAAGAATAAATGAGAATGCTAGGAATAGATTATGGAGATAGTAGAGTTGGAATTGCTATAACAGACGCACTAGGAATAACAGCACAAGGGTTAGAAACTATACATCATAAAGGAAATGATAAAATAATTTTAAGAAGATTAGATGAAATAATGCAACAATATGAAATAGACACAATTGTTGTTGGGAAACCATTAAATATGAATGGAACAGCAACAGAAAGAGTAGAAGTAACAAATAAATTCATTCATAAATTAAAGTGCAAATATAATAAATTAAAAATCGACACAATGGACGAAAGACTAACAACAGTTGAAGCACACAGAACAATGAATGACTTAAACATTAACCCTAGAAAAAAGAAAAATTTAGTAGATACAATTTCAGCAGTATACATTCTAGAAATGTATATGAACAAAAATAAATAAGTTTTTAATATTGTTTTACAATTTATATAAATTGAAAGGAGAAGAAATATGGATAAAGAAGAAACAAAAACACCAGACATGGAAAACGATATGGACAACATATTATTATTAAGCGATGAGGATGGAAATGATGTTCAATTTGAATTCTTAGATTTAATAGATTATGATGAAGAAGAATACGTAGTATTACTACCAGTTGAAGACGAATCAGAAGATGAAATTGGTGAAGTTGTAATATTAAAAGTTGAACAAACAGAATCAGAAGATCAAGAATCATATGTAGGTGTTGAAGATGAAGAAGTACTTAACAAAGTATTTGAAATTTTCAAAGAAAAATTTAAAGATGAATTTGACTATGTAGATGATGAAGACGAAGAAAATAAATAATAAGCTACAATAGTGAGAGAGCGTAGCTCTCTCATTTTCTAATACATACAAGGAGGGAAAACAATGGTAGGAATGATAAGTTACCTAATATCATTTTTAGGAATTTTGTTTTGGGGCTTCAGAGTAGTAGTAGTATTTTGTGCTACAATGCAAATAGACTTCATGGTAACACCAATTAACTTAAACTTAGAAATTGCACTATTATTTGTATCAATACCATGCTTCGCATTAGTTTTAAAAAGAAACATAGTAGGAGCTTTCGTATACTTTATTGCATTCACAGCATACTTTGGAAATGATTTATACAGATGTATAACTACAGGAACAGGAAGCATGCAAACTATATTAATAGATGCACTAGGAGTAATATTACCACTATTAGCATTAATTGATATAGCAATTAATAAAGACAGAATGGGAACATCAGAAGATAAGAAAACAGTATGGTTTTATGGAAATAAAGATTATGACAGACAGCTAGATGAAAGAGCAGATAAAAATAATTATAGAACATAAAAAGAATCTCTCAGTACAACTGAGGGATTTATTTTATATAATAGGAAAGTTTTTCAAACTTTCTATTATATAAAATAACAATGAACAGTAAAATTTTCTGAATTTACTATTATACAAAAAAGCCTATTAAGGATTTCTCCTTAATAGGCTTTTCTCGAAAGATACGTTATTTCTCATTGTTAGCTTTAACTGCCGCGTTACAATATTTGATGAAAAACTCCCAAATAATCGTATAGGGTCGACGAAGTTTCAAAACCTGAGGTTCTGACGTATCAGCTGTGGTGTAGACGATGAACGGCACGTCCTGCGTCTCAATAATGTCCTTGTTGATACTGATAGAAGTGAATTTCGGAATCAACTCCTGCAGTTTAAGGGCATTAAAGTTACAGTCTGGAAACCAAACAGCCAAATGAGACATTTCGTCAAGAAATTCCGTCCGTGGAATAACACCATTGTAGGTGACTTTCTGGGCAACATAGATAAGATCGATACCTTTCTTCATAGCTAATACCTCCTATTTTAATAAAAAACAAAGGGTAGCAACATAACCATAAAGGTTACTAATTTAAAACAATATTAGTATATCACAAAAAAGCCTAGAAATCCAGTGCTTTGAAGGATTTAAGTAAAAAAGAAACTCATTTTTTATTATGTACACCTCAAAATGTTAAAGAAAACTAACATTTTGAGATGTATTTTTTTTACCTAAAAATACTAATAATAAAAGAAAATAAGTTTTTTTATTATTAGAAATATGATATAATCCAAAAAGTTAAAGAAAAGGAGAAGTAAAAATGAAAAAGATAATGTTTGCAACAGGAAATCCTTCAAAAGCAAAAAGATTTTCAAAAGGACTAAAAAAAGATGATATAGAAGTATTATCATTAAATGATTTAAATATAAATTTAGAAATAAAAGAAGACGGAAAAACAGCAATTGAAAATGCATTAATAAAAGCCAGAACATGCTATAACCAAGTAAAAATGCCAACAATAGGTATGGACGATAATTTATACTTAGAAAACGTACCAGAAGACAAGCAACCAGGAACATTTGTAAGAAGAGTAAATGGAAAAAGATTAAATGACGAAGAAATGATAGAACACTATACAAATTTAGTAAAACAATATGGTGTAGACGGAAAACTAAAATGCAAATGGGTTTATGGCTTAGCAGTAATTAATGAAAAAGGAGAAGAAAGCAGTTACACATGGGAAAAAGGTGGATTCTATATGGTAGAAAAAAGATCACCAAACATGAACCCAGGATATCCATTAAATTCAATATCAAAATATGAAAATTATGATAAATATTTTGTAGATATGAACGAAGAAGAAAAAGAAAGATTTGCTCAAAGCGAAGATGATGTAGTAAATTTCATTGAAAAACATATTTAAAACAAAGGAGAAAAGCTATGAAAAAAATCATAGAAGAAGCATTAAAAAAATATTTGAATAAATATCCAGAGGAAAACGACAGACAATCACAATTTAAAGAATTTTTAGAAAACAGCAATGACGAAGAAGTCACAGACTGGAATAACTTTAATGGACATGTTGTAGCCAGCGGATATGTATATGCTAAAAAAGAAAGAAAATTTTTATTAGTATATCACAGAGATTTCAAAAAGTTCATATATCCAGGCGGACACATTGATAAAGAAGATATTTCACCAATTCAAGCAGCCAGAAGAGAAGTAGCAGAAGAAACAGGATTAGTTAACATTCAAAATGTTAGTAACTTCGAAGACGAAAATGTTCCAATTGATATAGACACACAAAAAATTGAAATCAATGAAAGATTAAACTTACCACAACACTACCACTTTGACTATAGATATTTATTTGTAATAGATGAAATTCAAAAAATTAAAATCGATGCAGAAGAATTAGCTGAATTTAAATGGCTTGACATAGAAGAATTAGAAAACAATAAAAGTTTTAAAAATGTTATAGAAAAAATAAAAAATAAATTATAAAAATGTATGGAGGAATAATATGAAAATAATTTTAGCATCTTCATCAAAACAAAGACAAGATATTTTTAAAATGATAGGACTAAAATATGAAGTAGTTACAAGTAATGTAGACGAAATGAGTAATGAAAAAGATCCAGAAAAATATGTAGAAGAATTGTCATTAAATAAAGCTAAATCAGTAAAAGACCAAGTTAATGAAAAAGCAATAATAATATCTGCGGATACAATTATATACTACAACAATAAGAAATATGAAAAGCCAAAAACAAAAGAAGAAGCATTTAATAATATAAAAGAACTATCAGGATCAAAAAATAGTGCATACACAGGAATAACAATAATGGATTTATATAAAAACAAAAAAATAACTTTTAGCACAAGTGTTGACGTACATTTTAAGCAAGTTTCAGACAATGAGATTGAATGGTATGTAAATAATGAACCAAAAATATTAAAATGCTGTGGCTACGTTCCACTAGGAAAAGCAGCACTATTTATAGACAAAATAGAAGGAGATTACAATACACTACTAGGAATTTCTCCAGGCGCAATATTTGAAAAACTACAAGAATTAGGATATAGCATTACAGATTTTGAATTTGAAAAATAAACAGATTTAAATATATTAAAATAGAATAGGGGAGTAAAATGAACAAAGAAAAATATATAGAAATTGCTACTGAAAAATTAAATGGTAGAGCATTAGAAATAATGATAGAACAAATAAACAAGTATTTTCAATATAAAGATATTAATATTGAAAAAAAGAAATATAACTTAGGAGATATGGTTTTTCTTCCTAAAGGCACACTATTGCATGGAACATATCAAAATATAAATGGATTACCAACTATTGTAGAAGAAGGACTAATTTCAAATTTTTTTGTTGACACTGGAAGAGTTGGTAAATATCCTGCATGTGTTGGAGTGTGGAATTTACAAGAAGATTATAAATTATCAGAATATATAGATTTTTATAGTGGCGGTTATTTTAGAGGAAAAGGTTATGAAAATAATTATAAAAAAGATATAGTTTTATCATATACAGAACTTAATAATAATTTAAATAAGTATATAGATGATGAAAAAATCTTTTCATGGGATATAGTACAAACTAAAGAAGCTAGATATTTACCTAATATTACACAAGATGTTAGTCAAATCGGGATTATATATAACAGTGATAATATTTATATTAAAGACTTATTAAAGTTAGATATTCTTGATGCAAAAAATATAAATGATGAGGATGTAAAAGATTTTGTTAATTCTGATTATTATGATTATTTTATAAAAGCAAGATTAAATAAAGATATATATTTTACAAATAGAGAAAGTGCAGTTTTATTTGGAATACCATCTAATTTTATTGAAGGTATATTAGTTGGAAGAGAATATGAAGAAAAACCAGAAATACTAAGCAGAATCAAAGAATTATTGCCAAATGCATATATTTGTAATTTAAGTGGCAAGGTTATTGTAGAGTAAGCAAAATTTTATTTATTAAAAGGTGAAGCATATGAAAATCTTGATAATAGGTATCGTTGCAAGCGGAAAAACAACATTAGCAAAAGAACTATCTAAGAGAAGCGGGATTAAGCATTTTGAAATCGATTTAATTGTTCATAATGACATAAATGAAATTAAAAGAACTGCAGAAGAACAACAAAGAATAATAGATAAAATTAACGAAAATGAAGATTGGATAATAGAAGGTGTACTAAGGAAAAACGTATATAACCTTTTAGAAATATCAGATAAAATAATTTATATGGATATTCCAGTTAAAACAAGAAAAAGAAGAATATTACTTAGATACATAAAGCAAAAATTAGGGATTGAAAAATGCAATTATAAGCCAAATTTGAATATGCTAAAATCAATGTACAAATGGACAAATGAATACGAAAAAAACAAAGCAGAATTTGAGAAATATTTAAATGACTATAAAAATAAATTAGTAGTTATATCAAATTCAAAGGGGATTAAGTCTTTACTTAAAGATTATAAGAAAGGTAACTAAAGATGGAAAATAATTTAATTAATTTAGAAAATGATGAAAAAATTTTAGCAGAAGGGCAATCAAACCCCAATATGGTTGATAAACAATACAGCAGAATGATATTAATGGGAATAGTATTAGTAATTATATGGATTGTTTTAATAATAAGTTACAAAGAGAAATCAAATATGGAAACAACAGGATTTATCGTAATAACATTTCTTATAACAATAGCTGTAGTATATGCTTTTATTTATAGCGCAATTTTAATTAAAAAAAGAGAAAATGAAGTTTATTATGTAACGAATAAAAGAATATTTATTGTAAAAGAAAATACAATATCAGAAAAAAAAATTTTAGATATAGAACATATAGGAATTTCAAAAGAAAAAAATGAATATGGAAACATAGTATTTAGCTTTTATGGAAACAATCTATATGAAAGTACAATAAAAACAATGAGTTTTGTTGGCATTCACGATCCAAGAAAAATAGTACAAACAATAACTGAAATAAATAATAAGATTCATGTATATGATGATAAACCACAAGGAATATTTGCGGAAAAAGAAGAAAAATAAAAACTAAGGTGAAAAAAATGAAAGTAGAAGATTTAAAAAAAGAGTACGATAAATTACAATTAAAATACGGTGCAAAAGAACTAGACTCTATATATAATGGAGGATGTGAAGAAAACCCTGATATATGTTTCGTTTTTATGAATCCCACAGGTAGAAATATTGCAAGTGCCAAAACCTGGAAGGGTAGAAAATCACCATGGCTTGCAACAAAAAATATATGGAAATTATTTTATAATGTTAATTTAATAAGTGAAGATACTTTTAATAAAATTCAAGAAAAGAAACCAAAAGACTGGGATTATGAATTTAGTGATTATGTGTATGATGAAATTAAACAAAATAAAATATTCATTACAAACCTTGGAAAATGTACACAAATAGATGCAAGACCACTTCCAGACGAAGTGCTAAAAAAATATCTAAAATTGCTATTCAAAGAAATTGATATTATAAAACCAAAAGTAATTATTACATTTGGAAATCAAGTAAGTTCAATAATCTTAGATAAAAAGATAACAGTATCACAAAATAGAAAAATAGCGCATGAATTAGAAGTTAACAAAAATAAATATAAAGTATATCCAGTATATTATCCTGTAGGCAATGGTATTTTTAATATAGATAAATCAATAGAAGATATTAATTGGATAATTGAAAATGAAATAAAAAATTAGTTTAATAATGAATATGAGTAGTATAAAGTGAACCCTAAATGTTAGATTTTTGTCTAATATGTAGGGTTCACTTCAGTTACGCTTTTTTTTCATTATAAAATATTATTAAATAAAAGTGTTACTTTTTACAAAAATAAATCAATATAAAAGTATAAGATATCTTAAAAATAAAAAAGGAGTTTAGATCTAAATTGAATGAACGTAAAGAAATAAAAAATTATATAAAAAATAATGAACTTGATTTAGAAAAAATAATAAATGAATATTCATCTTATACTGCAACAGTTATAAATAATATGGCAAAAGATAATTTGAATAAAGAGGACAAAGAAGAGATAATTTCTGAAGTATTTTTTATACTATGGAAAAACAATAAAAAACTAGACTATAACAAAGAATAATTGTTGAATTAGAAAGAGATAAGTAAGACAATTGAAAAAAATGTAGCATTTTCTCAACATGTTACAATAAATCGTTGAATATAAAAAAATGAAACACAATATTTTTAAAATAAAATATTATAAAAGAACAAAGACCAGTCTGTTTCGACTGGCCTTCGCCTTTTGTTTTTTGTCCCAATATAACCAATATGGTAATTGTTTTATAACAATACCCAATTGTTTTCCGGGCACCAATGCCACCAATAGGTTTATTTTTCATCAGGCAATGGTTCAGAAGTGTGAGGGGGTAAAATTTTAAGTGTCGGTTTGAGCACCGTAAGAAATATAACGATAGTTAAAATTACAGTACCTCCCCAAAATGCAGGCTTCAACCAAAGATTTGGAAGAAACACAATTGCAATGCCACTGATTAGAACGAACGGCATTACAAAAGTGAAGATGTAAGCGGTAATGACCAGCCATTTATCAAACCATGAAACTTTTAATAATCCCATTACAACCCAGGTGATAATAGGTGTGATTGTCAGCATAACACCTGGAATTGGAATGAACATTTCTGGAGTGATATCCATGGTCCGGTTGGGCTCGAGAAAAATCATAAGAATGCCAAAAAGTTGCCATCCATACGAAAATGCCATACCAGATACAAGTGCCAGGATTTCCTTCTTAAAACGTTTCATAATAATACCTCTTTCTTTCATAATGATGTGTGATTTACAGTTACAAAGGTAATTTGAATCGTGTGCAATCCCTCCTTAAAATTTATTTGGAACATATATAATAAACTAGCACAAAGCTAGAAATCACTTCTATTATACCATTTTTCTCAATATTTTACAATACAGTACGATTAGAAGCATAAAAGGGAAAATGTATAACTTCGAATCACTTGCTTTTATGTTAACTTTTGTGATAAAATATACCATGTATTGATTAGAAATAGATTTAACAAATTACAAGTTGTAAATAGGAAATGATTTAAATGGATATGTATCAAAAAAGAAAAGCAAGGAAAGAAATGAAAAATAATGAAAATAAAGAAGAAATGCAAAATCAAATGAATATCAACTGTTAAATGGAGTGTTATGAAAAAACACTCATAAATCTTTGAAAATAAAAGAATTTTTACTAAATGCTTTTTACATTTGGGGTCATTTTTTAATAAATTTTAATTTAAATTGATAAGTGTATGAATTATGAAAAACTAAAGGAAAGGAGAGTATTGATGGAAGACAATAAATTAATTATATATAAAAATAGTGAAGGAAACATCATAGTAGATGCTATTTATAAAGATGAAACTTTATGGTTATCGCAAAAAGGAATGTCAAAGGTTTTTGAATGTTCCACAGATAATATAAGTTTACACTTGAAACATATATTTGAAGATAAAGAGTTAGATAAAAAATTAGTTACCGAGAAATGCTCGTTAACTGCCGATGATGGAAAAAACTATAATACAACTATTTATAGTTTAGATGCTATAATTGCAGTAGGATACAGAGTAAATTCGAAAAAAGCAACAGAATTTAGAATATGGGCTACAAAAATATTAAAAGAATATATGACAAAGGGTTTTGCATTAAATGATGAACGTTTTATAAATGGAAATAAATATGATGCAAAATATTTTAATGAATTATTAGAACGTATTAAAACAATTAGAGTAAGTGAAAGAATGGCATACCAAAAAATCACTGATTTATTTATTGCAACAGCAACTGATTACAATCCTAAGTCAGAAGAAGCGTATACTTTCTTTAAAATAGTTCAAAATAAGTTGCATTTCGCTATAAGTGGACATACTGCTGCTGAATTAATATATAATAGAGCAAACTCAGAAAAAGAGCATATGGGACTAACTAATTGGAAAAATTCTCCTGATGGTTTAATATATAAATATGATGTAATTATTGCAAAGAATTATTTAAACGAAGAAGAAATGAATAATTTAAAAGATTTAACAAATTTATTTTTGGTATTTGCAGAGGATGAAGCAAAACAAAGACATGTAATGACAATGAAGGATTGGATAGATGCAACTGATGATTTATTAAAATTTAGAAGAAAAGAAATATTAAATAATAGTGGCAGTATATCTCATAAAGAAGCAGTAGAGAAAGCAGAAAAAGAGTATGAAAAATTTAGAGTTATACAAGATCAAAAATACATTTCTTCAATGGATGAATTCTATAATAGATATTTAAATGAAAGTAAAGGCGATAAATAATGAAATCTTATGACAATACAATAAAATATTATGAATTATTAATGTATTATAAAGATACATCTATTTATAAAAAATATTCATTACCTGATGGTTTTCATTTTGAATTTTATAAAGACGGGAATATGAATGATTGGATAAATATTCATATTGAGAGTGGAGAATTTTGTGCTATCGAAGAAGGAATAATGATATTCCATGATTTCTATGATACATTCATTCAAGAGTTAAATAAAAGATGTATATTTATAGTGGATGATAAAACAAATGAGAAGGTTGGTACGGCAACTGTATCCCTACTAAGCAAAGAAGAGTTTGGGTATAATAGTGCAGTAGATTGGGTAGCAATAAAAAAAGACTATCAAGGTAAGGGGTTAGCAAAGCCGTTGATTACAAAAATATTAGAAATTGCAAATGAATTAGAGCATAAAGATATTATTTTGCACACACAAACTACAACATGGTTGGCGGCAAAATTATACTTGGATTTCGGATTTAATATATTAAATAAAAATGAAAAAAATGGTTGGAACATTCTAAAAACTTTAACGAATCACCCAAAGTTAAATGAATTTGAAACATTGAAAATAGAAGAAGTATATGATAAAAGAAATGTTGAAATAGAGGCACAATTAAACCAAATATTTAAAGATGATAATTTTAATTATTCAGTGTGGTACAAAAATGGATTACACAATGTGTATGTTTATTATAAAAATAGTACTTATGAATATGAATATTTTAATTATGAAAATAAAATTATTTTGAAAGAAGTAGAAAATAAAAAATATAAAAGATAGGAAGTGATTTAAATGGATATGTATCAAAAAAGAAAAGCAAGAAAAGAAATGAAAAATAATGAAAATAAAGAAGAAATGCAAAATCAAATGAATATCAACTGGTATCCAGGACACATGGCAAAAACCAAAAGACAGATAATAGAAGATATGAAATTGGTAGACGTAGTAATAGAATTGTTAGATGCACGTATACCAAAATCCAGCCGAAATCCTGACATACAAGGAATGCTAAAAAACAAAAAGAAAATAGTGATTTTAAATAAATCAGACCTTGCAGATGAAAAAGAAACAAAAAAATGGATAGAATATTTTAAAAAGAAAAATATTTTAGCAATAGACGTAGATTCAAATCAAGGAAAAGGAATAAAACAAGTATCACAAGCCATAGAGAAGATAATGGAAGATGAACTAAAAATTCAAAATAGCAAAGGAAGAATAAGAAAAACAATAAGAGTAATGATAGTTGGAATTCCAAACGTAGGAAAATCATCTTTTATAAACAGAATATCTAAAAAAACAACAATGACAGTAGGAAATAAACCAGGTGTAACAAGACAAAAACAATGGATTAGAATAGGTAATCAAATAGAATTATTAGACACACCAGGTGTTCTATGGCCAAAATTTGAAAGTGAAGAAGTTGGACTAAACTTAGCATATACAGGAAGTATAAAAGAAGAAATTTTAGAAAAAACAGAGATTGCATATAATTTATTAAAATTCTTAGATGAAAACTATTCAAGTGATCTATACGCTAAATATAAAATATCAGAACAAGAAATAGACGAAATAAAAGACAATCCACAATACACATTAGAATTGATGTATTTAATAGGTAAAAAAAGAGGAGCATTAATATCAGGTGGAAATATTGATGAAGAAAAAGTTGCAAAAATTATTCTTGATGATTTTAAAAATGGTAGAATAGGAAAAATAACATTAGAAAAGGCGGAATAAAATAATGGAGTTAATAAATAGAGAAAAAGAAGAAGTAGATATAAACTTATTATCACCACTAACATGGGCATATGTAGGAGATGCAGTATATGAGCTTTACATACGAACTAACTTAGTAAATAAAACAAAATTAAAACCACATAAACTACACATAGAATCAATAAAATATGTGAAAGCAAAAGCTCAAGCAAACATATTAAAAGAAATAATGGACAAGCTAACGGATGATGAAAAAGAAATTGTGAGAAGAGCAAGAAATGCTGAAAATCATCATTTACCTAAAAACGCAGAGCCAGAAGATTATATGTATTCTACAGCTTTCGAAGGATTAATAGGATATTTATATTTATGTAAAAAAGATGAAAGACTAAAAGAAATTTTAGAAATGAGTGTGAAATTTTAATATAGAAAAAAGCGGACATTAAGAATAAGGAAAATTTTAAAATTAGATAAAGAAAAAAGTATCAAGCTTTTGCTTGATACTTTTTTAGTTTGGTGACCCCTACGGGAATCGAACCCATGATTCCACCTTGAGAGGGTGGCGTCTTAGCCGCTTGACCAAGGGGCCACATGAACATTTATATTTATATCACAAAACCATGCTAATAGTCAATAGTAAAATAAATAAAAAATTTTTAAAAAATACGAACAAATGTATTGACAAAAAATAAATATGAAGTATAATAATCATACAAACAGATGTACGGAGGTATATGATGATAGGTTCATTGCATATTAAAAATGTAGGAATAATAGAAGATATAACAATAAATTTAAATGAAGGTTTTAATGTATTTACAGGTGAAACAGGAGCAGGAAAAACATTAATAATAGATTCATTGCAAATACTAGCTGGTGGAAGATTTTCAAAAGAAATAATAAGACATGGAGAGAAAAGTTCATATATAGAAATGCTTGTATATCTAGGTGAAGAAGAATATTCAATTTCAAGAGAAGTAAATCAAGCAGGAAGAAATATTTGCAAAATAAATGGAAGATTAACAACAGTAAATGAATTAAAAACATTTATGAAAAAAGTAATAGATATACATGGCCAGCAAGATAACCAAACAATTTTAGAACCATCAAGCCATATAAAATTTTTAGATGGATTCATAGGCGAAAAAATAGAAAAAATTAAAAAAGAATATTTAGAAAAATATAATAAATACATATCAATAAAAGAAGACTTAAAAAAGAATTATGGCGATGATAAAGAAAAGCAAAGAAAATTAGATTTATTACATTATCAAGCAAATGAAATATCAGAAGCAAACCTTGTTGTTGGAGAAGAAGAGGAATTAGAAGAGAATTTAAAGAAAATACTAAACTCAGAGAAAATACAAAAAAATCTTGAAGAATCACATTATAAATTAGAAGATGGAATTTTATCTGAACTTAATTCAGTAATTAGATTAATTGAAAAAATAAGCGAATATGATCCAGCATATGAAAAAACACAGGAGCAATTACAAAGTACATATTATGATTTGGAAGAAGCGGAAAGAGAGCTATATGCATATAAAGAAAATATTTATTTTGATGAAGAAGAAAGAAATAATATAGAAGAGCGAATTGATCTAATTCAAGATTTAAAAAGAAAATATGGAAATAATATATCAGAGATTCTTGAGTATAAAAATGAGGTCGAAGCTCAAATAAAAGAAATAGAAAATTTATCAACATATATAGAAAATTTAAAAATAGAAAAAGAAATAATAGAAAAGAAACTAGAAGAATTAGCACAAAAAATGCATTTACTTAGAAATGAATATAGCATAAAAATGTCAAAAGAAATAAACGAAGAGCTACAAGATCTAGAAATGAAGAATGCTAAATTCTCAGTAAGTATAATTGAAAGAAATGAATTTAATGCAAATGGAAAAGATGATATAGAATTTCTAATAAAAACAAATGTTGGAGAAGATGAAAAGCCTTTAATTAAAATAGCATCAGGAGGAGAAATGTCAAGAATAATGCTAGGTATAAAGAAAGTATTAGCAGATGTTGACAAAGTACCAGTACTAATATTTGATGAGATTGATACTGGAATTAGTGGAATAGCAGCTAAAAAAGTCGGAATAAAAATGAAAGAAATATCAAAAACACATCAAGTAATATGCGTAACTCACTTGGCACAAATAGCAGCCAAAGGCGATTATAATTACTTTATAAAGAAAGAAGTAAAAAATAATAAAACAAATACAAAAATAGAGCAATTAGATGAAGAAGGTGTATTGAAAGAAATTGCAAGAATAGCAACAGGTGAAATAAATGACATTTCAATACAACATGCAAAAGAACTTCGAAAAGAAAAAGTTGCATAAAAAATTAATATTTTTCCAAGAATAATACTGAAAGAGGTGAAAAACTTGGAAAATAATAATTTAAACATATTAGACGAAGTCAACAAAGGTGCAACAATGGGAATGAATGCAATAAAAATGGTTGGAGATAAAACTCATGATGCAGATTTAAAATCAACTTTAAAAACTGAATATGAAAAGTATAACAAAATATCAGAAAGAATTCATAATTTATATTCTCAAATAACTACAGATAAAGAACCACACGAGGTAAACAAAATGGAAAAGATGATGACATGGTATGGAATTCAAATGAGAACCATAACAGATGATACACCATCTAAGTTATCTGAACTATTAATGCAAGGAACAAATATGGGAATAATAGAAGGAAGAAGGCTTTTAAATCATAATCAAAATACTAGAGTAGATGAAAGCGTTAAAAATATCTTGAATGATTTTGTTGCAATGCAGGAAGATAGTGTAGAAACACTTAAAAAATTTTTATAAGCCCAAAATTACAAATTTTAATATACTAGAATAAAAGTGGACATTAATAACGTTAGAACTAATTGAAGTTTTAAAGTTATTAATATCCGCTTTTGTTCTATAATAGTAAAGTTCTCCGAACTTCCTATTATAGAAAATAACAATGCACAGAAATTTGCTCCGCAAATTTCGCACGCGACCAAAGACGCAGAATTAAAATGTTATAATGGCGCAAATGTTATAAATAGCCCGCTTTTGTTCTTTATTCTTACAAAAGTGTAAGAAAAGTGAGAAATAATTTATGATATAATGAAAAAGGGTGAGAGAGATGCAGAAAATTTTAATAGTTGAAGATGATGAAAAAATAAGAAGTGAATTAGAAACTTTTTTAAATAAAAATGGATATGAAACAAAAACAATAGTAAATTTTGAAAATACAATAGAAGACGCCTTAAATGAAAAGGCAGATTTAATATTATTAGATATAAATTTACCATATGCAGATGGCGAGTACATATGTAAAGAAATCAGAAAAAATTCAGATGTACCAATAATAATGGTAACAAGCAGAGATAGTGAGATTGATGAATTAATAAGCTTAAACTATGGAGCAGATCAATATGTTACAAAACCATATAACATTCAAATCTTATTAGCAAAAATAGCAGGGCTTTTAAAACGAAATCAATTTAATAATACAAATGATAAAATAGAATTAGAAAAATTTATATTAAATACATCAAGTAGATATGTTGAAAATGGCGATAAAAAAATAGAACTAACAAAAAATGAATATAACATTATATATTATCTAAGTTTAAGAAAAGGAAAATTAGTTTCAAGAGATGAAATAATGGATTATCTTTGGGAAAGTGAAAATTTTATTGATGACAACACATTAAGTGTAAATATAAAAAGAATAAGAGATAAATTAGAAGAAATAGGAGCAAAAGATTCAATAGAAACTAGGAGAGGACAAGGGTATATTTTGAAATGAAATTCAAAGATTTTATAAAGGATAAAAAAATAGAAATAATATTAATGCTATTTTCAACAATGTCAATCGAAATAATTTTATTAGCATATCAAATTCAACTGATAGTGCGAGTATATGTAGTTGCTTCAATAATTTTAAGTTTATTAATAAGTATGTTAATTGAATACTACAGCAAAAAAAGTTATTATAATAATCTTTTAGAAAAACTAGATGAATTAGATCAAAAGTATTTACTATCAGAAGTAATCTCAAAAGCAAATTTTCAAGATGGTAATTTATTTAAAGAAATATTAGAAGAAACAGGCAAGTCAATGCTTGAAAATGTGAATAAATATAAATACGCGCAAGAAGACTATAAAGAATATATTGAGCTATGGATACACGAAATAAAAACGCCAATCTCAGCTAGCAAGTTAATAATAGAAAATAATAAAAATGAAGTAACTAAAAATATTGAAGAAGAGTTAGATAAAATAGAAAATTATACTGAACAAGCATTGTATTATGCAAGAAGCAATACTGTAGAAAAAGACTATATAATAACAAAAACGAACCTAAAAGATATTGTTAACATGAGTATTATAAAAAACAAAACAACTATATTAAACAATAAGTTTGAGCTAAACATACACGACTTAGAAAAACAAGTTTATACAGATAGCAAATGGGTCGTATTTATATTAAATCAAGTTATTCAAAATTCAATTAAATATTCCAAAAATGAAAACCAATCAATTGAAATATATGCTGAAGAACAAAAAGAAAAAGTAACTTTATACATAAAAGATAATGGATTAGGAATAAAAAAATCAGAACTTTCAAGAGTATTTGAGAAAGGATTTACTGGAGAAAACGGAAGAATAATAGGAAAGAAATCAACTGGAATCGGATTATACTTATGTAAAAAATTATGCGATAAATTGCAACTTGCAATAAATATAAATGCTGAACAAAACGTAGGCACAGAAGTAACAATAGTATTTCCAAAAGGAAGTTTTTCACATTTTGAAAAATAGATTGCAATAAAATAAGAGCTAATGTTATAATTCAAATTAGGAGGAAGAAAAGATGAAAATTGAAAAAGTGAATCCAAAAATAAAGTATTTATATCATTATACTCATAAGCAAAATGTTGATAAAATTTTAAAAGACAAAGCAATTATTTCAAAGGATCAATATGTATTTTTTACTAAAAGCCTAGAAGACTCTATAACAGCATTTGAAAGAGAAATGATGGTAGAAAACAAATTATATATTGACGTAAATGGTGTTTTAAGGAAAAGAGAAAAATGCAATAAAGAAGATTATTGTATATTAAAAATTCCATATAAAGCAGATAATAAATTTTATAAATTCAAGTTTGAAAATCAAAGCAAAGAATCAATTTATAGTATATCTATTTCACATAAAGGAGCATATTACTTTGATAAAGCGCAAATAATAAATTTCCCTCAAAAAAGAAAAAATAGTATGCTAAAAAAGACAGCAATTGTTGCAATAGCAACGGGGTTATTATTATTCCCATATAGCAATAATGCATATGCAGCAAGCTGGTTAGATCCAAATAATTATGATATTAGTTGGTATCAAGATCAAACAGCAGAAGAATATGAAATAAAAAATGCAAAAGAACTTGCAGGATTTGCATATTTAGTAAATAGAGAAAATCAAACATTTGAAGGAAAAAAAGTTACTATAAAAGCTGATATAGATTTAACAGAAAATTCATGGGAAACAATAAAAGATATTTTTAATGGAACAATTTGTGGAGGACATAGAATTGTATTAAATTGTCTAGATGGAGCTTTGATGTCTAATATAAATTATGATATGTTAGATTATGCTTATAAATTAAAAGTGTGGAAAGATGAAAGATATAATATACAAACATTAAATATTTCAAGACCATATACAGTTGAAATATTAAAAGCAAAATTAAATGAATCAAAGGTAATAACTGTATTTTTAAATAACGAAAAGCTAGAAGATAGCGATGATTTAAGAACTTTAATAAAAAACGAAAATGATATTTTGGAAGTTTTTATAGGCAGATATATGTTATTAGAAAATTCCGAAGGATTAAAAATTCCATTCCAATTTGAAAGTGGAACAGTAATAGACACTATTAAAGAAGCGTATTCAGAAAAGACAAATATTCCAGTAAAAAAACTAATCGTAAAACATAAAGGAAAAAATTTAGAAGATGGAAGAACAATAGCTGATTATAATATCATGACTGATGAAACACTTCAAATATATACAAATGTAAATATTAGTACAAGTGTAGAAGAAGGAAAAGGAACAATTGAAAGTTCAGAAAGCTCTGCAGTATCAGGAGATGAAGTTACAATCACGTTAAATCCAGAGAGTGATTATGAACTTGATGAAATAACAGTAAATGGCGAATCTTTTAAATCAAAAGTTGAAGATAATAAACTAAAAATAACATGTAAAGATGAAGATATAGATGTAAAAGTAAAATATAAACTTAAAAAGCAAATTGAAGAAAATCCAAATGGCCAAGAAGAAGTAGAAAAAGAACCAAGTAATCAAGACGAAGAAAAAGAGCAAAAAGACCAAGAATTAAAAAATGAGTCAAATAGCCAAGAAGAAACAAATAATCCATCAACTGGAGATAATTTGTTAGTATATGTAATAACTGCGATAACAGCAACTGCAGGAATTATAATTAGTAAATTCAGAAAAAGAAAATAAATGTTAAAATTCAAAAGAAAAGTTTATAAAAATTTAAATCACAAAACAGAAAAAAATTAGAGATGCAATTTCTAAGATGTGAAAAATTTTTGTAAGACTTTTCTTTTTTATGCATAACAATGTACAGAAATTAGCAAATCAAATTTAATACGCAAAGATTAATAAGTACAAACGCTACAAATATCTGGATTTGCTTTATTATTATAAAAATAATGTAAAATCTTATAGTATAAAAATCCGGTATTTTCTTACAAAAATGTAAGAGAAACGTAAGAGTAAAAAATAGTAAGAAGTCAAAAAAGAAATTATAATATAATCAGTTGTTAGATAAAAATATTGAAAAAGATTATAGTCTTAACTGTGAAAAATACCAATAACAGTTAAAATTTATAATTAAAGACTTACTTTTTCAACAAAATTTTATCTTAAGAAAGGAAAATGATTAACATGGATAACGTATTAGAAGTTAAAAACATTGAAAAGTATTATGGCAATAAAAGCAATCTTACAAAAGCAATTGATAACATAAGCTTTCAAGTACAAAGTGGAGAATTTGTTGGAATAATGGGAGCATCAGGATCACGGAAAAACAACTTTATTAAACTGTATTTCAACAATTGACAGAGTAACAGCCGGTAAAATTATAATAAACAATCAAGACATTACAAAATTAAAAGGAAATAATCTTAATAAATTCAGAAGAGAAGAGTTAGGATTCATATTCCAAGATTTTAATTTATTAGACACATTAACAGCATATGAGAACATAGCCTTAGCATTAACAATTCAAAAGATTAAACCAAATGAAATTGATGCAAGAGTAAAAGAAATTGCACGAAAATTAGGGATAACAGATATACTAAAAAAATATCCATATCAAGTTTCAGGAGGACAAAAACAAAGAATAGCATCAGCAAGAGCAATTATAACAAGCCCTAAATTAGTTCTAGCAGATGAACCAACAGGAGCTTTGGACAGTAAATCATCAAGACAGTTATTAGAAACATTTGAGCACTTAAATAAAAATATGGGAGCAACGATTTTGATGGTAACCCATGATGCATTTACAGCAAGCTATGCAGAAAGAATAATATTTATTAAAGATGGAAAAATCTTTAATGAAATAGTAAAAGGAAATGATACGAGAAAAGAATTTTTTGAAAAAATAATTGAGGTGCAAACACTTCTTGGAGGTGATTTGAACGATGTTATTTAAATTATCATTTAGAAATATGAAAAAAAGCTTCAAGGATTATGCAATATATTTTTTAACATTATTTTTGGGTGTAGCAATTTTCTATATGTTTAATTCTTTAGACAGTCAACAAGCAATGCTAGATATTTCAGAATCACAAAAAGAAATAATAAAATTGATGATTAGTATGCTTAGTGTTGTTTCAATTTTTATTGCGGTAATATTGGGATTGTTAATAGCATATGCTAATAAGTTTTTAATAAACAGAAGAAAACGTGAATTTGGAATTTATATGACATTAGGAATGGGAAGAAGACAAATATCTAAAATTATATTACTAGAAACAATACTAGTAGGAATTTTATCATTAATTGCAGGACTTGCAATTGGAATTTTTGCATCTCAATTTATGTCAGTATTGGTTGCAAAAATGTTTGAAGCAGACATGACTAAATTCACATTTATTTTTTCAAAAGAAGCATGCATAAAAACATGTGTATACTTTGCAATCATATATATAGCTGTAATGTTTATAGATACAATAACCGTATCAAGGTACAAACTAATAAACTTGTTAACAGCAACAAAGAAAAATGAAAAAATAAAATTAAAAAATCCAATATTATGTATGTTAGTATTTATAATTGCATGTGTAATGCTAGGCTGGGCATATTGGAAAGTATCTGCTAAAGCAACAACAATATCAACAATTCAAGAAATGATTAAACCAATAATAGCAGGAATAATAGGAACAGTACTAGTGTTTTGGTCATTATCAGGATTCATTTTAAAATTAGTACAATCAAACCAAAAGATATATTTAAAAGAAACAAACATGTTTGTTCTAAGACAGTTAAGCAACAAAGTAAATTCGACAGTTGTAAGTATGAGTGTAATTTGCTTAATGCTATTTATGACAATAACAGTATTATCAACAAGTTTATCATTGCAAAATTCAATGAAAAAAGACCTAGAAGAAATGACACCAGTAGATATAAACTTATACAAACAAGCAAATATTGGAGATACATACACTCTTTATGGAGTAAAAAAAGAATCAACACCTGAGCAAAGGAAAGACTCAAAACAACCAATAACGACTACATTGAAAGAAAACGGATACAGTTTAAATGAACTTAAAGATATAACAGAAATTGAAATTTATAATACTGATGAATGGCAAATACCAGATTCATTAGGTGATGAATTTGAAAAAATTCAAGAGCAATATACATTAGTATCATTTGCAGAACCAGAAGATATAATAAAAGTTTCAGATTATAATAAAATAGCAAGATTGTATGGAAATCAAGAATACTCTTTAAATGATGATGAATTTATGACAATATGTAATTTTGATTCATTTGAAAAAATAAGAAATTCAGCTTTAGAAAAAGGAGTAACAAAAATAATAAACGGCAAAGAATATCATTCAAAATATAAAGAATGTAAGCCAGGATTTGTCCAGATGTCAACAAGTCATACAAATCTAGGAATAATTCTAGTGCCAGATAGCTTTGAATTAAAAGATAGTTGGAAAGAACAATATTTTTTGGCGGCTAATTATAATGCAACAACAGACGAGGGAAAAGAAAAAATCGAAAAAGATTTTACAAATGGAAAACCACTAGAAGCAAAAGGAATTAATCTAGAAGGAATGAGTAAAATATCATTAGTAGAATCAAGTGTAGGCATTTCAACAATGGTAGTATTTATCGCAATATATTTAGGAATAGTATTTTTAATAGCAAGCTCTGCAATCTTAGCATTGAAACAATTAACAGAAAGTTCAGACAACAAGCAAAGATATTTAATCTTAAGAAAAATTGGATGCGATGAAAAAATGATTAATCAGGCACTGTTCAGACAAATAGGAATTTTCTTTATGATGCCACTTGTATTAGCGATAATTCATTCAATTTTTGGAATACAATTTGCAACTACAATATTTGAAGGATTAACAAGTAAAAGTCAATTATTACCATCAATTATATCAACAGTAATAATTATGGTAGTGGTTTATGGATTATATTTCATTGCAACATATGCTGGAAGTAAAAATATAATAAAAGAATAATAATTTTATATAAAACTAAAAGGAATGTCCCATGTCCAATGTAGAAAACATTTCATGTTAGTAGCCTAATTTATACTGTCAAACGTTATGAGTTCAGTAAATAAATCATTAAAATAAAAAAAGGGCCCTGCAGTAAAAGCAGGGCCTTTTAGAATAGTTTTAGTCTTCAAACTTATGATCGAAGATATCCTTCCGCCACGCCTTAAGCTTGGCACGTGCAGAAGAAATCATCTCTTTTTTTACCTTCGGATCACAATCAAGGTATTTCATAGAGGCGATAGAATCCTTCAGTTTGTTATACTTGCGGATAGCATCCTCAACTGAGACGATGTCGACGATTCCCATGTTTTCCATTTCAGCAATCTTTCCAGAATTCATAAGAGAACCATCATAATATTTTCTGACAGCTCTAGGAACTTGAAGAAAATCATTGAAGCCGAATGAATCAGTTACAGGAATGTACCACAAGTTGTGTAATTTGATTCCATAACCACATATCTCATAAACGGTTACGACATGCCGACCAATATGAACGAATCCAGATATAACTATTCCATATTTCATAAAAACCTCCTTGGCAATAGCCTATAAATTGTTAATAGTTACATATATAACATAAACTCCAGTGAAACACATAAAGGAGATAATTAGATTTACATAACACGGATTATATAATGAAATAGCCGAAAAGTCAAGAAATAGGTACTATTTTCGATAGGATATCCTTTTCATTGTTTAATTTTTTACAAAAATATTTTGATATAATTTTGATTAGTTATTCCTTTTCTATTAAACTAATTCTCCAGAATTTGTATTATATTAACACGTTATTCTTTAATCTCCTTAGCCAATTTTGAAATTGCTTTTGTTTCAATACGAGAAACATAAGATCTTGAAATACCGAAGATATTAGCAACTTCATTTTGAGTAAGAGGTTTAGAATTATTTAAACCAAATCTTAAAATGAGAATTTCTCGTTCTCTAGGCTTAAGAATAGAAGCCATTTTCTCATATAATTTCTTTTCTTTTAATTTCAAATCAATAGCATCTTCAATACTTCTTTCATTGTTTTCTAAAACCTCCTGCAAAGTAATAACATTATCATCTTTATCCAGAGCAACCAGACCATGCATCTGGCCTCCAAAGCTGATCCCGGCTACCTGATCCTTATCCGCTTCTGCGATCAGCTCCTTGATCCCTTCCATGGTCTTTGCAAACCAGTCCTCCGGCTTTTGCTCCGACCATCCCGGATGGGGAAAATAAATGGGGTATTCCTTGGAAACGATCTTTTTAATCTGTCCCTGACCGTCCATGAGCAGCAGCTTTACTGCGCTGGTACCCAGATCAACACCTATGTACAGCATTATAACCCTCCTTATCTTTGCTTTGCATTATCTTTATTATACTCAATTTTGCGCTCTGCCACAACCGGATATTCCACTGTAAAATGGCGGAAATGTGCATAACCCTCTGTGGCTCCAAAGGCGTAAATTCCGTAGGTACAGCCTACAAATCCGCCGCCCCGCTCCGAGCTTAAAAAGTCCGTGTTGCAGCTTTCGATCTTCCTTCCGGAAAGCTCAAAAATAACTCCTTTTTCCGTTCCGGAAAGCCCCATGGTGACAAAGCCGTTTTCTTCCTGCTTAAGGGGATGCGCCGGGAAAAGCTCTTCCTTTCCAAGCTCCCTTTTCTGTACCTGGCAGTATAGTCCCTGTGGCCCCTTTTTTATAAGAAAAAGCAGATAATTGTCATCATCATGGAGGTAAAGAAGCCCCGCCTCCTCTCCCTCGTTCAGGTTACAGCCTGCCTGTACCTGAAGGGAAAAACAAAGCGCCTGCTGCCGCACTCCCAGATAAGATACCTCCTTATCTGCATCCTGCGGCCTGCCTCCCCGAAAGCTTAAAGCAATCCCGCTTCCCTGCTCATCTGCTGCCTTAAACGCTCCTTCCCCTAAATGGCGGAAGGTCAAAAGCCTGGGATCAAGAGGCTGCCGGAAAGAAAGCTCCATTTTCCGCTGAAAAGCCGGAACCTGTCCTTTTGCCAGAGGACATTCAGGAAGCGCGACGGGCTGCTCCATGAACAACTTCCCTTCTCCCGGATTTACCACCGGCCAGCCCTCCTG
>OLGZ01000173.1_pt1 | contig 60873 bp, 52 predicted proteins | sample 1605981 | NCBI WGS metagenome assembly OLGZ01 (sample SAMN03283291) | human gut metagenome | biome: human-associated habitat; material: feces | host: Homo sapiens | place: Peru | collected 2012
TAGGGGAAGGTGCCCCGTAGGGGCGGATAGGGCACAGGCGGTATGAAATACAGATGAGAAATGTGGAGAAGTGCGCGGCACATGTGAGGAAAGCGTGAGTCCCTGACCGCGAATGACAAAGATTTCTCCCTTACGATCGAAATGACAATACGGGAGTCCGATGTCTCCTAGTCCCTAGTCACCAGTCACTTGAAGCATCTAATACCTAGCCACTCATCCTTGCTTTCAAATAAGATCTCTTTTATTCTTATTGATTTTCATATATTTTAGTCATATAATAATTGTAGTAAACTGCTACAGAAGGAGGATATATCATGAATACGATTCCTGTTCGCATGGACAAAACGCTTTTTGATTCTGCCCGTATTGAAGGCAAAGCAGAATTTCGTTCGGCAGCCCAGCAGCTCAATTTTTGGGCTTTGGTCGGAAAAAATGCACTCGCCAATCCTGATTTACCTGTAGATTTTATTCGTGACATTCTCATTGCGAAGAATCAGGAAACAGAGCCTTTCACCTTCGAGGAAGATCATGGAAATTAAGCAAACTCGAATTTTTAAAAGCACATACAAGCGACTTTTCCTAAAACAGCGAAAAAGCGTGGATCATGCGATTCAGCTTATTATCGAAAATCCATCGATCGGTGAGCAAAAGAAAAGTGATCTCAGCGAAGTCTTTGTGTACAAATTTAAAGTTGACGCGCAGTTGTACCTTTTGGCGTATACTTTTGATCCGGTCACCTTGACACTGATCATGCTTGGGGTTCATGAAAATTTTTATAGAGACTTAAAACGAATGCCTTATTTGAAAAAATAAAAACAGGGTTTGAGAAAAATGATAAATCATTTTTCTCAAACCCTGTTTTCTATCATACGGTTTCACCAAGCTGAATCCTTCGGATGGCTTCTTTGGCAGCCCGCTGGGCTGCTTCTTTTTTATTCTTTCCGACGCTTTCCCCCATGACTTTGCCATTGATGTGGATTTCCATCCAGATGGTCTTGTCATGTGCCGGTCCTTCGTCCTTGGTGACAACATAGGAGATATTCACATCTCCGTGCTTCTGTACCATTTCCTGCAGGTCAGACTTGTAGTCATGGTCATAGTCTCCCTGATCGATAAGATCGAGGAATTTTTTCATGTGCCCCAAGATGAAGCGGGATGCTACCTCATAGTTATTATCGAGATAGATCGCACCGATGACAGCTTCGAAGGCATCGCCTAAGATCGAGATGCGGGTGCGGCCGCCGGACATTTCTTCTCCGCGGCCCAGACGCATGTAGTCGCCCACATGGAATTTCGCTGCGCATTCAGCGCAGGAAGGCTTGCAGACGACGCTCGCCTTCGCTCGGGTCAGCTCCCCTTCCGGCCAGCTGGGGAAACGCAGAAAAAGGTATTCCCCGATGACCAGATCCAGGATGGCATCCCCTAAGAATTCCAGTCGTTCATTGTCATGAATGACTTCATTTTTATGTTCATTCGCATACGAGGTATGGGTGAGTGCTGTATTGAGAAGTTGTGCATTCTGCACGGGAATTTCATTTTCCGCAGCAAACTTTTCAATTTCTGCCATACGGTCTCTTCTTCTCATTTCAGCATGTCTCATTCTTCATAGCGCCTCATGATGACAACGGCATTGTGTCCGCCAAAGCCGAAAGCATTGGACATGGTCACATCGACTTTGCGATCTTCCGGGCCTTCAGCCGCGTAGTGAAGGTCACATTCCGGATCAGGAGTCTGAAGGTTCAGTGTCTGATGGACTTTGTTGTTCATGATAGAGAGTACGCAGACGATAGCTTCGATCGCACCGGCAGCGCCCAGAAGATGGCCGGTCATGGACTTGGTGGAGTTCACAACGATGTCATAGGCATGCTGACCGAGGACTTCCTTGATCGCCTTGGTCTCATTCTTATCATTGAGGCCGGTGGAGGTGCCGTGTGCATTGATGTAGTCGATATCTTCCGGAGAAATACCTGCATCCGCGATGGCATTCTTCATGCAGCGAGCTGCGAGTTCACCACCCGGGCGCGGAGCTGTAATATGGTAGGCATCGCCATTCGTACCATAGCCGATGACCTCTGCATAAATGTGCGCGCCTCTCTTCTTTGCGTGTTCAAGTTCTTCAAGGATGAGGACGCCGCTGCCTTCACCGAGTACGAAACCGTCACGACGGACATCAAAGGGGCAGGATGCTTCTTCCGGCGGGCATTCACGGGAAGAGAGCGCATGCATGGCAGCAAAACCAGCCATCGGTGTCTTTGCGACAGCCGCTTCGGTACCGCCGGCAAACATCACATCCGCATCGCCCCACTGGATCATGCGGGTCGCTCTGCCAAGGGCATTGTTGCCGGAAGCGCAGGCGGTGACGTCAGTCAGGACCGGTCCCTGCAGACCGAAGGTGATGGAGACCATACCGGAGGCCATGTTGGCGATCATCATCGGGACTGCGAATGGATTCACTTTTCCCGGACCGCGTTTTTCGATGCGTTCCACGGTATCTTCCATGGTCTTGATCCCGCCGATACCGGTACCGATGATGGTGCCGACGCGGTTCGGATCTTCTACGCTCATGTCGAGCTTCGCATCCTCGACCGCCATTTTTGCTGCCGCAACAGCAAACTGAGCATTTCTATCCATGTGACGGACGGTCTTCTTGTCACCCACATATTTGACGGGGTCGAAATCTTTGACTTCGCCAGCGATCTTGACAGGGAAATCCGTGGCATCAAATTCTGTGATCGGTGTTACACCGGATTTGCCCGACAAAAGGGCATTCCAAAATGCATCGACACCGATACCGACGGGGGAAACCACACCCATGCCAGTCACTACTACTCTTCTTCTTTCCATAAAAAGGGCACCTCTCTTATAAACTTCTTTTAAACATTATTTATCGCGTGTTAGGTTTTTAAGCAAAAATTATAGGACTTGAAAAGGCATGGCTCCGCCTGTTTCAAATCCATCACGCATGGACAAGACCTCAAAAAAACGAACCACGACGGTCATTCGCTTTTTTGAAATATTCTCCCCCAAAGGAAGTCATATGGCATGCCGGAGGGGATCCCCCTCCGGCTTCCAATATGATGTTGAAATGCGAATGCGCATTACATCTGGCTGTCGATGTAGTCTACAGCGTTCTTTACGGTCTTGATCTTTTCAGCAGCATCATCCGGGATTTCGATGTCGAATTCTTCTTCAAATGCCATGATCAGTTCAACGATATCCAAGGAATCAGCGCCGAGGTCATCGATGAAAGTGGAGTCGATGGTGACATCAGCTTCGCTAACGCCCAGCTGGTCAACAACGATCTTCTTTACTCTGTCAAAAGTGCTCATTACTCATTTCACCACCTTTCTCATAGAAGACAGACGTCTCCTTGTATTGTACCCTACTGATTATATTACATAACCATTCCGCCGTCCACCTTTAAAACCTGTCCGGTGATATAACTTGCATCATCGGAAGCCAGGAAGGAGACAGCTTTGGCGACGTCTTCGGCAAGACCCATGCGTCCGAGCGGGATGGCTGTCAGCATGGCTTCTTTATTCTTTTCCGGAATAGCATCGGTCATGTCGGTCGCGATGAAGCCCGGTGCGACAGCATTGACACGGATGTTTCTTGCAGCGAGCTCCTTGGCGCAGGCCTTGGTGAGACCGATCACGCCTGCTTTTGCTGCTGCGTAGTTGGCCTGGCCGATATTGCCCATGATGCCGACTACGGATGCGATATTGATGATGGAGCCTTTTTTCTTTCTCATCATCATCTGCGCAGCGGCTTTGATGGTGAGGAAGTCACTCTTGAGGTCAGTCGAGAGTACGGCATCCCAGCTTTCTTCTTTCATGCGGATGAGAAGTCCGTCGCGGGTGATCCCTGCATTATTCACAAGGACATCCAGCTGTCCGAATTCTTCCTTGATCGTTTTGAAAATGCGATCCACATCTTCTGCTTTGGAGACATCGCCCTGGATGGTGAAGGCTTTGCCGCCAGCGGCTTCGATTTCTTCCTTCACAGCTTCTGCGGCAGCCTGGCTGCCGGCATAGTTCAGTGCGACAGCATAGCCCTTCGCAGCCAGTGTAAGAGCGATGGCTCTGCCAATACCGCGGGAAGCCCCCGTGACGAGAGCAGTCTTTTCGATAGTTTCCATCATTATTCTCCCTTCAGTGCAGCCACGACTTCATCGATGGTGGCTACATCTTCTGCATGGTGGCAGGGTACGGAGCGGGCGATCTTCTTCATGAAGCCGGTAAGAACCGTGCCGGGGCCGGCTTCGACAGTCATATCGACACCGCCGGCGACCATATTCCGGATGGATTCTTCCCAGTGTACAGGATGTGCCGCCTGATCGACCAGATTCTTTCTGATCTCGTCCGCTTTGGTCTCTTCCTTGGCATTGACATTGGCTACGACCGGGATGGCGGTGTCATGGATGTCGATCTTGTCAAGGACTTCCTTCAGTCGAAGAGCTGCCGGTTCCATCAGAGTGGAATGGAATGGCGCGCTGACCTTCAGCATGATGGCACGGCGAGCGCCTGCTTCCTTCAGTGCTTCGCAGGCTTTCTCGACAGCTGCCGTAGCACCCGCGATGACGACCTGTCCCGGGCAGTTGAAATTAACTGCCTGAACAGGAAGGTCTTCGGTGGAGACTTCGCCGCACACCTTCACGATGGTTTCCGGGGTGGAACCGATGACAGCTGCCATGCCGCCTTCTCCGAGCGGCACCGCTTCCTGCATGAAGCGGCCACGCAGATGAACGGTGTTCACGGCATCTGCGAAGGAGATCGCACCCGCTGCGACCAGCGCAGAGTATTCGCCAAGGCTGTGGCCTGCTGCGATATCCGGCGTGAGGTCGTGTTCCTTCAGCACCTGCCATACTGCGACACTGGCCGTCAGAATGGCCGGCTGGGTGAATTCGGTCTTCATCAGCTCTGTGTCCGGGCCTTCGAACATCATTTTGGAAATCGAGAAGCCGAGCGTTTCATCCGCTTCTTTGATCAGGGCTTTGACAGAATCATAGTTTTCAAACAGATCCTGTACCATGCCCACCTTCTGAGATCCCTGTCCAGGGAACAAAAATGCAGTTTTCATAATTATTACTCCTTGTAAATGAAGTGACTAGTATCTAGGGATTAGGAGCGCCAAGTGACTGGTGACTAAGAGACTAGGAGACATCAGACTCCCGTATCGTCATTTCGAGCGCAAGCGAGAAATCTTTGTCATTCGCGGCTCAGCGGTTGATGTTTGGAACTCCCAAACGGGAAACCTGATACCCACTTACTTTCGGGCATTGTCTATATATATTCGCGGCGCTTCCTTATTTTTATGCGCCGCACCTGAACCCTGAACCCCGAACCCTCAAACCATTACCCCGTTTTTTCAGAAGAAATCGAAAATATCCTTGACATTCCCATAGGTGAATGCTATTCTAATATCATAAGTTAGCACTCGAGAATAATGAGTGCTAATAAATTCAGGTGATACATATGGCACGTAGAATCAATCAAGAAAGCACCGGACACGGTGTGAATGAACTGAATGAAAGAAAACGGCGCGTCCTGTGGGCGGTGGTGCAGGACTATGCAGACACGGCCGAACCGGTCGGTTCGCGCACGATCGCACGAAAGTATGACCTGGGCGTATCGAGCGCGACGATCCGAAATGAGATGCAGGACTTAGAGGATGAAGGCTATCTTGAGCAGCCGCATACCTCCGCTGGGCGCATCCCTTCGATCAAAGGATACCGTTTCTATGTAGACTGGCTGATGCAGCCCGCTCCGGTCTCTTCGGAAGAAGAGCACATGATCGACCACATGCTGATGGATCATGTGAGCCGTCAGGAAGAGATATTCCGGAACATGGCCAAGGCTGTAGCTGTGCTGACGCATACGCTGTCGGTCGCAGCGTCTGCGGGACAGAAGAAGAAATTCAATTATGTCCGTTTCCTTCCGCTCGATGGCAGGCGGGCGATCCTCCTTGTCGTGACGGATCAGGGCGATGTATCGAATGCGGTGGTGGATATTCCGAAAGGATCCTCCTTCGACGAGATGCAGCTCCTCGCGGATAAGCTGAATCATTTCCTGCATGGCAGAGAGATCGACCATACGGACGAGGAGATGATCCTTTCCTTCCAGCGCGACGTAGAGAAGGATCTGACACCGTATCTGTCGGTATTTCAGGCACTGCAGAGGGCTGTGAGCCCGCAGAAAGAGGTCTACGCCGGCGGGGCTTCACAGCTGATCGAGCAGCCGGAGTTTAAAAATGTAGAAAAGATGCAGGATATACTGAATCTCTTAGAGCAGAGAGACATGCTCGAAAGCATGCTTCTTTCCTCTTCCGATCAGCCTATCGCTGTGCATATCGGGACAGAGAATCCGATGAAGTCGCTCTCGGATCTGTCCGTTGTCAGAGCGCAGTTCACATCCGGCGGCCGGGTCATCGGCTCCGTGGCCGTCTTAGGACCGACACGGATGCAGTACAGCCGCATCGTCGGTATGATGCGCTTCATGCAGCAGCGGCTGGATCTGTTATTAAAAGGGAAAACATAGGAGGTTCCTGGATGAAGGAAGATAAGAAGAAAGTCGACGTCGAAGAACCGATGAAAGAAACCGAAGCCAAAGAAGAAAAGGAAACGTCTCCCGTAGATGACTTGATGGATCAGCTCGGCGAAGCGAAGAAGACCGCCGAAGAAGCCAAGAACAAGGCGGAGGCAGCGGAGTCCAAGCTGGCTACGGCTCTTTCTCAGTACGTCAGACTGCAGGCAGACTTTGATAATTTCCGCCGCCGCACCAGAGAAGCGGAAGCGAAAGCTGCGGATACACATACCGCAGAAACACTGAAAGCTTTCCTGCCGGTGCTGGATAATTTCGAGCTGGCGCTTGCTCACATGAAAAAAGATGAAGGCTGCGCGGCTTATGTACAGGGCTTCGAGCTCCTGCAGAAACAATTCGTCAAGATCATGGAAGGCTTCGGCGTGAAGGAGATCGAAGCACTGGGAAAGACCTTCGATCCGCATTTCCATGAAGCGGTCATGATGCTCCCGGCAGATGACAAAGAAGACGAAACCATTTCCATGGTATTCCAGAAAGGGTATCTGTACAAGGACAGCGTACTCCGCGTAGCGAAGGTACAGGTCGTGCATAACGGCTAACCGATGGGACGCTCTGCGATTCCATTTCTCTATATAAAATTTCGTATGTACAAATAGAAAGAAAGGGGACATTTCAAATGTCAAAAGTTATTGGTATCGATCTGGGGACTACAAACTCTGTTGTTGCCGTCATGGAAGGCGGCGAGCCTGTCGTCATTCCGAATGCGGAGGGTTCTCGCCTGACCCCATCCGTTGTCGGCTTCTCCAAGACCGGTGAACGTCTGGTCGGCCAGCTGGCAAAACGCCAGGCGGTATCGAACCCGCATCGCACCATCGTTTCCATCAAGCGTCACATGGGCAGCGACTACAAAGTCACCATTGATGACAAATCCTATACCCCACAGGAAATTTCTGCGATGATCCTGCAGAAGCTGAAGGTCGATGCAGAAGCGTATCTCGGCGAAAAAGTCACCGATGCAGTCATCACCTGCCCGGCTTATTTCACCGATGCACAGCGCCAGGCGACCAAGGATGCCGGCAAGATCGCAGGGCTGAATGTCCTTCGTATCATCAACGAACCGACCGCATCCTCTCTGGCTTACGGCCTCGACAAGATCAAAGATGGTAAAGAACATCGCTTCCTCGTCTATGACCTCGGCGGCGGCACTTTCGATGTATCCATCCTGAATCTGGCGGATGGTGTCTTCGAAGTCGAAGCCTCCAACGGCAACGGTCATCTCGGCGGTGATGATTTCGATGCCCGCGTCATGGACTGGATCGCTGAAAAATTCAAAGCACAGAACGGCTTCGAACTGAAACGTGATCCGATGACGAACCAGAGACTGAAGGAAGCAGGCGAAAAAGCCAAGATCGAGCTGTCCTCCGTCATGAGCACGGATATCAACTTGCCATTCATCACCATCGACTCCAATGGTCAGCCGGTCCACTTCGATGCGACCCTGACCCGCGCAGAATTTGATAGAATCACCGAAGACCTCGTACAGGCGACGGTAGAACCGATCGACCTTGCGATGAAGGATGCAGGCCTTTCCGTCGGTGATATCGATAAAGTCCTTCTGGTCGGCGGTTCTTCCCGTATCCCGGCAGTACAGACCTTGATCAAGAATAAATTCGGTAAGGAACCATCCAAGGGCGTGAACCCGGATGAATCCGTCGCTGTCGGCGCTGCTGTTCAGGCCGGTGTCCTCAAAGGCGAAGTCAAGGACGTCCTTCTCCTCGATGTCACCCCGCTGTCCCTCGGTATCGAGACTCTGGGTGGTGTCTTCACGACCATGATCAAGAGAAATACCACCATCCCGACCTCCAAGTCTCAGGTCTTCTCCACCGCAGCTGACAATCAGCCATCTGTAGACATCCATGTCCTCCAGGGCGAACGTCCGATGGCAGCGGACAACAAGACCCTCGGCCGTTTCGAACTCTCCGACATCCCGCCGGCTCCACGGGGCGTACCGCAGATTCAGGTCACCTTCGACATCGATGCGAACGGCATCGTCCACGTCTCTGCGAAAGACCTCGGCACCGGCAAGGAACAGAAGATCGATATCACCTCTTCCACCGGCCTTTCTGATGAAGAGATCCAGAAGATGCAGGACGACGCAAAAGCGCATGAAGAAGAAGATAAGAAGCGTAAGGAAGGCATCGAAGCCAAGAACAATGCGGAAGCACTGATCTACCAGGCGGAAAAGACGGTCAAAGAACTCGGCGACAAAGCAGATGCTGCCAAGGTCAAAGAAGTCAATGACGCCATCGCTGCCCTGAAAGAAAGCCTCAAAGGCGATGACACCGCGAAGATCAAAGCCGATGCGGAAGCACTCACCAAGCCGCTGCACGAACTCACCGAAAAGCTGTACCAGCAGGCACAGCAGGCACAGCAGCAGGCAGGCGCTCAGCAGGGCCCGCAGCAGGGACCTCAGGCAGGTGCCAAGAAAGCCGATGACAATGTAGTCGATGCCGATTACAAGGTCGTAGATGACGACAAGAAATAATTGATCTCCTGCAAGGAGATCATCATAGAGAAACTCAGAAGGTTCTGAAGGTTCTACGGATTTCCAGAAAACGGGAAGAGAGCGGAGCCTTCAGGACCTTTTGAGGCATTTCTAAGGAAACACTGATTCAATCGTTGTCAGATTTTACTCTTGAATTTTTAGGCATAGCGAGGAATCACCTGACGCGAATAGCGAGCTTTTTAAGGAAGGTCATGGCGAAGCTATGTATAAAAATTCTTGTAAAATCTGACTCTGCGATTTAATCAGCGTTTCCCTAATTTCTTTGAGGATAGAAAAGAATGGCAGACAGCAGAGATTACTATGACGTGCTGGGCGTCAATAAAAGCGCCTCAGACGATGAAATAAAAAAAGCATATCGCCGGCTGGCACGCAAGTACCATCCGGATCTGAATAAAGACAATCCAAAAGCCGCGGAAGAAAAATTCAAGGAAGTCAATGAAGCCTATCACGTTCTCTCCGATGCGGACAAGAGAGCGCAGTATGACCAGCTCGGACACGATGCCTTCACGCAGGCTGCCAGCGGCGGCGGTGCGGGCTACGGCGGCTTCGGACAGGGCGGCTTTGGCGGTTTCGGTGGTCAGGGCGGCTTTGGCGGCTTCGACATGGGTGATATTTTCGACATGTTCACCGGCGGCGGACGCAGAAGGAGCAATGGCCCGGAGCAGGGCGCTGACCTCCGCTATGATATGGAGATCACCCTTCGCGAAGCAGCGACCGGTATCAAGAAGAAATTCACCGTACCGAAGAATGATACCTGTACCCATTGCCACGGCACCGGTGCAGAGCCAGGCTCCTCCGTTGAGACCTGCCCCGACTGCCACGGTACCGGACAGCAGCGTGTGGTAAGGAATGGTCCTTTCGGACAGATGGTGAATATCATCACCTGCCAGCACTGTCAGGGCAGCGGCAAGATCATCCGGAATAAATGCTCCGAATGCCGCGGCACCGGCACGATCCGCGTGAAAAAGACCATCGAAGTGAATATCCCTGCCGGTGCTGACACCGGTGTGCGCATGCGCGTCTCCGGCGAGGGCGAGCCAGGCAAGCGCGGCGGTCCGAAGGGGGATCTCTACGTATACATCTACGTGAAAGACGATCCGGACTTCGAGCGTGACGGGGATGATCTCTACAAGAGCGTAGACATCACCTTCCCAGTCGCCGCTCTTGGCAGCACCATCAAGGTCAAGACCCTTGACAAAGAGGTCGAGCTCAAGATCCCCGCCGGTACGCAGAGCGGTACCCGCTTCCGCATCATCGGCGAAGGCATGCCGCACCTCCAGTCCAGCCGCAAGGGCAATCTGTACGTGGAAGTCAAAGTCACCGTACCAAAGCGCCTGAAGGAAGAGCAGAAGGAAGCGCTCCTGAACTACGCACACCTCATGGGAGAGGACTGCGCGCAGTACAAAGGAAAGAGCTCCTGGCTTGATAAAATCATCGATAAATTCAAATAAGACACTTGAAACCGCTTGGCGGATGGATTCCATTCGCCAAGCGGTTTTTTTATGAAATGGACGCGTTTCCATGGCCTCCTTTTGCTGATTCATACCTGACTGTAGGAGACGCCATAGCTCGAAAAGGAAAGTGCCTGATATAGGGAGATGACTGTGAAAATGCCGGGTCTGTACCCGGCATTTTCACAGTCTTTTTATTCAGGAGCATGAAGTATCCAGTACCATAGAAAATGAAACATATCCGGCGCGGGAGCTGTTTTCCTGGTCGGGAAAAGGGAGGGAAACGTCATGGGAAATTTATATGGATATATCCGTGTCAGCACCAGAGAACAGAATGAGGACAGGCAGATTCTTGCACTGAAAGAACTTTCTATCCCGGAGAAACATTTGTTTATTGATAAGCAATCCGGTAAGGATTTTGAACGTCCTCAGTATCGGAAAATGGTCAGGAAACTAAAAAAAGACGATCTGCTCTATATCAAGAGCATCGACCGTCTGGGGCGTAACTATTCTGAGATTCTGGAGCAATGGCGGATACTGACGAAAGAAAAAGGGATTGATATGGTGGTACTGGATATGCCGCTGTTGGATACCCGTCGGGGAAAAGACCTGATGGGGACATTTCTCAGCGATATTGTGCTGCAAGTCTTGTCCTTTGTGGCAGAAAACGAGCGCACCAATATCCGACAGCGTCAAGCAGAAGGAATTGCCGCCGCCAAAGCCAGAGGTGTCCGCTTCGGCAGACCCCCGGCGCCTTTACCAGAAAACTTCCATCATCTATATCAGCAATGGAAAAATGGAAAAATCACCGGAACAGCTGCTGCTAAGTTGTGTGGGATGCCGCTTTCCACCTTCCGCTATCGTGCGGTGATTTACGAAAAAGCCAAGTTGTTGTAAGCGGGTATTTTTACAGGAACCTGTACTTTCCTGTAAAATACCTGCTTTTTAGCTTTAAGAAAATGATACCACAGACCACCGGCTTTTTCCATGCAAAATCTGTGAACAAACGCTCTTTTCCTCATTTGAAAACACCAGAAAATGCTCCTGCGAAAAAGTACACCATCTTGTAGATGGTTGCCTTTCTGTAAGCACATGGATATATGAGGGGTAAAGAAATGGCAGAACGACAGGTCAAGTCAAGGCAGCGTGTGGCGGATCACGGCGAGGTATTCACAGCCGAACGTGAAGTAAAAGCCATGTGTGACCTTGTAAAACAGGAAACAGAACGAATAGAAAGCCGATTTTTGGAGCCTGCCTGCGGAAACGGGAATTTTCTTGTGGAAGTTCTCCGCCGGAAGCTGGCAGTGGTAAAAAGTCGTTACAGGAAAAGCCCCTTTGATTATGAACGGTACTCCGTACTGGCGATGACCAGTCTGTACGGAGTTGACATTTTGGAGGATAACGCAGAGGAATGCCGTCAGCGGCTGTTTGACATCTGGGACAAGGAATATACCGCCAATGCCAAAGCCCAGGCAAACGAACAGTGCCGGGAGGCGGTACGGTTTATCCTACGCAAGAACATTTTGTGCGGAGATGCGCTCACCATGCTCCAAGCAGACGGTTCCCCTATTGTTTTTGCAGAATGGAGCCTTGTTACAGGCAATCAGATGAAGCGCCGTGATTTTGCACTCGATGAGCTTCTGAACGGACACGAGGAGGAGATGAATATTTTCATGATCGGCTGGGAGTATGACGAAGAAGTTCAGGCATTTATCCCACCGCCCATCAGGGAATATCCGTTGACTGATTACAGGAGGGTGCAGGATTATGAGTGATTTTTACAGCAGTATGTATAACCCGGATGTGCTCACATGTCTGGCGAATCTGTCCAACGATGAGGTATTCACACCGCCGGAGGTGGCAAACCGGATGCTGGATATACTGCCGGAAGAACTGTGGCATGACAGCAGCGCAACTTTTCTCGACCCGGCCTGTAAGTCCGGGGTGTTCCTGCGGGAAATTGCCAAACGCCTGATTGAGGGATTAAAAGAGGAAATCCCGGATTTGCAGAAACGCATCGATCATATTTTTCATAAGCAGCTGTATGGCATCGCAATCACAGAGCTGACCAGCCTTCTCTCCCGAAGAAGTGTGTATTGTTCCAAGTATCCCAACAGCAAGTATTCCATCACGCTTTTTGAGGACACCAGCGGCAACATCCGATACAAGCGGATACCGCATCGCTGGAAGAACGGCAAATGCCTGTTCTGTGGCGCGTCTGAAAGTGAATACGAGCGAGGGGATGAGCTGGAAACCCATGCCTATGAGTGGATACATACGATCAAACCGGAGGAGATATTTAAGATGAAATTTGATGTGATAATCGGCAATCCGCCGTATCAGATGAACGATGGAGGTGGAGATGGAAATAGTGCAACTCCTATCTATCACAATTTTATAAAACAAGCAAAAAAACTGAATCCACGATATATGGCAATGATTATACCAGCCCGATGGTATTCTGGTGGAAAAGGACTTGATGAATTCCGTAACGAGATGTTACATGACGATAGAATGTCAGTTCTTCATGATTTTCCAGAAACATCAGACTGTTTCCCTGGATTGAATATCCGTGGTGGGGTCTGTTATTTTTTGTGGGATAGAGCACATCACGGTAATTGCTTAATTTACAATCATAAACAGGAACAAATTTCATGTGATAAAAGACCTTTGCTTGAGAAAAATACAGATACTTTTATTCGATATAATGCAGCAATTTCCATTCTTCGCAAAGTGCGAGCGTTGAATGAAGAAACAATGGATAATCGAGTAAGTTCGAGATTGCCTTTTGGAATTCCATCAAATTTTGCGGAGTTTTCTTTAGCTCGTAATAACAAAAATTCTATCGTTTTATATAGGAGTGAACGAGGAAACAGTAAAGCTGCCAGTAAGAGAGTATTCATCTCTCCACAATATATAACAAAGAATTATAACTGGAAAGACGAGATGAAAGTGCTGGTATCTAAAGCAAGTCCGGGCGGAGATGATTACCCTCATTCTATCATAACAACCCCGATTTTAGCTGAATGTAATTCAGTATGTACTGAAACATACCTTATCGTGGACTTTGTACGTAATGAACAGCAAGGACAAAATTTGATTTCCTATATGAGCACACGCTTTTTCAGATTTATGATGGCACTCATAAAGAACACACAAAACATTTCTAAAGGTGTATTTGCTTTTGTTCCTGTGCAAGATTTCTCCAAATCGTGGACAGACAAAGAACTGTATGCAAAGTACGGTTTGACAGACGATGAAATTGCTTTCATTGAATCTATGATAAAGCCCATGGAGTTAGGTGGTGATGGCAATGGCAACTGATTTCTTCCCTCAACGCCCCCATGCCCACCCGATGATTTATGCCTACGAGGACACCAATCCGCAGTATCAAGGGCTTTTGAAGGTAGGCTATACCGCCATTGATGTGGACAAGCGTGTTGCTCAGCAGTACCCCACCAAACGACCGGACGGCAGTGTCCCCTATCGCATTGTCTATCGGGAAAGCGCCATGTATCCGGACGGCTCCTCGTTCACGGACCATGATGTTCACCGTGCTTTGAAACGCAAGCAGATTGCCGGCATGGGCGGTGAATGGTTTCGCTGCACGGTCAATGATGTGCGGGCGGCGGTGCTGGCCGTTAAAAACCATACTGCCAATGTGGAGAACCGGGTCAACAGCTTCTCCATGCGTCCGGAACAGCAGGAAGCCGTGGACAAAACCGCCGCTTATTTTCAGAGTGCTTATGAGGAGGACTCTACACGCTATCCCAAGTTTTTGTGGAACTGCAAAATGCGCTTCGGCAAAACCTTTGCGTCCTATCAGCTGGCAAAGAAAATGGGATTCAAGCGGATTCTGATTCTGACCTTCAAGCCGGCTGTCGTCAGCGCATGGCAAGAGGACTTGAACAGTCACATTGATTTTGAAGGCTGGCAGTTTATCAGCCGCAACACAGAACTAACCTATGAAACGGCGGACAAGCCCCGCCCCATCGTCTGCTTTGGCTCTTTTCAGGACTATCTGGGAGTGAATAAAGAAACCGGCGGCATCAAGGCAAAAAACGAGTGGGTACATTCCACCAACTGGGATTTAGTTATCTTTGATGAGTACCATTTCGGAGCATGGAAAGAAAACGCCAAAAAGCTGTTTGAGCAGGAGGACGAGGACAGCTACGACAGTGAGGATATGGATAAGTATGACCGTGGCAACGCCTACGATGAAACGTTCCTCCCCATCACCGCCATGTACTATCTGTATTTGTCCGGTACGCCGTTTCGGGCGCTGAATTCCGGTGAGTTTATCGAGGATCAGATTTACAACTGGACATACTCGGATGAACAGCGGGCAAAGGAAAATTGGGAAGGTGACAATAATCCTTATGCCGCACTGCCCCGCATGGTGATGATGACTTACCGCATCCCGGACAGTATCCGTCAGATCGCTATGCAGGGAGAGTTCAACGAGTTTGACCTGAATGTGTTTTTCTCTGCCAAAGGCAAAGGGACGGACGCTTGCTTTGTCTATGAAAATGAGGTGCAGAAGTGGCTGGATCTCATTCGGGGTGCTTATCTGGAAACCAGTGTGGATGATTTGAAACTGGGTGCTAAGAAACCCGCCATGCCGTATGCCGATGTACGTCTGCTGAATGTCTTGCAGCATACGCTTTGGTTTCTCCCCAATGTAGCTTCCTGCTGTGCGATGAAAAATCTGCTGATGCAGAAACAGAATACGTTCTATCATGATTACACCATCAATGTCTGTGCAGGGCCGAGTGCCGGAATCGGTGCAGCGGCTCTGGAGCCGGTGCAAAAATCCATGCGTGACCCATTGGAAAGCAAGACCATCACCCTCTCCTGTGGTAAGCTGACAACGGGCGTTACAGTCAAGCCATGGACAGGCATTTTTATGCTGCGCAATCTGTCCAGCCCGGAAACCTATTTTCAGGCGGCGTTTCGTGTACAAAGCCCGTGGGAAATCACAACGGACGGCGGCAAAAAAGAAATCGTCAAAAAGGAATGCTATGTGTTTGACTTTGCTCTTGACCGGGCGCTCAAGCAGATTTCCGATTACAGCTGCCGTCTGAACATTGACGAAGGCAACCCGGAAAAGAAGGTGGCGGAGTTTATCAATTTTCTGCCGGTCATTGCCTATGATGGCAGCACCATGCGGCAGATTGATGCAGGTGAGGTTCTGGACATTGCTATGGCAGGTACATCTGCCACCTTGCTTGCCAAACGCTGGGAAAGTGCGCTGCTTGTCAACGTGGACAACGATACCCTTTCTCGTTTGATGGCAAATCCGGCAGCGATGGATGCTCTGATGAAAATTGAGGGCTTCCGTAGTCTGAACGAGGATATAAAGACTATTATCAACAAGTCCGAAGCTGTGAAAAAGGCAAAGAAAGAGGGCACAGAAAAACTCACGCCGAAAGAGAAAAAGGAGCTGAGCGAGGAAGAAAAAGAGTATAAATCCAAACGCAAACAGATTCAGGAGAAACTGATTAAGTTCGCCACCCGTATTCCGGTTTTCATGTATCTAACCGATTACCGGGAACGCTGCCTGAAAGATGTTATCACACAGCTGGAGCCGGGGCTTTTCAAGAAAGTAACGGGTCTGGATGTCAAAGATTTCGAGTTGCTGGTATCTCTCGGTGTGTTCAATGATTCGCTGATGAACGATGCTGTTTATAAGTTCAAGAGATACGAGGATGCCAGCTTGAGTTATACCGGCATAGACCGGCACGAAGGCGAAAATCGTGGCGGTTGGGATACGGTTATCTCGGATGCTGACTATAACAGTATGTTTGCTCTGCAACAGGCTTCGATGGAAGCGCCGATTCCTTCGGCGGATGATTTGCAGGGAAAGCCGTTTCTGGATTTTGCGGAAGCTGTCAGGGATACGGATCAGCCCAAAAAGGAAAAGCAGGTTGCAGAAAAACCGGCTGTGTATGGGCGGCATTTGGAAAAGCCGCGCTGCACCCCGCCAGTGCCAAAACCGGCAGAACCTGCACCACACACGCAGGTGGATTTGTCCCGTGTTGTGGTTGGCGGTCAGCTTCGACATAAAGCATTCGGCATGGGGACGGTCAAAGAAATTCAAGGCGGCTTGATGATTGTACGGTTTGGAGAAACGGAGAAAAAGTTTCAGTTCCCTGGTGCATTGCTGCAAGGCTTCCTGAGCCTGCCGGAATGATGCAACCATAAAACCACGCTATAAAAATGAATGCAAAGAACCGATGTGTTTTTCGTAAAAGAGAGATGCATCGGTTTTTCTTTTTGAAGAAAGCGACTAAGGAGACTTCTTCTTTCTCTGTGCATGAAATTTTTGCACCATCGTTCGTCGCATGATACAATAGAATGTGAATTTTTAGGATAATTTTCAAGGAGCGAGTGATGACGGATTTCCTACCTCATGTTTATGGACAGGAAAAAGTGAAGAAGGAATGGAAGCGGCTTCTTGAGGAGAGGCGGCTTCCGCATACGATGATCCTGTATGGCGATGAGGGTCTTGGAAAGACGACAGCTGCTTTTGACCTTGCAGGCGTACTGACGGGGAAGTCGGAAAAGCTCTGGGAGGAGATTCGTCTCTGGCAACGGGAGTCTTCCGGCAAGGAGCCGGTCGTGACCTTTGCGGATCATCAGGTCTGGTATCTTCGTCCGATGGGGATGGAGCTCAAGATCGAGCAGTTCCGCCTGTTTTTGGACGCGATGGCAACATTCGATGAGACGGTGCATGTGTGCATCATCGATGAAGCGCAGACGATGATGGATCCGGTGGCAAATTCGCTCCTGAAGACCTTGGAGGAGCCGGAGGGAAATGTCCATTTCATTCTCATCACGCATGATCTTCATGCGCTGCTTCCGACCATCATTTCCCGTGGTGAGCGGTTTGCCTTCCTGCCTCTTTCGGAGGGAGACTATCTCTCGCTCATGGCGTCGGATCCGAAGAAGTATCACTTCCCGAAGGGAATGGATGCGAAGGTGCTCTTCCAGCTTTCGGAAGGAAATCCGGGGATCACGCTGGAAGTCTGTGATGAAAAGGGAGAGGCAGAGCCGCAGTCAGCGATGGATTTCTGGAATATCCTGACGCATGATGCGATGCCTTTTGCGACACTCTCCGCTATGGAGCTGGGGGAGAGGAAGGATTTCCTGCGGCGGCTTCGCTGGATCCGCCTGGTGGGGCGCGATATCATGGTGATCGCAGAGACAGGGGATGCTTCTCTTTCCCGCTGCGGGTCGGTCGCGGGACGCGAGGCTTCTCTCGCTTCTTTCTGGGACCGCGGCCGGGGCGAGGAAGCGATGGGCGTGCTGCAAACGGCAGAAACGGCGGTTTCCCGATATATCAATAGTAAAAATGTATGGGATTATATTCTCATCAGTTTGGAACATATACAGAAAGGCAGCCAGAAATGGAGCAGATCGTAGGTGTCCGGTTCAAACCGGCAGGGAAAATATATTATTTCGATGGCAATGACCTAGAGCTTCACTTGGATGACGGGGTCATCGTGGAGACGTCGCGCGGGCTGGAGTATGGCTATGTAGTGACGATGCCGACTGAGGCGGAGAAGGATGAGGAGAATCCGATGAAGCCGGTCATCCGCAGGGCGACGATCAAGGATATGGCGCAGCTGGAGCGAAATAAGGCGAGGGAGAAATCGGCTTTCGATATCTGTCTACAGAAAATCGAGAAGTTCAAGGTGCCGATGAAGCTCTTGCGGGCAGAGTATACATTTGATAGAAATAAGATCGTTTTCTTCTTCACCTCAGATGGGCGTGTCGATTTCAGGGAACTGGTGAAGGAGCTGGCTGCGGTCTTCCATACGCGCATCGAGCTTCGTCAGGTGGGCGTGCGTGATGAGGCGAAGCAGGTCTCGGGGATCGGCTCGTGCGGACGGCCGCTGTGCTGCGCGACGTTTCTCGGAGATTTCGCTCCGGTGTCGATCAAGATGGCAAAGAATCAGGGATTGTCGCTGAATCCGACGAAGATTTCCGGTGTCTGCGGGCGTCTTATGTGCTGTCTGCGCTATGAAAATGACCAGTACACGGGGGATAACAGCCGCAGGAAGAAGTGCTGCGCGATGCAGCAAAAGGGAAAACAGTTCCGCGTCGGCATGAAGGTCATCACGGATGAAGGCATGGGACAGGTGCTGTATGTGAATTCACAGAAGCATACGGTCAAGGTGCAGCTTGATGGACAGAAGACGAAGACGCTTTCCTGGGATGTGGTAGAGCAGGTGGAAAATGACTGAGTGGACACTGAAGGATGGCGAGCGGCTCGATGATCTGGTACGGGATGGCATGCGTCTCATCCAGCGTCCGGATCAGTTCTGCTTCTCGGTGGACTCCGTACTGCTCGCGCACTACGTGAAGCCGAAGGCGAAGGATCGGATCGCAGACCTCGGGACGGGGACAGGCGTCATCTCTCTCCTCGTCTCGGCTTTGGGCGGAAGGGATATCACGGCCTTTGAGGTGAATCCCGTCATGGCAGATCTCGCGCGCCGCAATATAGCGGGGAATGGGAAAGAGGATCGGATCCATGTGGTCGAGTGTGATTACCGGAAGGTGAATGAAAGGTTTCCTTCCGGCTCTTTTTCGTTGGTGCTGGCAAATCCACCCTATCGCGAAATGGGGACGGGGAAGATGAGTATGCTAGAGGGGGTCGCTAGTGCGAGCTATGAGATGAATGCATCGCTCACAGACGTTTTCAAGACAGCGCAGTATCTTTTGAAATACGGCGGCCGCCTCGCGATGGTGCATCGTGCCGATCGCACGGCTGATCTCATAGCCATCGGACGGTCGTATCGCATGGAGCCGAAGCGAATGCGTTTCATTTATGCCAGAAAAGGCCATACCGCGGTGCGAGTCCTCATCGAGTGGAAGTATGGAGGGAATCCGGAGCTTACGGTAGAGCCGCCGCTCCTCCTGCATAACCGAGACGGATCGTATACGGATGAAGTGCTGAAGATATATGGGAAATGAATGAGGGCTAAGTTTGAAAGCAGAAAGAATGATCTGCCCTTTATGCGAATCTTCAAAGGTTAAGCGGGTTCAAAAGGTTCACAGGTTTCTCATCTTTTGCGAATAACGTATATTTTAAAACTTCGCGGCGCTTCCATATGATGATGCGCCGCACCACCCCCACTGAACCCATAGAACCCGCTCACCTCTTTCATCCGCAATCAAAGGACGTCCCGTCCCACGGGCTAACCCTGAACCTTGAACTTCTCCCATTTCTATAGAAAGGAGCCATTCCATGAGTGAAATCAATCCCGGCACCCTGTACCTGGTGCCGACACCGATCGGAAATCTGGAGGATATCACCGAAAGAGCGGTGGAGACCCTGAAACAGGCGGACATCATCGCGGCGGAGGATACCCGTCATACCCGGATCCTGCTGGATCATCTGGGCATCGCGGGTCATGTCGTATCCTACCATGAACATAATAAAAAAGAAGCAGGGCCGAAGCTCATCGAAAAGCTGCTCGATGGACAGTCGGTCGCACAGGTGAGTGATGCCGGGATGCCGGTCATCTCTGACCCCGGGGCAGATCTGGTGCGTCTGGCACTTGCAGAAGATCTCCCCATCGTGCCGCTCCCGGGGCCGAATGCCGCACTGACGGCACTTGTGGCATCGGGTCTCGATGCCAGGCAGTTTGCTTTCATTGGATTTCTGCCGAAGATCACCGCGAAGCAGAAGAAGCTTCTGATGGATATGAGCCGTGTGCCTGTGACGCTCATTTTCTACGAAGCGCCGCATCGCTTGAAGGAAACGCTGGATACGCTCATCAAGTATCTCGGAGACAGAAAGGCCGTGACGGCAAGAGAGCTCACGAAGAAATTCGAGACCTTCCGGCGGGGGACGCTGAAGGAGCTCCGCGCCGAGCTGGATGAAAATGATCCTAGAGGTGAATATGTTATCCTCGTCGAAGGCTGGAATGAGGATATGGCAGAAGGCGAAGAGGAAGAAGCTTCCTGGGAGGCAGAGGCACTGGAGCTGGCAAAGACACTTCCGCAGAAAGAAGCAGCGAGAAAGATCGCGGCAAAGTTCCATATGGGACGGCGAGACGTGTATCAGTACTTGCTCAAAAATGGGGACTAGTGACTGGTGACTGGTGACTGGTAGCTGGTGGCTAGGGATTAGGAATTAGGAACAAGTGGTGATTGAAGTAGCGCAATTAGCATGCTGACCGTTCTGCAAGGAAGACCCTCGGCTGCGCTTCCGATGACTACGGCGCGAAGCGCTATCAAAATTCTGCGGCGCGTCCTCATTTTATGCGCCGCACCACCATTTCGCATTTCTCATTTCTAATTTCTCATTCAAACGAGGCTTTCAAACGTAATCAAAGGGCGGCACGCCCCACTGGCTAACCCTGAACCTGATCCCCTTCTCACATCATATCCGGCGGCGGTTCCTGATTGGTGAGCTCATAGAAGAGCGTGAACTGGCCGGCGAAGAGGAGCTTCACCGTATCGACGGGGCCGTTACGGTTCTTGGCGAGGATGATCTCCGTCTCATTCTTCTGCGGATTGTCATCCTCCATGTCGCGGTCGTAGTATGCGGGACGGAAGAGGAAGGACACCATGTCCGCATCCTGCTCCAGAGAACCGGATTCTCGCAGGTCGGAAAGGAGCGGGCGGTGGTCCTGACGGGCCTCGACGCTTCGAGACAGCTGCGAAAGAGCGATGACCGGGACATTCAGCTCACGCGCCAGACTCTTCAGCGATCGGGAGATCTCGGAGATCTCCTGCTGGCGGTTATCTCCGTTTCGGAGCGTATTCTTCGCCTGCATGAGCTGAAGATAGTCGATCATGATGATGTCGAGCCCCTGCTCCGCCTTGAGGCGGCGGCACTTGGAGCGGATCTCCGAGACGGAGACGCCCGGCGTATCATCGATGAAGAGCGGCGCATCCATGAGGACGCTAGCCGCAGAGGCGAGCTGGTCCCACTCCTTCTGCGTGGAGATCCGCCCGGTGCGAAGCTTCGCGCTGTCGACGAGCGCGGTCGAGCAGAGCAGTCTTTGCACGAGCTGCTCGCGTGACATTTCCAGCGAGAAAAAGGCGACGTGCTTGTGCGCCGAGGAAATGCTCATGTTCTTCGCGATATTCAGCACAAAAGCCGTCTTACCCATGGATGGGCGCGCCGCCACGATGATGAAGTCGCCCTTCTGGAAGCCGCTCGTCAGCGCATCAAGGGAAGGAAATCCGCTCGGAAGCCCTGTGATGGACTCCTTGTTCTTGAATTTCCGCGTGATCTCCTGCAGCTCATTCTGCACCGCCTCGCCGATCGAGGTGAAATCCGAGCGGCGATCATCCCGCGTCACGGCAAGGATCGTTTTCTCCGCATTGTCCGTGATATCCTCGACATCATCACGCTCCGAGTACGCCTCATCCGTGATGACGCCGGCTGCATCGATCAGCCGCCGGAGCTTCGCCTTATTTGCGACGATGTCAGCGTGGCGGTCCACCATCTTCGTGGTGGCCACATTCGCCGGCAGATCATTGACATAGAGGACGCCCCCCACATCATCCAGACGCCCCATGCGCTTCAGCTCTTCCGTCACCGTCAGGATATCCGCCGGCTCGCCCTTGTGCGCCAGATTCAGGATCGCCTGAAATACGATCGCATTCGCTTCGCGGTAGAAATCCGCGGCCGTCAGCTTGTCCTCGGCCGTCATGATCGCGTCCTTGTCGAGCAGCATCGCCCCCAGGACGGACTTTTCCGCGTCTATATTCTGCGGCGGAATGCGCGTCACGATCATCGTATCCGTGTCCGGCTTCTTCCCCCAGCCCTCTTTCTTCCAATTTCCCTTCGACTTGCTCTCGTTCTCTGCCATGGTGTTCTCCTTTGCATCAATATTGGCTTTATTATACGGTTTCCCTAGTGAAGGAACAAGCGAACAAGTGTGAGTGGTGACTCATGACTAGTGACTAGTAGCCAGAGATTAGGGATTAGAAATCTCAAGTGACTAGTGACTGGGATCCCCCGTAACGTCATCCCGAGCGTAGCCGAGGGATCTCTACTGCACTGCGATAATCAGCACGTATGCACTGAGAAAAACCGATGGTCAGGTGCTGCCTCACATGTAGCAATGAGCGTTCTGCAAGGAGGATCTCTCGACTATGCTCGAGATGACGACAGCGCGAAGCGCTATCAAAATTCTGCGGCGCTTCATTATTTTTGCGCCGTACCACCATTTCGCATTTCTCATTTCGAATTTCTCATTCAAGCGAAGCTTTCATTCACAATTAAGTGGCAGCACGCCCCACGAGCTAACCCCTTTTACTCATTTGATCCTCGTCACCCTGACACGCCCCGTGTACATAGCGACTGCGATCTCCTTCTCATGCTTTCCATCCTTCGTCCGGAGCCGCATGGTATACTTCCCATTTCCTTCCGAGCCCGCAAAGCCATCCTTGCGGAAGACGACATAGAGCCTTCCCCCTGCACGGATATTGGCAGACAGCGTCCCCCGCGGCTGAATGAACTTCACCCCACGCTTCGTCAGGTACGATACGCGCCCCGCCTCCTCGTCGCAGTAGAAGGTGACCGACATCGCCGCCATGGTTATATCCTCATGACCGCTTTTCACCATCATCTGTGCCTCGCGGATCGCCGAAGCCACCTCCTCCGATGCAAGATCGAGCTCCCTCTCCTCCTGCCAGTCCCAGATCATCGGCACCGCTGCGAGAGAGGCGAGCGCAAAGAGGAAAAGGACGAGCAGCAGCTCAGAGAGAAGAAAGCCCGAGCGATGCGAGAAGGAAAGCCATTCCCACCGTTTCCTGCACCCCATACGCCAAAGCACCTCCGATCGCCAGGAAGGGCACGAAGCGAATCTCCGTCCTTCGCCCCAGCCGTCCCCGCAGAAGCAAAAACGCACACCATAAAAGGGCCGCCAGCGATGTCAGCCATAGAGAAAGAAGGCCATACATCGGCAGCAGCCAAAGCGAAGAGGCCGCGGCCAGAAACACATCCGCAAGCCCCAGAGATCGCCTAGAGATCAGATACAGCAGTCCATAGAGCGCCCCCATCCCCGCGCCCGTCAAAAGACAGAGTAGAAACACCCCCCGAGAGAGCATCAGTAAAGCGCCGCACACCGAAAGAACGAGCGGCCAGCCATCCGACACATACCCCGTCCGTGCATCCTCCAGCGCCGGAAATAGCAGGAAAAGCAGATAGAACCAGCGCGCCCACGAGCCTCCCAGCGTAAGTATCACGCCAAAGGCAAGTCCCAGCATCGCCACGACGCCCCATCCCCGCCGCCCCGCAAAGATCACGCCACTCGTCAGAAGGTCGAACATTCGCATAGGGAGCTCCTTTCGATATTTAGTGACTTGTGACTAGTAGCTAGGGATTAGGAGACTAGAGGACCAAGAGACTAGGAGACATCGGACTCTCTCGTGTCGTCATTTCGAGCGCAAGCGAGAAATCTTTGTCATTCGCGGCCCAGCGGTCGATGTTTGGAAAGCTCGAAACGGGAAACCTGCTCTCCGCATACCTTCGGGCATCGCCCCGTTTCGTCATCCTGAGCGGCGAGAAGCGTCGTATGTGAGATAACGAATGCCAGAACAGCTGCGACCTCTTCATCGATCTCGGCGAAGCCGCACCACCATTTCGCATTTCTCATTTCTAATTTCTCATTCAAGCGAAACTTTCAAATGAAATCAAAGGGCGAGCCGCTCCACGGGATAACCCTGAGCCCTCATTTCACTCATACCCTCTCTTCTTCCTGTAATTCAGCGCCATATCTGCCACGCCGAGATACACCGTGAAGAGCTGCAGGAGAGGGATCCAGATCGAAATGATGACAATGAGCAGACGCAGCCGCTTCACCACCGGATAGATATGCGGCAGCCACCAAAGCGTCGCGATCCCCTGGATCCACAGCACGAAGTAGCACACCGCGCCCACATTGTACGCAAGATCCTTCACCTGCTCGGTGAGCGGCATGTACTGCGTCCCTACAGACAGAAGAAGGAGCAGCAATACCCAGCGCGGGAAATGCCAGCGCTCCAGCGGAGGAAACTGCGGAAAATCCGTCAGCCCCAGACGGCGGAAAACCACCTTCTCGATCTGCATCACCGCCCAGGCGAGCACCATCGGCGCCATCACCATCGCCGCCGGGATCATCTTTCGGATCGTTTTGATCATTTCCTCCGTCTGCTGATTCACCTGATCCAGCTGATCCCCGGACGCCATGAGCCCCGACATTTCCTTTGCCATCCCCTGCATCTGATCCAGCGTACTTCCATACACCTGATCCCAGGGCATCCCCATCATGACCACCGTACCCAGAAGATTCAAAAGCATCGCGAAAAACATCACGACCACGATCGTCCCAAAGGTGCGGAGCGCCGAGCAGTGCTTCTGATAGCAGTACGCCATCGCGATCCCTGCGAAGCCGAACATCACCACCAGAAAGAACGCCGTCGTGATCCCGAAGAACGCCGAGTCCAGGATCATGATCCCCGACGTCGCGATCACCGCCCACTTCACACCCTCGCGGATCCCCATGTACGCGATCGGCAGCGGCAGCGAAAGCAGCGCCAAAAGAGAGATCCCCGGCACATAGAAGCCCACCATAGAAAGCACCACAGCGAGTGCCGTACACATCCCTGCCAGGACGACCGCATTCGTGTCGCCCGCTTTGAACTGATTCATAACTACTCCTTCCAGAAATATAAATGTATATCGCCTTTTTATACCCATATTCTATCATACTTAAAGAAAGAATAGGAAAAGGGTTAAAGGTTCAGGGTTCAGGGTTAGCTCACAGGGCGTACTGCCCATTGATTGAGCAAAAGAGGTTCAACGGGGTGGTGCGGCGCATTTCGTCATCCTGAGCGAATGCTATCCTCGCATCGTCAGCCTTCCCCTCTAGGGGAAGGTGCCCCGAAGGGGCGGATAGGGCACAGGCGGTATGAAAAACAGATGAGGAAAGTGGAGCGGTGGCGGCACATATGGGAAAACCGTGAGTCCCTCACCGCGAATGACAAAGATTTCTCGCTTCGCTCAAAATGACGATACAGGAGTCTCCTAGTCTCTTAGTCTCCTAGCTCCTAGCCACACATTTTGCACCCGTAAAACCTGTTCCCCCTCAACCCGAGCCCGCTCCCCCTTCGTATTTTCTCCCACCACATTTCCCAATTTCCTTCCCCCATGTGATATAATAGGAAAAGCGACTATGAACGGCTTTTATTTTTGACATACAATGCAAAAATATTTTTTAGAGCCGGCGACTGCCGGCTCCGACAACTGAATAGGAGGTTCTATCCATTTTGGCAAAAGCAAGATTACAAATCATTCCATTAGGAGGCCTTGGAGAAATCGGGAAGAACATGACTGTATTCCGTTACGGCGACGAAATTATCGTAATCGATGCAGGCATGGCATTCCCAGAAGAAGACATGCTCGGGATCGACATCGTCATCCCGGACTTTTCCTACCTCATCGAACACAAAGACGAGATCAAAGCCATCCTCATCACCCACGGACACGAAGATCACATCGGGTCCCTTTCCTACCTGCTTCGCGAAGTGAACGCCCCGGTCTACGCCACACGCCTCACCTGCGGCCTCATCGAAGGCAAACTCAAAGAAGCACACATCACAAACTACGACCTGCACACCGTCAAACCCGGTGACGAATTCAAAACAGGCCTTTTCAAATTCGGCTTCTTCCACGTCTGCCACTCCATACCGGACTCCTGCGGCATCTACCTGCGCACCCCGGTCGGCACCATCGTCCATACCGGCGACTTCAAATTCGACCACTCTCCGGTCGACGGTGAACTCACCGACATGTACAAGCTCGCCGAGCTCGGCCACAGAGGCGTCCTCTGCCTTCTCGCCGACTCCACGAACGCACAGAACCCCGGCTACACCCCTTCCGAAGCCATCGTATCCAAGTCCCTCATGAGCGCTTACGCCGATGCCAAAGGCCGCATCATCCTTGCCACCTTCGCATCGAACGTCTCCCGCATCCAGATGGCCGTCGACGCAGCAGTCGCTAACAAAAGAAAAGTCTGCGTCTTCGGCCGCTCCATGGTGAACGTCGTCGGCATCGCCCAAGAGCTCGGCTACCTCAAAGCCCCGGAAGGCACCTTCATCGAGCCGGAAGAGCTTGGTCACTACAGAGACGACCGCCTCTGCATCCTGACCACCGGCAGCCAAGGCGAACCGATGGCCGGCCTCTCCCGCATGGCCGACGGCTCCCACCGCCAGGTCCAGATCCACGCAGGCGACACCGTCATCATCTCCGCCTCCCCGATCCCGGGCAATGAGACCAGCGTCGGCCGCACCATCGACAGCCTGATGCGCCTCGGCGCCCACGTCGTCACCAGCACCACCACCCGCGTCCACGTATCCGGCCACGGCTCCCAGGAAGACCTGAAGACCATGCTCTCCCTCGTCAAGCCGAAATACTTCATCCCCGTCCACGGCGAACACCGCATGCTCGTCAGCCACGCAGAACTCGCAGAAAGCCTCGGCGTCGAAAAGAAAAACATCCTGATCGGCGAAAACGGCACCCTCTTCGAATTCACCAGCCGCGGCGGCAAGATCAATCCGCAGCGTGTCCAGGCCGGCCCCGTCTTCGTCGACGGCCTCGGCGTAGGCGACGTAGGAAACATCGTCATCCGCGACCGCCAGCAGCTCGCCCAGGACGGCGTCGTCATCGTCGTCATCGCCCTCGAAAAGGGCAGCAACCAAGTCTTAGCCGGCCCCGACATCGTCTCCCGCGGCTTCGTCTACGTGAGAGACAGTGAAGCCCTCCTGACCGAAGCCAGAGAACGCATCGAGTCCGTCCTTGACCGCTGCGAAGCCGGCAACGTCTCCGAATGGAACGCCATCAAGACCCAGGTGAGAGACGCCCTCGGCAAATACTTCTTCGACCGCACCAAGCGCCGCCCGATGATTTTGACCATCATCCAGGAAGTGAAATAAATGGCAATAAAAAATCCTTCAGCTCTATGCTGAAGGATTTTTTATTGACTTACCCGCCAAAGGGCATGGGCCTACCCTGTACATGGCCTTCATGTATCCAACGATACGCCTTTGACCACCTTGATATCCTTAATGCCATAATAGTGACAAAGTCCCCCCTTTGTCACAGCATTATCAAAATCGACAAAAAAAACATGGCGCAGCGCTCTATTTTTCATTTCGATCGGTGGAAGCTCCACCACCTCCATAGAGCCCGCTTTTCTCTCAATATACTGAATTCGCTCAGCCTGCGCCTGTGTCATCGCCAGAGATACCATGACCGCCGAAGCCGCCAAAAATCCCCCCAGCACGACACCTCCCGTTTTCAATATGCGGCCAGTCGTACCGGCAAATGCACTCTTCATTTCCGGCATATGCAAAATGGCCAGTGTTCCTACAAGAATAAAGCACACCGAGCTGAAAGTGGCACGCGCAGGAAAAGTAGGTGCTGCGATCATGACAAAATTATTAAAAGCAGCCAGCAAAAAGCAAGCTGCGGCAAACCGCACTGCCGGATACGCCATACATACATCTTTGGCCTTTACGCTCTTCAATACTCGCCCGGGAATCCCCATCGACTGTTTTGCCAAGCAGAAGACCAGGCACACTCCGCCAAGATATACCACCATTTCTTCCAAGCCAGACATCGTATGTGCAAACTGCGCCACCGTCTTTGCACGTGTCACATGAAGCGGTGTCAGTACATGAGCGATCAGGAATTCCGTCAAGGAAGAAGCCAGCCATCCACCCGAAAAATAAGAAATAAGCATCAGTGCGATCAGCCCCAAAATAACGATCTGACCTACACTGATATGTGCGGAGGTCCTCTCGAACGACTCTCCTTTTTCTTCCGAAAGCTGCAGCTTCAATGCCGTCCATACCAGATAAAGCAACAGGAGTACCGGCAGTATATAAAGGATCATTTCTCCGTTACCGGCGAACTGATTTCCGATATGGATCAGGATACCCTTACCGGACCCCTGTTCCCCATAACGCACATAGTTTCCGGGAGCTGCTAATATTCCTACAACCCCCAAGAACGAGGCAACCATACCGATCGGCATCCAAGCCTTTAACATCTTTTTCTTCCAGCAATACGCTGTGATCAAAAAAGTCAGCGTGACCACCGTCACCGCCAGATTTTCCACTGACCATCCGGCCAAAATGCCCATAAAAAACATAACGGCAGCGATACCACGCTTCCAATGAAGCTGTCCTGCCAAATACAAATTATATGGCAGTAAAAACGCAGCAACGCAAAGCCCTGACCACAAATAAACCGTGGACCCACTCTTCCACACAGCCACTTCTCCAAAATGAGGCAAAACCAGCCACAGCAAAAATGCAGTCAGTCCCAAAAGCCCTGAGGATCGGCCGATGGACACCCTTCGTATCGCATGAAAATACAAAAGTACAGTAAACGCTGTAAAAACAAACGCATTCGCTATATCGAACCAGATCTTTCCCAACCATAAGAACAGATCCAGACCAAATACCGTCACCATGCGTCCGCCATGAGTCAGATAATGATTCCACATAGACTGCAGCACATCAGAGAGTGAATTGACATGCTGCATCGTCCCCCACACCAAAGAATAATCATAGTCATCTCGATGGATCGGCATGAGAACATTCAACAATAACATAAACAAAAACACTGCCGCCAAAATCGCCCATGAGCGCATCTCATTTTTCTTTTCCATAGTATGTTCCTTACCACCCAAATCTTGCCGGAAAACAGACCCTATTCTTTTGATCCGTCTTCCCGATCATATGTATCCGAATCTCTTTGTGTGACCCGTTCTTCCAATGATACAGCCCCCCTGTAGATCATCTTGTGACCATTCATCTCATCGATCAGATATGAAGGCCGATTTTTGCTTTCATTAAAAACGCGCCCCAGATACTCGCCTATGATCCCCAATGCCAGAAGCTGTACGCCACCCAAGAAGAGCATGACCGTGATCAGCGTAGGGTATCCGGCCACCGGATCCCCATAGATCAATGCATTCGCCAAGACATAGATCATATACAAAATAGCCAATATAGAAACCACCACGCCCATCATAGATGCCAGACGAAGCGGCGCCGTAGTAAAAGAAGTGATCCCTTCCAGCGCCAGATTCATGAGAGACCAGTAATTCCATGTAGTTTTCCCCGCTGCGCGCGGCTCCACATGAAAAGGGATCTCTTTCTTCTTGAAGCCTACCCAGGTAAAAAGCCCCTTGGTATAACGCTCCCTCTCTCGCATCAGACGAAGCGCCGCCACACAGCGCATATCCAGCAACCGGAAATCCCCCACATTACGCTGAATCTCCGTCCGACTCGATTTCTGCAAAAGATAATAAAAGAGATTCGTCAGCTTCCCCTTGACATATCCCTCATCCTTCCGATCCGTTCGCTTGGCGCAAACATCCTCATAACCCTCTCGCCAATACCTCAACATTTCAGGAATTAACTCCGGCGGGTGCTGCAGATCAGCATCCATGATAATGACAGCATCCCCATCTGCATAATCCAGCCCTGCCAGCATAGCCGACTCTTTTCCAAAATTTCTGGAAAAACTGATATAGGATACCTTCGGATCCTCTTCTGCCATTTGCTGAATCATCGACAGCGTGCTATCCCGACTGCCATCATTGATAAAAAGAAGCCGAAATGAGCAATCCTCTATAGAGGAAAGCACCTCGTTCACTCTTTGATGGAATTGTCTGAGTACCTCCTCTTCATTAAAGCAAGGTACTACGATTATGATCTGATTCATATATACCTCTTGGGACTTCGTAACATATTACATCCGCTCATTACCATCCACAAACCAGTAGACAGTTTTAGAGAATCGGTTAGCATACCTGATATCTTCTACCGTCAAAATATCTTTGGGCGTATTGATGAACAGAACTATATCTGGCTGAAAATTTTCCAATAACTGATAAAACCTATCATGTACAGATTGTAAATATTTTCGCCTACCCGAATGGAGCCCCAATTCATCGAACTTTTTTCTGTAATACGGGCATACTTGTCTGTAAGCATCTGAATACATAAGCTCTACTTCGCAGCCTAAAGACTCCAGACTCTTCTGAATATGTAGAATTTTCTCATTTACAGAAAAAAATGCTCAGTAATACTTTCATTTGAATCTCTCCAATAAATTCTCCCAAGTATCCCAGATCTTTTCCGGTGCATACGCTTTCATAGCAATGTGCGCCTGCTTGCCCATAGCAACGCGCAGATCTCTATCCGACATAAGTTTACGCAACTTATCACGGAAATCATCTACACCATCTTCGCAAAGATATCCATCCACACCATCTGTGATCAATTCATTCACGCCACTGCAATTCTTATATCCAATCGCCGGAAGTCCCATACTCATGCCTTCAGCCAACGACATACCGAATCCTTCATAGGCACTCGGAAACGCAAAAACATCCCCTGCTTTCAGAACAGACTCCACATCATCCGTCGTTCCTTTTAGAAAGACTTGATTTGCCAGCTTATTCTTCGAGATCATCATCTGCAACTCTTTATAGTATGCTTTCCCATCGACTCCCCCCCAGAGCTCGACTGTCCAATTCGGAAAATCTTTTGCCAATCCGGCAAACGCCTCGATCAATAAATGCGGCCTTTTATGGCCTTTCGCCAGTTTTCCGGTAAAAACGATCTTGTAGGTATCCTTTTCTACAGATAAATCTGCTTGCTCTTCATATTGAGGAATCGCATTCCCGATAACCACTGTCTTTACCTTTGGCAAATGCTCTTTTATCGGCCGTTCAAAGGAAGGCACCAGCACTTGGACTACTGCGCTCTTTTCCAATGCGGGGAGCTCTTCTTTCGGGCACGTCTGGAAATAATCTGCTGTATCCCCATGGCTCATTGTGATAACAGGAATTTCAGTCTTTAAATCGCAAAGCAGTAATTTACTTGCCGCTGACTGAAAAGAAACAATCATATCTGGTTTTACCGACTTTAATACATCCCCTAAATTATCCAGCAAAAAAGAGGATTCAAACTGATCATTCACACTTCTGGCTTTTTGCTTATCAAAAGTCCTGAAGAACTCTCGTTTTAATTTCAAATGCCATGGATAAGCAATGGATTTCCCCTTATAATGGCGAACATCAAAAGTAAAAATCCCCTTATCAATAGGATAAAAGAATTCTCCAGTTTGAATATCACTATAGACTAATGAAACTTGATGACCACGCCTTTTCATTTCATTGGCAAAGCTGGATGCCACCTTTTGCATACCACCGCTATAGCCAACCATCTTCGCCAAATTTACTAATAATACATTCATATTATAATCCCTCGTAATGAATTAAAATAAAAAGTCAAGTGTAGTGATTCTTATAGAGCGCTGTAATTTGATATCTGTTCATAATAGGTGCTTATGAATATCTGGCGCAGAGAATATGAAAGTTAGGGAAATACGAAATGTCTGCCGATTACTTCGCCATTGTCTTTACATGATATATCACGTTCAAATGGATTCATCAAAAGGATAATGACGCTCGAACTCACAGAAACATTTCCCAATAATGTGTGACAAAGTGGCAGATTATGAGCAGTGAGGAGGCGTTAACCTTATTATTGCTGCTCTATGAGGCAAAGTGGTTTAAGAGGGCTACACAGGACTCGATTCCGAGAAAAGCTACTTATCGGATTGAGATAATTCAAAGAATCCATAACTTTTAACATTTCCAAACTGGAAAAGTAGATCTATTCCCTTTTATTTTGTAAATCATAAAGCTTTAGATACTTAAGCATAGTATAAAAGCCATGTGCAAAGCAAAGATAAATACCGAGACCGCCATCAAGGAATCCTCTTCTTAAAACAAACATTTTAAAAAATGCCCCTACACTATGCTGAAAGATGCCTGCCATGGTCGTCCGCTTTCCTTTTTTGTAAGCATCTTCTGCCCAAATCGTCGTGTACAGGCAAAGTTTCCCTTCCCATTCATACCAATCTTTATAGGTATAGTGCGTTACATAACCAGATAAATGTTTTTCTGGCAGCTTGCACTCCGGGTGTTCGTGTACTTTGTTTACCCACACGACCGCTTTTCGCGGGAACAACCGGCGCACCTGATCGGGATAGAGTACGCCATAACTGAATATTTTGCCAAAAGCTCCGCTTTTTCTGGTAAAAGCATATTGTGCATCCATTACACCAGACACAACAATTCTTTTTACTTCCGCAATAACATTCTCATTCAGCCTTTCATCGGCATCGAGATACAGTACCCAGTCCGCATCTGTCTGCTCCAGTGCGAAGTTTCTCTGGGCAGAAAAATCATTCGTCCATGCGCGAAAAGCCACCTTTGCGCCGTGCTCTTTGGCAAGCTCTACCGTGCGATCCGTGCTGCCCGAGTCGATGACCACGACTTCGTCCGTGCATTTCTTCGCGTTTTCTACCACGGAGACGATATTGTCTTCTTCATTGCAAGTCAAAATCAAGATTGCCAGTGTTCTCATAGATTTCCTCATTTATATCAACAATAATTGAATCTCCTCTTCTGCAGATGCATCGGCTTCATTCGAGCAAAGGAGTTCATGCTCTCTATGGTAGTTCCGCTTTCCGAGCAGGATCTTCTTCCATAGTCTGCCCTTCTTCCGTCACAGGGATACCTGCCGGATACTTTCCAGAGATCACGGAAACTCTCTTCAGCTTTCCACGCCAATATGAGTGTTCGCACAAGTAACCGTTGTTCATCACCGCATACATGTGCTTTTGTCATCTCCTGCGTCACATGGAGAATGAATTTCTTCATACGGCAGGAATGGCAACAGCGGGTGACTTCGCATTTCTTACATTCGATCCCTGTACCTCACCATTCGATACGAACCTTTCAGCTTTTTATCCGGCAATATCCGGAATATGATCCGATAAAGCATGACGCCATCAAGATCCCATATAATATATATGTACTGTTCACAGCCGACTTGCTTTGGTACTTTCCGGCCAAGGACATAACATTACTTTTATTAATTAAAATTTTACTCTATACTGCCCAGAATGGCAAATAAAAAGCAAACGCCGCCTTTCTCAGGGGAATCGTCTGCTCTACTGTTCTAACAACCATGGTTCTTTTTATTTCTTATACTTGAAATATCCGCCCTGGTCGAGGAAGTCAACGTACTCTTTGACGGCCTGTTCCATATCGGTGAATCCTTCGTCGTAGCCGGCTGCGAGGAGGTTCGTGAGATCGGCTTCAGTGAAATTCTGGTATTTCCCTTTCAGAACTTCCGGGAAGTCAACGTACTCGATCTCACCTTTGCCCATGGCTTTGATGATGGCATTTGCCACTTCATTGTAGCTCTGCGCATGGCCGGGCCCGCAGTTGTAGATGCCGGAGGGGCCTTTGTGCTGCCAGAACCAGAGGTTCACTTTGACGACGTCTTTGACGTAGACGAAGTCGCGGCGCTGCTCGCCGTCGCCTACAGGTTTTCCCTGAATGTCGCCCCAGCCGCGGAAGAGGCGGGCTTTGCCGGTGGCGTTGATCTGGTTATAGAGCTGGTAGTGAATGGAGGCCATCTTGCCTTTGTGGTGTTCCTGCGGGCCGTAGACGTTGAAGTATTTGAGGCCGACGACCTGACTCTGGGCTTTCGGCATGACCTGACGGACGTAACGGTCGAAGGCGAGCTTGGAGTAAGCGTAGGGATTCAGCGCGTCTTCGCATTCGTCACCTTCGCGAAAGCCGTGTTCACCGCCGCCGTAGGTGGAAGCGGAGGAGGCGTACATCATGGGGATGCGGTGACGCAGGCAGAAGTGCAGAAGAGACTTGGAATATTCGTAGTTCGTGCGCATCATGTAGTTCACGTCGTAGACCATGGTGTCGGAGCAGGCACCTTCATGGAAAACAACGTCGACGTCAGTGCCGTCGAAGCGGTCGCTCTCGATGGCTTCGAGAAAATCGTCCTTGTGCTGGTAGTCGAGGAATTCGAGTCCACGAAGGTTTTTGTAGTTGAGGCCGTCTTTCAGATCGTCGACGATCAGGATGTCGCTGCGTCCCTGATGATTCAATGTTTTGACAATGTTGCTGCCGATGAATCCGGCACCACCTGTGACAATAATCATATGTGTGTTCCTCCTTGTATTGTGACTAGGGATTTGGGAAATTAGAGAAGAGACGTTAGGCGGTGAATACTGGAAGACGAACGGGCGAGCATGATAAATCATCTTGCCCCACGGATCTGCTCAGCTGGCATGCAATACCGAGGCATCGTCTGCCCTGCCTGCACATTTATCCCTTTCGCCTTTAACACAAAGATTCCTCCACTTCGGTCGGAATGACGATACGAGAAATCCACCATCTCATGTTTGTTTTCAAACGACTGCGAGGTTCTATTCTCCGCGGTGCTATCCTTTACTTTTCTTTTTTCAGCGCATGTAGCAGTTCTTCCTGACTGACGGCGTAGGTGCCGAGCTTGGCGACTACGACACCGGCGGCGAGGTTCGCGAGGCAGGCACTGTCCCGCGGGGCAAGACCGCCGGCGATGCCCATGGCGAAGACGGCGATGACGGTGTCACCGGCGCCGGAGACGTCGAAGACTTCCTGAGCTTTGGTGGGGATGTGCTCGATTTCTTCCTCTCTGACAAGGGAGAGACCAGCTTCGGAGCGGGTGACGATGATGCTGCCGAGGTGGAATTTCTTCATCACAGCGCGGGCTGCTTGTTCGACGAGCGCGTCTTCATTGCGGATAGGATCGGTGAGAACGGCGTTGATTTCCTTGAGGTTCGGCGTGATATAGTCCGCACCGGCGTACTTCATCCAGTTCGTCCCTTTCGGATCGACGATGACAGGCACGTGGTGCGCCTTGCAGGCAGCGATGATGGCTTGGCAGTTTTCTTTCGTACAGACGCCTTTGCCGTAGTCGGAAATAATGAGGCAGTCCAAGCCTTCTTGGAGCTTTTGCTGGATGTAATCCAGAAAACGGGCAGCATCGTCTCCGGTGATGGGCGCAGATTCTTCAAAGTCGAGCCGGAGCATCTGCTGATGCCCGCCGATGATGCGGAGTTTCGTCGTGGTCGGACGGTCGGTCTTGATGAGACCTTCGCAGGCGATGCCTCTCTTGTGAAATTTCTCCAGCAGGCTTTTGCAGTGGTAGTCATCGCCCACGAAACCAGCGATGGAAGTCTGGCAGCCGAGGCGCGCCAAGTTGTGCGCCACATTCGCCGCACCGCCGAGTGTCTCCATTTCCGAGCATACGTGGGCGATCGGCACAGGGGCTTCCGGGGAAATGCGGGTGACTTCGCTGTAGTAGTATTTGTCGAGCATGACGTCACCTGCAACGAGGATGCGGCAGCGCGCGGTATGCTCATTCACAAAATCATAAAATTCTTTCTGTTTCATAATGTCCTCTCACAGCGCGATGATGCGGCACTGGTGGTTTCCGCGCTCTCTGGGCAGTTCGCGCGCGGACTTGCCGCCGTAGCGGGCCAGTAGTTCTTCGCTGTATTTCATCACGACATCGACGGGGATGTGTTTCATGCAGGCCATATGGTCCTCGCCTTTTTTCGGGCAGTCGTGGATACCGCAGGGGTGGCAGGACTCCGGCGTCTTGATTACAATATCTTTGCCATCATAGGGGTAGAAGGTCGGCACCGGGCTCGCGCCAAACATGGTGACGATCGGTACATTCATCGCGACACCGACGTGCATCGGGCCGGAGTCGGTCGTCAGAAAGAGGCAGCAGCGGCGAAGCAGCCCCGCCAGCACGGTAAGGCTGACTTTCCCGGTGAAGACATGTACCTTCGGACTGTCTTTTTCTTTCATTTTCTCTATGCATGCCTTGACGATCGCCACATCTGTCGGACCACCCAGAAAGGCGATGTGATAGCCTTCCTGAATGAAGCGGTCAGCACACTCGGCAAAGTAGGCATCGATCCAGCGCTTCGTCATCCAGCTCGCACCGATATTGAAGGCGATGACGCGATCGTCCTCAGCAAATTCTTTCTGCCAGAGGTCGGAGGCTTTCTTTTCCTCTTCGGACGGCAGCCACATCTCGAGGCCTCTGTCATCGAGCTTCGTGCATCCAGCCGCTTCCAGCAAGACCTTCAAATGGCAGAGCGTCTGGTGCATGACTTTGTCCTTCGGCGTGTCCGCCATCGACAGGTTTGGCATCCAGTGGTCAAAGAAACGATGGAAGAAGGGCTGCGCGTAACCGACGATTTTCTTCCCGCCGGAAAAAGACGCGATCGCCGAGGCTCTCTCATTGCGATGATAATTGATCACGAGGTCAAAGTGACGTTTCCGTATCTGCCGGATGAAGCGGATGAGCGCCAGGATTCCCTTGTCTCGCCCGTGCTTGTCGATCAGGATGCATTCGTCGATGTTTTCATTGCAGCGCACGAGGTCGGCCAGCGGTTTGTCTGTCAGAAGCGCGATGTGGGCTTTCGGATAGTTTGCCCGCAGCGTCCGAAGCGCCGGCGTCACCAGCATGAGGTCACCGATGTGCATCGTATTGATGACGAGAATATTTTTGTATGTGGAAGTCATACACGTTTCCTTTGATTTCATAAATACACCCGGCATGTCGCTTAGTGGCTATGCGTCCTGCTCCGGGCTCTCCTTTTTCCAGTTTTGGCTAAGCACCAGAAGGCACCCTTGAACCAGCCAGAAGCTCTTCATAACGGCACCGTTACCAAAATTATACTCCGTCAGCCCCTGCAGCACCAGCGCCAGCGCCGATGCACACATCATCAGGGCATATGGATTTCCTTCCTGCCAGAAGCGCTTGAAAGAGTAACCGATGAAGCAGGAGATCAACGTCATAAAGCCAGCAAAACCGATGAGTCCGTTTTCCGCCAGCATCTGCATGAAGTTGTTGTGGGCATGAGAAAGGAACGGCTCTTTTGCTTCCGGCGAAATATATTTCTTCTGATAATTGTCCTTGTACTGCCCCAAGCCAACGCCTGTAAACGGGTGGTCTTTGAACATTTCATACGCGCTGTGCCAGATCAGAAGTCGCTCGTGATTGGACTGGTTTTTGGTATCCGTAATGCTTTGGGCACGCTGCACCACCGGCGGGTATTGGGTAAGCCCTGCACCAACCGCGAGCAGGCAACACAAAATGATCGCAGCCAGCTTTTTTCGCTGCGTGAGATAGTAAAGGAGCAGTAAGAAAATCGTGCAAACTGCTGCCAGCCAGGCACCTCTGGTTCCATTAAATAGCAAAGCCACCGCACATATCAGGAAAGATGCACCAGCCAATCCTCGTTCTCTACATGACCTCTGCTCATTAAAACTAAATGCAAACAACACTGGTAGATAAAGACAGAGCCACCCTGCCAGTGTCATGGGATTCCCGAAAAAGCCTGCAGCGCGTGTATCACCACCGATGCCCTGATATATCGCGCATAATCCACTTAGTGTGATCCCGATAAGTGCAACACTCAATATTTTTTTAGCAGTCTTTACCTCTTTCACTGCCACTGTGATAATAAAAAATGGCATCAGACGCCAAAGCCACAAATCGCCCCAAACTTTAAGACCACGCCCAATATGACCACTGGTAATAGCCGAAAGGAGCATGGTTCCCATAAAAAGTGCAACGCAGAAATAATATTTCCTGTCCGTTATCTGCAACACTTTCCGATTTTTAAAAATATAACCCAAAAAGCAGGCTGTAGCAATACCAAGCGCCACATTCCCTACAGGAATGGAAATAAACGAAACTAACGCAAAAAGCAACAGAAAAATATAGCAGTATTTATTCGTCACGATGACCCATCCTTACCTATCAATCATCTTTTTTCAAAATCTCATGCACCAGCTGATACACCCGATCCACCGGAATGCTGCTCATCCTGCACTCCTTCGTCCCCGGATGATCGGCAAGCAAAGCGTAACCATTGGCATTCCCATACGGGCCACTTCTATCTGGGAGAGTCGGTCCAAAGAGAGCGATGATTGGCGTATGAACCGCATTAGCAATGTGCAATGGGCCAGTATCTCCAGAAATATGCAAAGCCGCCTTTTTTTCAAGAGCCACAAGTTCAAGGAGATTTGTTTTACCCATTAGGTTCACAGTGTATGGTGTGGGCGATATTTTTTTTATAGTTTTCCCCATTCCCATCTCATTCGGCGTGCCCGCAATAAGGCAGAAAATCTTGTCTTCCGCTAATTTCTTAGCAAGAGACCCCCAAGATTCAATAGGCCATTTTTTACGTCCGCCTCTTGTGCCTGGCACAAGCACAACATAAGGTGCCTTAACGTTGTACTCTTCAAGCAGTTTCGTGACCGTTTCCATTTCATCCGTTAAGACGGGGAGTGGAAATTCAATCTTATCTACAGGACAACCAATATAACGCATAACATCTAAATGTTGTTCGATAATATGACCATGCTTATGGGGACCGGAAATCGGCTTGCTGAAAAGGAAACTGCCTTCACGCGCATCGTGGTAGCCGATCTTTTTCTTGCCGCCGGAGAGGAAGGAGATGAGCCCGCTCTTGGCGATCATCTGCAGGTCGATGACGAGGTCGAAGTGATGCGCATGCAGGTCTTTGCGGATTTCTTTCCAATAGGAGAGCTGCTTGATGCGCTTCCGGTCGACGAGGTAGACTTCATCGATCCACGGTTTGCCGGGAAGGATCCCCGCAAAGGCAGGGTGCACGGCCCAGGTGATCCTGGCTTCGGGATAGGCTTTACGCAGGACGTAAAGAGAGGGGAGCGCGTGAATGATGTCTCCTAAGGAGCTCATTTTTATGATCAGGATATTTTTATACGTTTTTGGCATGATGGATGTCCTTGGATTCGGCTGCGCTGCGCCGTATCTTGGGCGCTTTGGCGGATAGGGATGATAAAATATATTTCTATTTTATCACATTTCAGTAGCTGCTTCGATGAAAATCTATTAAAAAAGGAATGCCCCCTTCTTCGAGCGTCCTACTTTCAAGAGTTTGCTCAATTCACCATGGATGATATATGACGTCTCCCAGTCTCCTTGTCTATGAGTCTCCCCGTCTCATTCTCCCCAACACACAAAAATCCCCAGGACCACTCCCGGGGATTTTTTCATACAAGATTTATTCCGTGACGACGGAGACGTGGACGGTGCTGGTGACCTGCTGGTGGACCCAGACCTCTACGTCATATTCACCGACGGTCTTGATCGGCGCTTTGAGACGGATATTTTTCTTTTCGAGCTTGAATTTGTACTGCTTCTCGAGAGCTTCGCTGATGTCCTTGCCGGTGACGGAGCCGAAGATGCGGCCGTCTTCCCCGCTCTGGACTTTGATGACGACCTTGACGGCCTTGAGCTGGGAGGCCATGATGACGGCTTCGTCTGCTGCGACCTTGCTCTTGAATTCTTTCGCTTCCTGACGCTGGGAGGCGGTATTGAGGTTTGCCTTGGTGCCTTCTACGCCGAGGCCCTTGCGGATGAGCACGTTGCGGCCATACGCATCAGCGACTTCGATGACGTCGCCCTTTTTTCCCATTTTCTTTACGTCTTGCAGTAATACGACTTTCATTCTTTTTCCTCCTCTACTTGCTTACGGACTTGGGTCAGGATGACCTTTTCCGCTGCTTCTTTATTTCCATCTTTGCCCAGCTGGCAGCCTGCCACGGTGAGATGACCGCCGCCGCCCAAGGCTTCCATGACGACCTGTACATTGATCGAGCCGTCGGAGCGGGCAGAGAGACAGAGTCCATTGTCTGTGTGATAGAAAAGGAAACTGGTCCGGATCTCCTTCACAGTCACAAGGTAGTCTGCGATCTGTCCGGCGAGTACCTGGGAGTCTTCTGTCCCCTCCGGGCACTCGGCGATCGCGATATAGTTATCGATGAGCTTCATATGGGCCAGGATCTCTGCCTTGGTCTTGATGAAGTGGATGTCCTCCGCAAAGAGCCTGTGGACGAGCTTCGTATCTGCCCCGCAGCGGCGCAGGAAGCTCGCCGCATCGAAGGTACGGACGCTGGTCTGGACGGCGAAGTTCTTCGTATCGACGACGATGCCTGCATAGAGGCAGGACGCCTCGAGTTCATTCATTTCTTCATCCCCGCCGTAGTACTGGACAAGCTCGGTCACAAGCTCGGACGCCGATGAGGCGGATGGCTCCATGTATGTCAGAAGCGGCTGTCGGATGATGGAGGCCGCACGGCGGTGATGATCGATGACGACCTTTTTCACGGCTTTTTTGAGGACTTCCGGGGCTGCGACGAGCTCGGGGATGTGCGTATCGGTGATGATGACGACGGTCTTATCCGTCATGAGTCCCTTTGCCTCGCTCTCATCGATGAGGAGCCCTTCGGCAGCACCGCTCTTCTCGATGGCATCGACCATCTTACGGCAGGTGTCACGCTCCTTCGAGAGGACGACATGCGCCTCGACATGGGAGGCGCGCGCGAGGTGGGCGACGCCGACCGCCGACCCCAAGGCATCGAAGTCTTCATGATTATGCCCCATGACGAGCACCATATCTGCGTCTTCGATGATCTCCTTCAGCGCCTGTGCGACGACGCGGACGCGCACACGGGTGGAGGAGACGGACGTCGGCGATTTCCCGCCGAAGGCCTTCACTTCCTTCCCGAGGCGGACGATGGCCTGATCCCCGCCGCGTCCAAGGGCGAGGTCAAGAGAGACCTGCGCCTCTTCGAACTGTTTCATGAAGGAATCGCTGCTCTGGACGATGCCGATGGAGAGCGTGACCGGGATGCGGTTCACCGTATGGATCGCGCGGACTGCATCGAGGATCTCGAAATTGCTCTCCATCATTTCCGCAAGTGCCTTGTGTGAAATGCACGCCACGAAATCATTCGTCGAGTACTGCTTGATGAAGCCCTCTTTCGCATTGAAGGAGGAGAGGACCTTCTCCGTGACATCCGAGAGCAGGGCCGAGCGCTCGACATCGGTGAGGTCTGCGGTGACCTCCGGCACATTATCGATACGGATGAGGCAGAAGACCGGCCGCGCTTCATCGCACGCCTTTACCGCTTTTTCGACATCCGTGCGATCCATGAAGTAGAATACCATGAAGTGCGTATCGTTCTTCTCTCCGGTGTCCAGAAATTTGTAGAAAACACGGAAGAAGGACTCGCCCGCATGGCACTCGAACCACCCGGTCTTGCCCCAGATCTTGGAGATCTTCTGCCCGGTGATGAGATCCTGAAAACGGACTCCGACCTCGGCGCCCTCGCCGATCCAGCCGCGGAAGACATTATTCGCCCAGACCAGCTCTTTCTTCTCATCCATCATCGCGATGCCGACGGGGAGGTTCTTCACCGCATACACCGTACCGGCCGAAACGCCCGAGGACAGGTCATCCAGATAGCGCAGGAGCTTCTTCTCCTGCCCGTAGTCGGAGCGTTTCACGTAGACGATAACCCCGGCCACGATGATAAAGAAGAGCAGCCCCAGCGGCCAATTCTGCGTAGCTAGCAGCAGTGCGGCCAGGAGCAGCAGGCCGATCATGAGCTTTGAGGTCCTCGTATATACCCATATATCGCTCAGCATAGTTGTCTCCTTTGTTCGTTACGAAATCGGGCGGCGGCCTGTCTCACGGGCAGCACCCGCCGATTTTTTCGACGATTCTTACTCTTTATCGTACTCGAAACAGGAGAAGAATGCAAGGGGGCAGAGGGGAGGCTCTCCCCCATCGCCCTTTCGGACCATGGATCTTTGAGATCCATCACAGACAGCCTCGAGGATAAAAGGTCTGTCCACAAACGCCGCCCCTCATGCCACTAATGAGGAACGCGAAGCCATGGCTAAAAGCTCGGTCCATGCACCGAAGGAAAGCCCCCTTCTTCCGGGTCTTCTCATATCGAAAGAAAGCGAGACCCTCTATCCCGCCTCACAAAGAAAAAAGCCCCATAAAAAGGAGCCCTCCTCTGCCTAAGATTCTTTGTTTATCGGTGATCGCACGGGAACGGGAAAACGGGTCCATGCTATATCAATACATGCTTGGGAAAAGACATATTTCATCGCAGAAACCGATCTTGCCTGTATTTTCATGCACCGCTTCGTCATCTTTCTTCTTGCAAGCCCGTTATCCGCGTCAGATGATCCCCTGTCCCCTGATCGCCAGTTTCGTCAATTGTTCGAGTACGCTTTCCAGCGAACCCTCATTCACCACGATCTCGTCTGCCGCCTTACGATAGAGAGTGATGCGCTCATGGTAAAGCGTGTAGACTTTCCCGCTGCCTTCGGCAAGGAGGGGGCGGGTGCTGACCCCTACATCGCCTGCGATGTCTTCGGGGCGGCGGTCGATGAAGTAAATGGTGCCGGTCTTTTTCAGTCGCTCGATATTGACAGCGCGCTTCACGACGCCGCCGCCGGTCGCAATGACGAGGCTTTCCCTCTTTGCGAGGGCTTCGATGGTGCGTTCTTCGGCATCACGGAAGCAGTCTTCGCTCACGGCGAAGAGCTCGGGGATGCTCTTTCCTTCTTTTTCTTCCAAATAGCTGTCGGCATCCACGAAGGAGCGGTGCAGGGCTCCGGCCAGTCGCCGCCCCAGTGTGGATTTCCCGCAGCCGGGCATGCCGATCAGGATGATATTTTTCATGAATGCTCCTTCCTATGAAAGTGGCTCGTCGGGTCCAAAGGGTTCAGGGACAGCCCTTGGGCGGCATCCTCGTATCTCCCTCCTTCCTCTGGAAGGAGGTGCCCCAAAGGGGCGGAGGTTAGCTGCCGCTACGAACTGAAAAGGCATGTGCGGTGTTTCCCGTAATCCCTCTCCTCACAGCGTTTTTCTGACCGCGAACGAAAAAGATTTCTCGCATTCGCTCGAAATGACAACATAGGGAAAGCGGCATTCTCGTATCTCCCTCCTTCCTATGGAAGGAGGTGCCCCGAAGGGGCGGAGGTTGGCTGCCGCAGACTAAAAAGAAATGGTTAGAGGCATTTCCTCGCTTCTCCCGAAATGACGATGCGGGAGTCACCACTCACTCTAAATCCCCAATCACTAGTCACTCATTTCTTCTGCGATCTCTTCTGCAATGCGATCGGGGATCTCTCTTTCCAGCCATATCTCTTCTGCCGCGATGGCCTGCATGACGAGCATGTACATGCCATTGGCCTTGTCCGCATGCGAAGCGTCATGGAGGAGGCGGGTCTCCTTCGGGTTGTAGATGATATCGATGACCTTGGAGAAATGTCGGGCGGCCTCTTCGGAGATCGGTGAAACGCCGACCTTGGGATACATACCGACCGGGGTGGCGTTCACGAGAAGTGCGCCTTCTGCCTCTCTTTCAAAAGCGGCGTAGTCCATGAGACGGACGCGGCGCTCTTCTGCAAAGGAGCGGAGATCGGAGTCCACCTTCTCCGGATGGCGGGAGATGACGCGGATCTCTGCTGCGCCTTCATCATAAAGGCACTGGATGATAGCGCGCGACGCACCGCCGTGCCCGAGGACGACGGCGGTCTTTCCATTGACCTTGGCATCGATCTTTCGGAGCGTGCGCTGGAAGCCGAAGTAGTCGGTGTTGTATCCCACGAGCTTTCCGTCTGCCTTGACGATGGTATTCACCGCGCCGATGGTCTTTGCTTCCGTGGAAATGTCATCCAGAAAGGGGATGACATCGAGCTTGTAGGGGATGGTCACATTCAGCCCGTCGTAGGCGGTGAGGGTATCTCGCAGTGCTTCATCGAAGTGGTCCTTGGGGATCTCGATGAGGTCATAGCGCCCGGGGATGGACAGCTTGTGAAATAGTTTTTCGTGAATTACAGGAGAAAGGCTGTGTCCGAGCACTTCTCCGATCAGTCCGAGTTTCATGAGGAGCTCCTTGGGTCTCGCAGATCCAGCCGGTGCTGAAGGTGCAAAGGAATATGGCGGCCTGGCCGCTCTGTAAAGACGGGCGATGCCCGAAGATCTGAAAGAACCGCTCCCATCGTCTGCCTCTCCGCAGGGTAATGCTATTAAGTTAAGGAAATCATTAACTACGTAACGTCTTGCTTCCCCCTTCGGGGGAGCAATAGAGGCATGCCAGCGGTATAGCGTGCTATGTTGAATAGTCCGATGCTATCGATATTCCAACACTTTCATGCAATACCGCTACGTAGCCCCCTCACCCCTTCGGGGAGCTCCCCCGATGGGGAGCCAAGAACGTTCTGCCGCTTAACTTAATAGCATTACTCCGCAGGGGGACGCCCTAGGAAAGGGAGTATAGGATGTGCCGCCCGTCGCTATTTCTTGCAGGACGGATAGTTCCCCAGGATCTTGAAGTAGGTACACATGGAGGCGAGCCCGTGGAGGGTCTGCGCGTTGGATGGGTCGTGGATGCGGCCTTTGACGTCGATGTGGAAGAAGTACTCGAAGGGATGACCTTCCATGGGACGGGACTCGAGGTGCGTCATATTCATGCCGCCGTAGAAGAAGTAGCCCAGGACGTGGTAGAGCGCGCCCGGCTCATGCTTGACGGAGATGACGAGGGTGATCTTGTCAGCGTCTTCGGTGATCTCCATCTTCGGGGCGATGATGAAGAAGCGGGTGTAGTTGCTCTGATTGAAATAAATATTTTCTGCAAGGACGGAGAGTCCGTAGAGGCGGGCTGCGGTGCGGCTGGCGACTGCGGCCTGGTTCTTCCTGCCGTCTTCGGCGACGCGCTCTGCGCTCCGAGACGTGGAGAAATACGGCTCGAGCGTCCAGTCTCTGTGCTCATTGAAGAAGGGGCGGCACTGGCGGAAGCCCTGCGGATGGGAATAGACGGTGTCAATGTCGTCCAAGGTCGCGCCGGGAATGCCAAGAAGGTTGTGCTCGATCTTCACCAGCTGCTCTCCGACGACGGCACAGTCGTATTTCTGGATGAGGTCGTAGACTTCGGTGATGCCGCCCGTCGAGGAATTCTCGATGGGGAGGACTCCGTAGTCGATGGTGCCGTCTTTCACGGCTTTCACGACGTCTTCAAATAAAAGGAAATAGGATTCTTCCCGTTCCTTTCTGCCAAATTGCTGCTCCATGGCCTCGTAGGTGTAGGAGCCTTTCGCGCCATAGCAGCCGACTTTGAGTGTATGTGTCATAGGATGTCTCCAAAAAAAGGTGCTGTCTTCAGGGTTAGCCCGTGGGGCATGGTACCCTTTGATTGCGGATGAAAGCTTCGCTTGAATGAGAAATGGTGGTGCCGGCGCATAAAAATTAAAAGTGCTGCGGAATTTACGCGCCGTTGTCATCGGAAGCGTAGCCAAGGGTCTTTCCTGGCACTGCGGTCAGTATCACATAAGAACTGGCAGGGAAACGACGCCTTGGTATACGTATTTCTGCTTTCGCACATGCATCGTTTATCGGTCTGCAAGAAAGATTTCTCGCTTCGCTCAAAATGACGATGCGAGAGGGACTGTTGTTCCCCAGTCACTAGTCACTAGTCACCAGTATCTCATCCAGGATGACAAGTGCCGCGGCGGTCTCGATGACAGGGATCGCGCGAGGGATGATGCAGGGGTCGTGACGGCCGCCGATGGTGAGGAGGGTGTCCTTCCTTTCGGCGAGGTTCACGGTGAGCTGGGGTTTTCCGATCGAGGCGGTCGGCTTGATGGCGAGGCGGAAGATCACAGGATTGCCGCCGGAGATACCGCCCAAGATACCGCCATTGTGGTTGGTCTTTGTTTCCACCTTCCCCTCCGCCCAGTGCATGCCATCATTCGCCGCCGAGCCTTTCATCGCCGCAAGGTCGAAGCCGTCTCCAAATTCGATCCCCTTCACGGCGGGGATGGAGAACATCATGTGGGACAGCTCGCTCTCCAGCGAATCAAAGAAGGGATCGCCAAGCCCTACGGGAAGCCCGGTCACCATACATTCGACGATGCCGCCGACGGAGTCCCCCTCCGCCTTGGCGGCGAGGATGACGGCTTCCATCTTCTCGCCGATGTCCTTGGTGAGGACGGGGAGCTTTTCTTCACGAAGAGACGCGAAGGTCGCCTCGCTCTCTCCCAAAGGATCGAAGCGGCGATCCTCGATCCCCGCGATGCGGGTGACATGCGCGCCGATATGGATGCCTTTGGCAGAGAGTACCTGCCGGGCAATGGAGCCCGCAAAGGTCAGGGGCGCGGTGATGCGGCCGGAGAAATGGCCGCCGCCGCGGTAGTCATTGTATCCGCCATACTTCACATGTCCGGTGTAGTCGGCATGTCCGGGGCGCATACAGTCTTTCAGAATGCCATAGTCCTTCGAATGCTGATCGCCATTTCTGATCTCCATCGCGAGCGGTGTCCCGGTCGTGCGGTCATTGAAATAGCCGGAGAGGATCTCAAAAGCGTCCTTCTCTCTGCGCGGGGTCGCCAGTGCGCTGCTGCCCGGAGCGCGGCGCGCCATATCCCGGCGCACGGCGTCCCAGTCGATGGAGATCCCTGCGGGAAGTCCGTCGATGATGCAGCCGATGGCAGTACCATGGGATTCCCCAAAAATGGTGACTTTCAGTTTTTGTCCGAATGTATTGCTCATAGAATATGTCCTTTGATGGGTTCAGGGTTCAAGGTTCAAGGTTCAAGGGGGGGGAATAGACGGTAAAACGTCTGGACCAAATGGCATGATCCGCTAGTTAGAAGGGTGCCGCTATGCGGCACATCCATCCTGCACCTTTGGCACGCCCCTTCTCCAAGGGGCTGCTCCACTTCTTGAGGACTCCCAATCCCCAGCCACTCATCCCGAATCCCTGCTTTCAAACTTGTGGTGACGGCTTCGCCGCTATGTTAGATGATGGGATTTCCGTATCGTCAGCCTTCCCCTTGCGGGGAAGGTGCCCCGAAGGGGCGGATAGGGCACAAGCGGTATGCAAAGAGAGGTGCTGAAGTCTTCCAATCACTAGTCACCAGTCACAAGCCGTCCCCCGACCCGCTTGAAATCCTCCCAGAATGTCGGGTATGATTTCCGGACGCTTTCCGCGCCTTCGATGGTCAGAGACGCACTACATTTCGCAGAGACCGCAGCAAGGGCCATGGCGATGCGATGGTCGTTCCATGAGGAGACGGCGCCGCCGGTGAGATGGTCTCGGCCGCGGATCAAAAGGCCGTCGGGCTTTTCTTCGATGTCCGCGCCGAGCTTCGTGAGCTCGACAGCCATGGCATGGAGACGGTCACATTCTTTCAGGCGCACGCGAGAGGCATGAATGATCTCGGTCGTGCCTTCGCTGACAGCGGCAAGGGCGGCGAGCGCCGGCACGAGGTCAGGGCAGTCTTCGGCATCGATCACGGTCCCCCGTGTCTTCGATGGCTTGGCAGAGATCATGCCATCCTCTTCGCGGATGTCTCCGCCCATCTTGCTAAGGATGGTAAGGATCGCTTTGTCCCCCTGCTTTGAGTCAAGGAAAAGTCCCTGCAGCGTGATGCCCGCTCCCGTGAGACCGCTGACTAGCCAGAAGGCGGCCTGCGAGTAGTCCCCTTCCACGGCAAATGCGCCCGCCTTGTAGGACTGCCCGCCCGGGATCTCGTAATGCTCGGGGCTTTTCTCATGGATGGTGATGCCATGACGGGCAAGCGTATCCAGCGTCATATCGACATAGCTCTTCGACTCCAGCGTGGTCGTGCTGATAAGTACGGAGTCATCCCCGGCAAGCGGCAGAGCAAAGAGAAGGCCGGTGAAGAACTGCGAGCTGACATCTCCGGGAAGCGCATAGCGCCCGCCGGGAAGCTGCCCTTTGACCGTGAGAGGAAGACCGTCCCTGTTGTCGAAGGAAATGCCCTTCTCATCAAAGATCCCGTAGTACGGTGTCAGCGGGCGCTCCGAAAGGCGGCCATGCCCCACATAGCGGATGACATTCCCTGAAATAAGACCGAGCGGGATGAGGAAACGCAGTGTCGAGCCGGACTCTCCTGCATCGGCTTCGAGCCGTCCTTCCTGCGGGGAAAGACCGCCGGAAATATGGAAGGTGAGCCCGTCTTCGGCAGCCTCTTCTGTAAAATGTGCGCCCATCAGCGAAAGGATGCGGACGGTGGCTTCGATGTCCTGTGACGGGGTCACGCCGGAGAGCGTCGTTTCCCCCTTGGCAAGCGCAGCGGCGATCAGCTCGCGATGCGTCATGCTTTTCGAGGACGGCACGCGGAGCACGCCGGAAAGCGGCGCGGGGGTGATGGTGATATGCATAGTGGTACTCCTTTGGGAAAGGGTTCGGGGTTCAGGGTTCGGGGTTCGGGGCTAGCCCCGGGGCGTGCCGCCCCTTGATTGGGGATGAAAGCTTTGCTCTCTAGTTAGAAGTTAGGAGTTAGGAGTTAGGAGTGGTGGTGCGGCGCATAAAAATCAGAAGCGCCGCAAAGTATAAATAGGGCGATGCCCGAAAGTGGTATTCAAGTCACTAGTCACTCGAGGCTCCTAATCCCTAGCCACTAATCCCTAGCTACTAACCATCCCTGCTTTCAAACTTCAGGGTTAGCCCTGGGGCGACTCGCCCCTTGATCGCGAGTGAAAGAGGTTCAGCAGGTTCTATAGGTTCTGAGGGTTCAACGGGGGTGGCGCGGCGCAAAGCGCCGAATTTATATTTGCGGCGAAGCCGCCACGAGAGCCCTGAACCCATCAACCTGAACCCTAAACCCCTTCTTCTATTCCGTCACGATCCAGCCGGCGAGCTCTTCTGTCGGGACTTTGACAAGTTCAGCGCGGCCGATGCTTCTCATGACGACCAGCGTGATCTCCTTGCCGCGGCGCTTCTTATCGTGCAGTGCATGCAGAATGAGCTCCTCCGCCGGGACGCCGATGGCGGTCGGAAGCGCGAGCTTCTTCAGGACAGCGCGCAGGCGGTCGGTGCATCCGCTCTCCGTATAGCCGAGCTTTTCACTCTGCGCGGAAAGGAGACTCATGCCGATCGCGACGCCTTCGCCGTGGGTGTAGGTGCTGTAATGGAAATAGCGCTCGATGGCATGACCGATGGTATGGCCGAAATTCAGCATCTGCCGGCTGCCATTGTCGTACTGGTCTTCTTCTACGAATTTCGTCTTTTGCAGGACGCTCCGCAGGATGATCTCCTCGATATTCTTCTCCAGATCCTCCTTTGTCTCGATGGACTCGAAGAGCTCGAAAAGCTCACGGTCACCGATGCATCCGTACTTCACCGCTTCGGCCAAACCATCATGCACGTAGCGGGTCGGCAGGGTGGAGAGCAGGTCCGGATCGATGAATACGCCCTTGGGCTGATAAAAAGCGCCCGCCAGATTCTTCCCGCCTCGAAGGTCGACAGCGACCTTGCCGCCGACAGAGCTGTCGATCTGCGCCAGAATGGTGGTCGGGATCTGGAAGAAATCAATGCCTCTCATGTAGGAGGCAGCGGCAAATCCCCCGAGATCTCCCGGAACGCCGCCGGAGAGTGTCACGAGCGCATCGCTTCTTGACATATCAAAGCCGGCAAGCGCCTCCAGCACGTCACCGAAGACACGAAGATTCTTGCTGGCTTCTCCTGCCGGTATGGCGATCACCTTCACATCAAAGCCGGCGCCCTTTAGGATCTCTCTGATCCTTTCTCCATAGATGCGGCGCACATGATCATCCGTCACGACGGCGATCTTCTCCGCCTTCGTCAGCTGCCTCAGCTTTTCACCGACGCTCGAAAGAAGGCCGCGCCCGATCTCGATCCGATACGAATCACTTCCCAGATCAACCTTCACTGTCTTCATGCATGAGTTCCCTCCTTCGTCTGCCTGCCTCATTCAGAAAAGCCTCCATTTCCTCGCTGTCCTCTCTCTCGATCGCATCCCTGAGCACCTGCAGCTTCTCGCTGAAGCGGTCGATCTCATCCAGCAGCTTCTCGCGGTTCGACAGGAAAAGCGATGTCCACAGACGGCCGTTGATATCCGCCACGCGCGTCTCATCACGGAAAGAGCCGCCCATGAAATACTTCGTCTCTTTATTATAGGACTTACTTTGGATGAGCGCCGTCGCGATGACATGCGTGAGGTCGCTCGTGTAAGCGATCGCACGGTCATGCGCATCGGCTGTCACCTTCGGCACATGCCGGCAGCCGAGAGCGCGCGCCATCTCCTCGATGAGCGTGATGTGCGAGGCGCTGTTTCCCGCCTGCGGGATGATGACGTAGTTCGCACCGAGGAAAATCTCTGCGTCCGACTGCGAGAGTCCTGCGCCTTCATGCCCGCACATCGGATGCCCGCTGATGAAATCCATCCCCTCCGGGAGCTTTGCCTGAATTTTTTCGGCGAAATCATTCTTCACGCCGGCGATGTCTGTCAGCACGGCATCCTTTTTCAGAAGTCCGATCTTCTTTTCAATGAATGCCATCGTCCCCTTTTCCGGTGTGCAGAAAATGACGATGTCTGCGTCTTTCAGATCCTCTTCGGAGATCGAATCCACGATCCCCATCCGAAGCGCTTCCTGCGCGACACTGGCCGTGCGATTGATCCCGATGACGCGGCTGCCGATGGCCTTGAAGCGTTTGGCAAAGGAGCCGCCCATCAGTCCAAGGCCGATGACGGCGATCGTAAAGTGGCTAAAGTCGTGATTGCTGTCCATGTATGTGCTCTTTTCTGTTGAAATCGTGTTGCTATGGTCATTGTAATATATGAGAGGGAGCGGGTTCAAGGGTTGGAGTTAGCCCATAGAGCGTGCTGTCCCTTGATTATTTGTGAAAGAGGGGGAGCAGGTTCAAAAGGGTTCATCAGGTTCAAAGGGGGAAGGTGGCGGCTTCGCCGCGATCCTTCGGCTCAGGTCGCAGCTATTCTGGCATTCGTTATCTCACATACGACGTTTCTCGCCGCTCAGGATGACGAAACGGGGCGATGTCCGAAGGCTTCTTGATAGCAGGTTTCCTCGTATTGTCAGCTTTCCCCTCGAGGGGAAGGTGCCCCGAAGGGGCGGATAGGGTAGCGGCGGTATGAAAGGGGATGAGGAATGCGGAAAGGTGCGCGGGATATGATGTTTTCTAGTCGCCGATCACTCGAGGTTACTCATCCCTGCTTTCAAACTTCTCCCCAGTCACCCTATTTCCAAAGCTTCACCACGTCGATGACGGGCTCTTCGTAGGGATGGGCTTCACGGATCGCGGCAAGGACATCAGCGAGGTGGGCATCATCGACGCGGCACTGGAGGATGTATTCATCCGTTTCCGTCGTTTCTCCGACGGCGCCGTCGTAAGGGTGTGCGCCGGGCAGGCTGGTCCAGGAGGAGTGTACCTGCCACCAGGACATGCAGCCTGCATAATTTCCGATCCGTCCGCCGCCGGCTTTGGTGATGACTTCGCGGATGGTATCGACAGATTCTAAGGGGATATAGACTTGGATTTTGTACATGGTAAGATCTTCTTTCATAAAAAGGTTCAGCAGGGGGGCGGCGCATCATTATCATAAAGCGCCGTAGAGTTTTAAGTTGAAACTTCAGAACCTGTTAATGATTTCGTCCCCATTGTACGCGGTGCGATGGGGATTGGCAAGAAGGGACTTCACAAAAATGTAGGAAAAAACGTATAATATGGGTAAGTGCAAAGAAGGAGGCAAAACCATGCCCAGGAACACACCCATGCGAAGAAAAGACCGAAAGGTGACGGACGAAGATGCCATCCGTTTCATCCTGATGAATCAGGAGGTCCTCCATCTCGGACTTTCTGACAGCGATCGGATCTACGTGGTGCCGGTGAATTATGCCTTCACCTATGAGGACGGGCATCTGGCTCTCTATTTCCATGGCGCAAAAGAAGGGCTGAAGTACGATATCCTGCAAGAAAAGCCGGACGTCGGCTTCTGCATCGACGGCGATCAGGTGGTGATCCCCGATGAAAAAGACGCGGGCCGCTTCACCACACACTACAAGTCCGTCATCGGAAGCGGGCGTGTATCCATGATCCAAGAAAGGGAAGAGGCGAAGAAGGCGCGCACTCTTTTTATGAAACACTATTCGCCGCGGGACTGGGATATCAGCGATGCCATGGCTGAAAGGGCGGCGATCTTCCGTCTGGACGCAGAAGAATTTCAAGTGAAGGTCAATCGATAAATGGTCGGCGTCATCGCCCAAAGGAGAAACTATGCAAAACTGGAAAGAACGCTACGAAGCCAAACTCACCAAGCCTTGGATGAAAAAATATTTTTCCTATCGGGGTCGGTTGAACAGGAAGCCGTACATCTTGCGCAGTCTGGTATTGGCTCTGGTTCTTAATATCATTTTGCCATTGGGGCTCGGAATGCTAACGTTTGCCTTACCGAGTGGGGAGATCGTTTTCAATATCTTTTCTGCCGTCTTGGGACTTGTGTACTCGGTGGCATCCTTTTCTCTCGTTGCCCGCCGTCTGCATGACATCGATAATGGTGCGGAGAGTTTCATTACACTCAACCTCGGCGTCGGGATCGGGATATTCGTCATCGGACTTATCTGTCTGCTGCTGTCTCTCCTGCCGATCCCCTTCATCCGTACACTCATGGGAGGGATCATCACCTTCGTGTTCGGTGTCGGCTGCATCTTCAGCCTCTACATTTTCTTTGTCAACATCTGCCTCCTTTTCCGAAAAGGCACAACCGGCCCGAATCGTTTCGGCGAAGACCCGCTTCAGCATGTGGGAGTCACGCCTAATCCCTAATCCCTAGTTACCAGTCCCTCACAAAAGGAGCTCATCATGAATCTATCAGAACAAATCACAAAGAATAATCTGTATAAAACCTTCGAGCCCTACATCGACCCCGCTGTCACGATGAAGGAGCGTCTCGACGGCCATGTACGCCTCACCGCACATGCGAGTGAAGAAGCCAAGCAGGCGCTCGCCAAGTGGAAGGCCATCAAGCTGAAGGATCGGCTGTTTTAAGGAAACGCTGATTAAATCGCAGAGTCAGATTTTACAAGAATTTTTATACATGACTTCGTCATAGCCTTCCTTAAATAGCTCGCTATTCGCGTCAGGTTATTCCTCGCCATGTATAAAAATTCAAGAATAAAATCTGCCAACGATTTAATCCGTGTTTCCTTAAGAAAAACCATGGAAAAGGAGAATCATCATGGACACCCATCTCGATCCGACATCCATCGCCCTCTTGAATCTGCTCACGGAGAAGCAGAAGGACTATGCGCTGACCCTGTATGCGAACCGTGAGAAGAAGGTATCGACCGCTTACATCCTATGGGTGGTCTTTGGCGTGTACTATTTCTACCTCGGGCATCCGGTGAAGAATATCCTTCTCTGGATCCTCTGCGGCTGCTTCATCGGCATTATCTGGTGGATCATCGACCTTTTCCGCATCTCCGGCATGGTGAAGCGGAAGAATCAGGAGATTTTGAAGATCTGTATCGCGGAAGCCCAGCAGCTCTACCCGAGCCCCGTGCCGCCCGTGTATTTTGAAAAGTAGACCTCATCGCAAAAGGCCGCCCTGCAAGCAGGGCGGCCTTTTTAGAAAGCACTGATTAAATAGAATGGGTTCAGATACGCTGCGAGAGAAGATAAACGCAATACTGATTCAGGCTTGTGCCTTCTTCTTTCGCACGTTCTGTTAAATCTCGATGCAGGGATTTCGGGAGACGTAATTTGAATTGGCCGGAGAATGTTTCAGTGCTGGCAGGTTCAGGGATGGGATAGCCATCTTCCAAAGCGGCAGACAACCATGCTTTTTTCGCATCTTTCAGATTTGCCAATGCTTCGTCCATAGTTTTACCGCAGGTCAGGCAGCCGGGGAGTTCGGGAAGAGCAGCGGTATAGCCGCCCTCTTCGGTATCTTCTATCAGTTTGATCTTGTAGGGTCGTTTCATGAAATAGGACAGGTCTTTCATTTTGCATGCATCTCCTTTTCAACGATATCTTTTACCATACAGATATAGATTTTCTTGATGGATATATGTGCAGGAATCGTGAGCGGAGCGCAGCCTAGTTTTATGTGTGGTGGCTGCTTCCTCCACGCGGGTTGTTATCCGTGTATCCATAGTGGATAAGAATTTTCTTGAGCTCTTCGAAACGCATATCACCGGGGATGGTGTACAAGCGTTTGATCAGTTTATCCCATTGAGACCTAGAATCACCTCACTCATATTATAGAGTGGTGTCATATATGGTACCAATCATTTTCTCGCGCAAAAGGCCGCCCCGTAAGCAGGGCGGCCTTTTGCGGTCAATCACGATGTCAACTGTAGTATAGCACGTTCTTTGGCTGGTGACTAGAGACTAGTGCCTAGTGACTGAAATGCCACCTTTGGGCATTGTCTTATTTATACTCCACGGCGTTTCTTTATTTTTGTGCGCCGCACCACCATTTCTCATTTAGCGAGGATTTCATCCCCAATCAAAGGGACAGCACGTCCCCGGGACTAACTCTTTCCCCTCATTGCTCACTGTTCATTCGAGATATGCATCTTATCGAAGGCGAGGAAGGCGAGCGAAGTGATGATCGCTACGACGGTCGCCAGGCCCATGCCCTTCAGCTGCACCGGCCCAAGGACGATGGTCGCACCGGAGAGGCCGGAGATCATCGTGACTGCGGTCAGGATCAGATTTCTGGACTTCGTATAGTCCACATGCTTTTCGATCAGCATGCGGATACCGGAAGCTGCAATGAAGCCGAAGAGGAGGATGCAGACGCCGCCCATGACCGGAGTCGGGATGCCGTGGATGAGCGCGGCGATCTTTCCGATGAAGGAGAAGAGGATGGCAAAGCAGGCAGCGCCGCCGATGACCCAGGTGCTGTAGACGCCCGTCATCGCCATGACACCCATGTTTTCACCATACGTGGTATTCGGCGTAGAGCCGACGAAGCCGGAGATCATATTCGACAGGCCGTCTGCAAAGAGTGAGCGGTGAAGTCCCGGGTCTTTGATGAGGTCGTGTCCGACGATATCGCTCGTGACGAAGAGATGGCCGATATGTTCGGCGAGGACCACGAAGAGCGCCGGAAGGATCATCATGATGGCAGAGAGATTGAAATGCGGCGCATAGAAGGTCGGCAGGGCGAACCATGGCATCTCCTCTACATGCGTGAAGTCTACGACACCCATGAAGACGGAGAGAATATAGCCGGCGATGACACCGATCAAGATCGGGATGATGGAGATGAATCCGCGCCCAAGAACGGTCGCAAGGATGGTGACGATCAAGGTGAACATGGAGATCGTGATGGAAGTCGCTGCGCTCATGCCCTGCGGCTCACCGATGAAGCCGGACATGGTCATGGCGAGCGGTGCCAGCTCGAGCCCGATGATCGCGACGATCGCGCCCATGGCAGCCGGCGGGAAGAGGACATCGATCCAGCCGACGCCGATCTTCTTCACGAGGAGCGCGATGATCATGAAGCAGAGACCGAAGGCGATGAAGCCGCCCTGGGCATCCGCATACGTCATGCCCGCCGTCGCCGTCACCGCCAGCACCGGCGAGATGAAGGCGAAGGACGAGCCGAGGTAGGCAGGGAGCTTCCATTTGCAGATGGTGAGGTAGAGGAGCGTCCCGATGCCGTTCATGAAAAGGCAGGTCGCGGGGTCTACATTCAAGAGGAAGGGCACCAGCACCGTGGAGCCAAACATGGCGAAGAGGTGCTGCAGCGAGAGGGGGATGGTGGGGAGGAGCGGGAGCCGCTCCTCGACCTCGATGATTCTTTTGCTCATAAGATTCTCCTTTTTAATAGTGACTGGAAAGCAGGGAGATCAGACATCAGGCGGGGCTCTTGGCTTCCTGTATTTCGATTCCTCCTTGGAGGATCGGAACGGGTGGAAGCGGGTGCATTGCGAGTCCCGGAAAAAAGGAGGCTTTCGTGAAACGAAAGAGCCTCCTTCCTTTGACTGACTGTGAATTTTTACCTGTCATATTTTATTCTTTTTGCGAAAGAAAAGCAAGTGGGGCGCGGCGGAATGACCGGGACGTAACCGCACAAAAGAAAAAAACGATGAGGCTTTCGTCTCATCGCTTTTCTTTTGTGTGATGCAGTGCTCACTAATGCTTGCTTCTTAGAACTGGAACTGAAGACCAATCTCGAAGTTGCGACCGGGAGCGGAGTACCAGTATTTAGCATCCGGACTGCTGGAAGTGCCGACATCGGTGTAGAACTGGTCAAAGATGTTGTTCACTCTGGCAAAGAGGGTGGCTTCTTTAGTGAACTGGTAGTTGGCAGCCAGATCCCATACCCAGTAATTGGCATAGTCTCTCATAGCTGGCTTGCTGGCTTTGCCGTAACGGTTCATGATGCCGCGACCGTAGAGGGAAGCATTGAAGTTGTCAGCGGTATAACCAACATTGATATTAAGTGTGCTTTCAGGAAGTTTTCCGTCACTGTTGATGTTTTCTCCAGACTTAGCTTGCATATGTAGATAGGAGTAACCAATGCCGGCATTCCAATGATGGCTGAAATCTTTGTTCAAATTGAGCGAGACGCCATTGACATTGGCTTTGCCGGTGTTTTCATATCCATTGCCATATTGGATGAGATTTTTGGCATGGGTGTGGAAAATATTGAATGTTCCGGACAGAGTATCGCTGAAATTGTGATTAATACCGAATTCAATAGTATTGCCTTCCTGCGGCTTTAAGTCTTTATTGCCAACTGGATAATATGTTCCATAAGACGTGAATCCAGGTGCATATAGCTGGTACATGTTTGGCGCTACAAAGAAGGTCTTATAGTTGAAATAATAATTTGTATTCTCGTTCTGTTTAAAACCGATAGAGAGACTGGGGGAAGTGTGTGTACCAAAAGCAGAATGGTGGTCAACACGTACGCCAGGCGTGATATTCCACTGATCTGTAAGGTCAATCTTATCTTGCAGGTAGAATGCGATATTGTGAACGCTATCTCCTTCAGGTGCAGAACCCATGTTGTAAGGCACTTCATCTTTATACCAGTCGAAGCCACCCGTTAAAGTCTGTTTGTTTGCCGTATAGGTGAGCTGGTCGGAAATGCCCGTTGTTTTCATTTTCATTGCCCAATACTGCGCAGGAATATCAAAGGAGGTGGTGTTTCTATAGACGGAGAACTGGTTGGATAAACGATCAGATAATTTGGCATTGTACTGCAAACTGATAGCATCATTATCTTTTCTTCCTTTGGCAGGGGTTTTATCTATGGATCCATTGGCTGGCGAGGTGTAATCAGCTTTGTATTTCTCATAATTCACGACAACGCTGGAATCATTACCCAGATCATAGCCGAGTTTTGCGTTGTAATGCTTGGCGTTTAAGTGATTGATGACGTTTCGACTCCAGCCATCTTCATAATTACCCTGCAGCTCTTTTCCGGCTTCGATAGACCAGAAAACGTTGCCTTCTTTCCCTGCGTTGTACAGAGTGTATTTTTCTTTGCTGTTATCGCCGAATGAGGTGCGGAGCGTTGTGCTTACACCATCTTCTTTTGCTTTCTTTGTGATGATATTGATGACACCACCTTGCGCGTCAGAACCGTAAAGTGTGGATGCCGAGCCTTTCAGTACTTCAATGTGATCAATGGAATCCATAGCCACTAGTTCAGCGATGCTGGCATTCATGAGAGAATTACCGTTTGTATTTCTTCTCATCCCATCCACGAGGACAACGACGTTTGGAGAACCATTGATATAAATCTGATCGCTGTTCCCGACCTGACCACTAGCGCCATGCGAGTCAATGAATACGCCCGGTACATTTTTCACAGCTTGCGCCACATCGTCGAAATGTTTTTGTTCGATTTCCTTCGCAGTCACGACTGCTACATCCGCATTCGTGTCGATCTTCTTCTCCGGGGTACGGCTCGCAGTAACTACCACCTCATTTAACGAATAAAAATTCGGGGGGGTGCTTTCTGCCTGCACACTAAAAGCGCCTGTGGTAAGCACAAGAGCTGCCAAAGACGCTGTCAAAATTTTCTGATTCATTTTACTTCCTCCTTTATCCCGTATGGATGGAAACTTGAAAACAACCTGCGCCATCTGCTTCCGGTATACATCGCACCATCCGCAGCGGATCAGCTGTCTTCATCAAAGAGGGCAGTTCTTCTGGCTCGGCGTCCTCGCCTGTCCTCGTCTTCCCGGTTTCCCAGTGACATCGTGAGGAGGACTCAGCCTTACAGCGGCGGGACCGTGACGGATTTGCACCGTCTTCTCTTTTCACTTTCAAAGATTTTTTGAAAGACCTTCTTTGATTCAATATAAAAATACTGTATGTATTATACAGCATTCACGCAGAAAAGGGAAATGAAATTTTAATGATTGAGGTTCAAGGTTCAGGGTTCAAGGCTCAGGGTTCAAGGCTCAGGGTTCAACGGGTTCCGGTGGCGGCTTCGCCGCATTTTAGATGACGGTATTCCCGTATCGTCAGCCTTCCCCTCGAGGGAAAGGTGCCCCGTAGGGGCGGATAGGGCACTGGCGGTATGAAAGACAGATGAAAAAAACGGAGAAGTGCGCGGCATATGTGGGGAAAGCGTGAGTCCCTCAAGAATGACAAAGATTTCTCGCTCGCAATGACGATATGGGGGAGGAGACCTTGCGAAGGTTCAGCGTTTTTACATGACTGTTGTGTAGCCCCTTGAAGAAGGGGCGCGCCGAAGGCGGAGGATAGATCTGCCCCGAAGGGGCAGCCTTCTACGTGATGGAATGAAAGGGAATGTGAGATCGCCCGTTCTCTCGTTTCGTCATCCCGAGCGGAGCCGAGGGTCTTTTACGTCGTAGCGGTACTCTGTACTTATGAGGTAATGATGAAATCGCCTAGGTGCTTCGTCTGCTCCTCATCTGACGCTCGTCGCTTGACCGTTGTGTAAGGAAGATTTCTCACTTCGCTTGAAATGACAATACAAGGAGTCTGATGTCTCTTAGTTTCTTAGTCTCTTGTCATTCCCACGCCTTAAGCCCCTGCGACGAGTGCCCGCCAGCCTTTGTGTTCAAGGCGGTAGAGCAGGACGGTCGCGCAGGAGGCACGGATGATCTGATCGAGGAGGAGCGCACACCAGCAGCCGATGAGGCCAAGATCCAGGACATAGAGGAAGAAGGCGGTCATGAGCGGGCGCAGGAAGGTGATAGAAAGGAAAGAGTAGCCGGCCACCTGTGCAGCCTTGCCCGATCCGCGCAGGATGCCTGCAGAGAGGATCGCGTGCGCTTCCGGGAAGCTCACGACTGCGACGAAGATCATGATGACAGAGGCGATCTCCAGCGAGGAGGTATCATTCGAGTACAGTGCGAAAATGTCAGATCGGAAGAAGAAGATCGCCGCGCATACGATGGCCGAGAGGATGAGACTCCACTTGATGCCGCATCTCTTGTAGCCGCGCCAGTCCTCCTCACTGCCCTTGCCGCAGGACTGCCCAGCCATGACCATGCTCGCCTTGCCGAAGCCCATGATGAAGTCATAATATACGTCACAGATGTTCATGCAGATGCTGTGTACGGCGAAGGGGATCGTGCCGAGCCCCGCCGCCATGCGTCCGAAGAGCACCATGCCCACGCGCTCACTGCCCTGCTCCGAAAGGATGCTGAGAAGGATCGGCATGATGCGGTGGAAATACGCGCGGTCGGGAAGGTAGCTCCCGCCAGAGAAGAACGATTCATTTTTGAGGATCCACGCAGTCCATGTGAGGGTGAAGATTGTACTTGCCAGCGTACCGATGGCTGCGCCCGTCACGCCGAGGGAGGGGATCGGGCCGAAGCCGAAAATCAGGAGTGCATTCAGCGCAAGGTTCACCACATTGCCGCAGACATTCGTCTTCATGATGACGCTTGTGCGTCCGTAGCCAAGCTGCACCGCCTGCAGGATGAGCGTGAGCGAGGTCACGTAGACGGCGGCAAGCGCGATGGGGCCATACGCCATGGCTTCTGCCATGTATTCGTCATTGGCGCCCATGAGGTAGAAAATGTCATCTAGGAAAATGTAGAAAAGGATGTGCAGAAGACCCATGAAGATCGCGCAGAGCGTGAGCGACTTCTTCATGATATCCGCCGTGCCTATCGTGTCGCCGGCGCCCGCTTTTTTGGAAACGAGCAGTGTCACCGAGGAGGCGAGAGAGCGGGAGAAGCAGAGCAGGATGAGGCGCGGCTGCAGGAAGATGCTGACAGCTGCGATGGACAAAGCTCCCAGTGCGCCGACCATGATGAGGTCGGTCGAAGCGAGGAGGATCATGAAGAGCCCTTCCAGTGCGGCAGGAAGGGCGATCTTGAAGTAGTTTCTGTCGTAGGTATGCATGAGAGTTCCTGTGGGATTCTTTGGAGTAAAAACCTTTTTGATTAAAAATTCTTTTATATTTTATATAAGGAAACGGCGAAAAGCAAGGAAAAGAGCGTGAAAAATTGCTTAGGTGCGCCGAACTTTAAAAATTCAAGTGGGGATCAGTGGCTAGTGACTAAGAATTAGCAGCTGGGGATGAGGGATTAGACTAGGAGACATCAGACGCCAGACATCTGACTTCTATCCTCCAGCCTTCGGGCATTGCCCTTTATAAGAATCGACGCGAAGCGTTGCTCCGACTAAGGGGCTGTGAAGAAATGAATCTTCATTTCTTCACAGCCCCTTTTTACTTTGCTTTCATTTGGTTCAGGGTTCAGGGT